>Ga0209292_1000833_pt1 | contig 39553 bp, 29 predicted proteins | sample GOMGulsemesocosm_2_FD_184634 | JGI IMG/M metagenome (GOLD analysis project Ga0209292, IMG submission 184634) | Methane-oxidizing microbial communities from mesocosms in the Gulf of Mexico - GOM9C Gulf of Mexico (SPAdes) (version 2) | ecosystem: Environmental > Aquatic > Marine > Cold seeps...
TAAACCGATAGCACCTGAGAGTTTCATACAGAAAAATTCGTTTAAGACTAAATTAGGACAATTTTTCTTTTCAAATTTTAGGATATGCGTAGAGCATAATGAGCCATCACCAAAACCAATTTCTCCATCTTCATTGATAAATACATTCAGCTTATCTTGAACTCCGGCCACGCTGAGGCGAGGCTTATCATCCCATGTAAGCAGACCTAGTTCTTCTTTATGGTCAAGACGCTCTGTAAGCTCCCCCTCTCGTAAAACTCGAAATTGTGGATGTAGTTGTTGAGGAATACCTTCTTGTTGGCCAGTGAAGGTTATCGCCCCAGCAAGGTCATTACCGATAGCACGAACTTGTGAATAGACATTTTTTTCCGACACCCCGAGGTTTTCAGCAAGCAACTTTCGAGCTTCTCCTTCTGGTAATGCATTATCAAGGTAGTTGTAGGCGACTTCTGGTGTATGTTGAGAGTTCAAAGGTAAGTTAGGCGATATGGCGAAGCCTTCTTGTTGCCATTGCTCACTATAATTAAGCTGTAATAAATTGGTAGCGCGATCTAACTCTAAAGTACCAATAACATTATCACCGAAATTTACATTGAGTCTGTATTCAGATGTCTTAGTCATAGAAGTTAAATCCATTCTTCATCAGGCGTTGAGATAGTTTCTGCTGATGCCAATTCTTTAGAGGTAAGTTTAATACCCAACCCGCTTAAAACTGAAAAAACAGCAGATAAAGTACAGTTAGCATTACCGTTTTCAATGCGAGATAAGGTATTTATACCGATCCCACATAATGCTGCACAATCAGCTAATTTAATACCAAGCTCAGTTCGCTTTGCTTTTATTAACTGCCCCAATATTTCTGCATTATCGATAAAAACAGTATCTGGCATTTTAGATATTTTTACTTTCTTTGCCATGGTCTATCAGCCTATATAATTAATTAATCACCACAATTGGTGATTATAGGCTGCTTTTGAATAACATCAAGTTTATTCACTGTTATTGGTGATTAATATCGAAAGACTGACTAATACCAGTAAGTTCACCGTTATCGGTGATTAATTAGAGGTTTTAAATTGAATGCGTATGAAATCTATATCCTATATTTATAAAATATATATCCAATAAATAAATCATTTATATTTTGTAGATATATTATTTAATTATTTAATTATTTAAAAAATAGTAAATTAAAATCAGCGGTTTTTGATTACATTGAAAGTAATAAAGAAACACTTATTAAGGATACCTTATATTAATAATACTTGGGGGAACTTTCAGCCCAAGTTCGTAACTGCTAGTTTCTTAAGTTCGTAACTGCTAGTTTCTTAAGTTCGTAACTACTAGTTTCTTAAGATCGTAACCACTAGTTTCTTAAGATCGTAACTACTAGTTTCTTAAGATCGTAACTACTAGTTCTACAGGTTCGTAATTACTAGTTTTTGATTTGTTACAATGCTAAGATGAAAAGTATTAACGAATGATAAAGTAATAGGAGTTTGGTATGGCTATGACTACTCATGAGAAGCTAGCTGATGCTTTAGCTAACGCAGGAAGTGTTGCTATTGGTAATATATTAAATTCTAACTCTATTACTCCTAGAGAACGTTCATTATTAACTAAGCATGGATATCTAAAGAAAATTATTAGAAGTTGGTATTTATTAGATGTTGATTTATTGGCGGAGAGCGCTGGTGAATCAGCTTTATGGTTTGAATCAATTTGGTCATTTATAGGTCAATACCTAGAAAATAAGTTTGGTAGTGATTATCACTTATCCCCTGAAGCCTCTTTAGATCTTCTTACTGGAAATAATGCTTTTCCTACTCAAATAATTGCTTTCACTAAAGATTCAACACCAATAAATGTATCTCTCCCAAACGGTATGAGTTTGTTAATTCTAGGTACATCCAAAGAACCTTATCAAAAAATATTTTATAAAGATTCCGTATATACTCACTCACTAGAAAGTGCATTAGTCGAGTGTACACCTAAGATCTATACATCTAACCCTATTAGTGTTCAGCTTGCCATCAAAAGTGCAGACTCAAATCAATTATCAGAAGCAGTATTAAGCACAAAAAATGCAAACTCAGGCAATAGAATAATTAATGCTTTAGATGCTTTAGAAATGAAGCAAGAAAGCCGAAACTTAGAAACTATAATGAAAGGGTCTGGGCTAGATGTTTCTAAAAAAACAAACCCATTTGAAGAGGTTTTAATTCCATTAGGGGGCCGTAAAGGAGAATCACCATCAAGTTTACGTGTGCGAACTCTCTGGAATAAATTGCGTGCTCCTATTATCGAAATTTTTGATGATTTCCCCCCTACTTTTGAGTTTAAAAAACGAAACATTAAAGATACTTTAAGTATGGTAGAGGAGCTATATGTAAGCGATGCATATAATTCCTTATCTATAGAAGGGTACCAAGTAACTCCTGAGCTTATTAAAAAGGTAGCTGAAGGCGATTGGTCACCAGAAACTCAAACCAAAGATAAAGAACAAAAAGATGCATTAGCTGCAAAAGGTTATTTTGATGCTTTCAATAAAGTTAAAGATCTCATTAATGAAGCGTATCAAACAGGCGGAGAGTTAGATCTTGAATATTTAGTGAGTGTTGGTTTAACTGAATGGTACACCGCTCTTTTTCAACCTTGTGTATCAGTAGGTATAATCCAAGCAACTGATCTAGCAGGGTATAGAAAAGGGCCAATATACATTCGAACTTCAATGCATGTTCCCCCTCCAAGTGAGCAATTGATGGATTGTATGGATTCGCTTAAAGAACTAATAGCTGAAGAAGAGCACTTTATTGTAAAAGCAATATTAGGCCATTTATCACTTGGATATATTCACCCATTTCCTGATGGGAATGGTCGTTCTGCAAGGTTTTTAATGAATTTTCTATTAATACTTGGTGGCTACCCATGGGCAATTGTTCAATTGAAGGAAAGAGTGAAATATTTATCTTCTTTAGAGTCAGCATCAGTTAGTGGGAACATTAAGCCATTCAGTGAGTTTATTAAGTCCTCTATCAAGAGTACATCTAATCTATGACCTAGTAAATTGAGACCATTCAATGTGCTCACAGTGGCTTTTAGTTATTAAAACACTAATAGTCTTTAATCGGCTTAACGCACCACACTTAGTTCTCCACAAATAATGCAGTATTATCATATTGTTACCAGTAGATCATAAACCTTAAGAACCATGAAAGAGTGACCTGGTCAACTAAATTCAGTCACCCTAGTTAAGCAACCATTTCTAATTCTCTATTCGATAATTCAAATTTATTTGGACTTTGGTAATCTAGATAAGAATGAAGCCTGTGGCTGTTGTACCACATACTTATATAATTCAGTACATCCTGTTGTGCTTCATAACGTGTTTCATAGTTACGCCAATGAATGCGTTCTTGCTTTAAGCTACCAAAGAAACTTTCAGCAACGGCATTATCCCAGCAACAACCTTTTTTGCTCATGCTACCTACAAAGCCATTTGACTTGAGTAATCGACGATATTGATGGCTAGCATATTGAACCCCTTGATCAGAATGAACTATCAGTCCTGCTTTAGGTTGTCGTTGCCAAATAGCCATCGTTATCGCATCACAAACAAGCTGCGCTTTCATCCTAGATCCCATGCTCCAGCCAACGACCTTACGTGAATATAAATCAATCACGACGCATAAATACAACCAGCCTTCTGATGTCCAAACGTAAGTGATATCACCTACCCACGCTTTATCTGGCGCTGTTACAGCAAAGTTTTGGTCAAGCTCATTTTGATAAATGGGCTTATTGTGATCACTGTTCGTTGTTGCCTTGTATTTCTTTTTATAGCGAACCCAAACATTCGCTTTTCTCATTAATTTAGCTGTTTTGCTTCGGCTAACCGGAAAACTCAGCGTATTGAGTACTGTCTTAATGCGTCTAGCGCCGTATGTATTGTCACTGAATTTAGCAATATCTTTGATCAACTCAATCATTTCTTGATGAGTAGGGTCATCAGTACTATTGGCTTTACGCTTTTGATAACTGTAATAGTTATTACTTTTCACACCCAGTACGTGACACATTAGCGCCACTGGCCAGATCTTCTTATGTTGGGCAATGAACGAGTATTTTACTTCGTTTCTTTGGCAAAGAAGACCGTCGCTTTTTTTAAGATCTCACGCTCCATTTCAAGGCGCTTTACTTGTGCTTTTAAGTTTCGGATTTCTTCTTGCTCTGGTGTAAGTTTGCCGTTACCACGAAAAGCGTGCCCATCATGATTGTCAGCTTCTTTTATCCAACGGCCAAGCATGTTGGGATTTACACCTAAGTTTCTAGCGGCTTCTGCCTGAGAATAATTTTGCTCGACAACGAGTGCGATTGCATCGAGCTTAAATTCTTTTGAATATTTTTTACGTTTTGTCATTTTCTATCTCCAGTTAAGTTCATTATTCCTTAACTGGGTAGTCGAATGCCGGGTAAGCTGAGGCTGTTACCAACCTCAACTCCCCTAAGAACCACGCTTGCGAGTTTCCCTGCACGTGGCTCAAGCCTTTCAAAGGCCTAAAATATAGACCCGGTTGTTCAACACAAATAGTCGATTTCTTAAAATGTAGATTGACACCTATACTCCCTCGTTACAGAAATACAACGTCCTTTCTTCAGTCCCGAACGATTGTCAAAATAGCCGTCATACTCAGTATCATAAGGATTGGCATCCCCTTTTATTTTAAGATGTCGCCGGATTTTAACCTTGGCCGCTTCGACTAGATCAAGGTTGATTGAGAGATCTTCCTTATCACGAGTTTTAGCAAAGAAAACCCAATCTCGAAGCGAGTTGTGGCGATAGTATTTCTGTTTACGCCATTGCGCTCCTTTGTTTGGATGTCTTCGTCTTATCCATTGCCAAAGCATTTTGAAAATACAGTGATCTACTTTAGAAAAAGTTTGTTTCGAGACGACATGACGATAGTAATTCGACCACCCTCTGATCTTGGGATTTAGTTGTCGAATAAGCACTTCCGTTGTTGCACTACCACTGTTTTTGATGACATTCCTCAGTTTATCTAAAAAGATTTTTACATTCTCTTTAGCAGGTTTAATTAATAATTTACCATCGTACTTACGCACGTTAAAACCGAGAAAGTTAAAGCCATCATTAACATAGGTGATATGTGTCTTCTCTTCTGAGAGTGTTAATCCCCGTTGTTTCAAGAAGGAAATCACTGTTGGTTTCACCTTATTCACCAGAACTTCTCTAGAAGCTCCTGTGATGATGAAGTCGTCCGCGTACACAATGATGTTTACCTTATCCTTGGGGCCTGTTGCTGTTTTGACAGCTTGCTCCAGTCCAGTAAGGGTTAACACTAAAAGTGTCGGCGAAATGATCCCGCCCTGAGGCGTGCCTTCATGCGTGGGATTAAACTCTGTTTTCTCTATGTAGCCAGCTTTCAACCATTTCTCAAGGACCAATTTATCCATCGGGATATTGCCCAAGAGCCATGGATGCGAAATTTTATCAAAGCAGGACTTTATATCTCCTTCGAGAATCCATTGAGCCGAATTGTTTCTACATAGTGCCTTGAAACATTGCTCTATGGCGTCTGCGCAAGAACGTTTAGGTCTGAAACCATAAGCATTCTTATCTGCTAACGTTTCCGATATAGGCTCCAAGGTTAACAAGTGAAGTGCTTGTTGCACCCTGTCTGCCATTGTTGGAATTGATAGCGGACGCAGCTTTCCATTCTTTTTGGGAATATAAATACGCCTGAGAGGAAGAGGTTGATAACCCCTTCGTTTGATATCCTCGACAGCCTGTATTTTCTGTGTAGGTGTTGTCCAAATGACTTTATCAACACCGGCAGTTTTACTGCCTTTATTTTGTGTCACTCGTCTAACCGCAATGAGTTTTGCTGAAAACGAGTGAGAAAGAGTCCACTGCAATGCTTTCGCTTTGCCATGGCGTCCTTCTCGAACAGCCTTTGCAATACGCACCTGAAGCCGCCGTACTTGCTTTTCGACTTTCGTCCAACAAATGGCATTCCAGTCAATTTGGCAAGCAGAGGATGCACCGTCCAATAAATAATTCATTGTCGTCATTTGCTTTTCCTCTTACCGAAGGTTCTTTAAATTATCTTGCAAAGAAAGACCAGTCGAACGTGGGCTCACTTTCGTGCCGGGTAACATTCAAACCCGTATCCATACTATTACGGCATGGTATTCGCTTCTTTCGACCTCCAAATCCCGCACCACCATAGGCTTGTCTTACGACTCGCTGTCTCAAATTTCGTCGAGAGCGATACGGGGTTTCCACGTTCCACTATAGAAGTATATCGGGTTAGGCTCCTGCTATTGACCGGGCAGTATATTGTTTGCGAAGCCGTATAATGGAAACGACCTTCCTACCACCAGTGCCGTTTTGGCTCATGCGCATTAACCACTTCCGCATGTTCGTGCTAACGATCTTTAACGCAGATTCAGATATCTTAGCCCTACCGATTATCTAGCGCTTACCCAGTTGTGGTTACCAGGATGGTATGCTTCTCGCGATTTATACCCCGTGCCTAATGGCACTTTGCTCCATTGTGCAAGCTGCTCTTTATTCAAGCTTGTAGATTCATCCGGCAACACGGATGGTCTTCTCCTTCGTGGGAAGACAACTTCATATAGCGACTTCGTGTCGCAACCATTAAACCACGTCAGAGAATGAGTATTGTGAAATAGTTAGCCTATTCTTATAATGTTTATTTGTTTTATTAATGTGTCAACTAGCTGTTATAAGATGCATAATAGCAATACCTAAGGTGGCTAAATTAACTAAGCCATCATTACAATTCAAATCATAAAAAAGTATTTAGTAAATGGAATTATCACTACTGGAATCACTAAAAATAAGTATATATGTTTGTTTTGTTTTTTATTCAAGTAATTCATTTGCCCAAAGAAATAATAACGACGAAAAAAGTATAGAAACAGTTATTGTTACTTCTCAAAAACGGGTCGAACGTTTGATTGATGTACCTATATCGATAACTAGCATTAATAAATCGCAAATTGAAGCTAGAGGAATTAAAAATTTACAAGAGCTTGGTAGCTTATTGCCTAATTTAATTATTTCACAAGAAGCAGACTTTAATACAAAAATAACCATACGAGGTGTTGGTGCGCATAGTCGAAATATTGGTTTTGATAGCCGAGTGGGTGTTTACATTGATGGTGTTTATATAGGGCAATCCCCAGCTATCAATCAAGGGGTTGGAGATTTTGAGCGTATTGAAGTATTACGTGGGCCACAAGGTACACTTTTTGGTAAAAATGCAATTGCAGGGGCTATTAATCTTATTTCTCAGCAGCCAAATGATGATTTTCAAACGTCCGTTAAAGTAAATATAGGTAATTACGATTTACAGGAATATCATATTCAAAGTAATATTCCTTTTACAGATCAAAGCAAAGCTATTTCTTAATAAAACGAAAGAAATAGGATATGTTACTAATCAATTAACAGACAATAAAGTTGGTGGTAATGATTCGTCATCAGGCCGCGTTCATTTAATTTCTGAGCTTTTTGAAAGCTTAAATTTAAGTTTTATGGCTGATTTTTTGAATCAAGGCAGATTTAGTTTCACAAATAAGCCATTGTCAGATCCTTTTGGGAAGCACCCCACTAACGGTCCTTTTGGTGATATATATAAAGGCACGGCTGATGATAGATACTTACAATATCAGAACAATGATACTGTAGAAAATAAAGATATTTGGGGGAGTGCTTTAACTTTAGATTATCAGTTAAGTAATGATTTTTCTATTAGATCTATTTCTTCCTATCGTGATACCAAGATGAATATCAATATTGATGTTGATTATAGTCCTTTATCTATTCTTGATACTTTATATACAGATAGCTATGAACAAGTAAGTCACGAGTTTCAGTTACTTTCGCCTAATGGGCAAAGTTTCAGTTATATTCTTGGTTTATATTTATATCAGTTAAACAGTACAACGCTTAGAAACGCTTATGGTGGTGAACATATTGTGCTTTTAGGTGATCCAAGGTTACAACCTGATCGCCTTGCGGTAGGAATTGATGGTCATGTTAAAACAAAAAGTTATGCACTATTCGGTCATACCAATTACACATTTACAGATAGATTAACATTAGGTTTGGGGATACGTTATAGCCAAGAAATCAAAGAGGTTGATTGGGCAATTGATGGTTCAAACTCTGGCTTTATACAAATTGCTACTGGAATGATTAAAGATAAAAGAGCGGACAATAAGCTTTCGCCAGCGGCTAGTTTGAATTATGCATTAACGCCCTACAGCCAAGCATATTTTCGTTTAGCGACAGGCTTTAAAAGTGGAGGTTACAATTTAGATTTTATTACTGTTGATGAATTAGATTCAGGTATTGAATTTAATGAAGAAACGGTTTTTAGCTACGAGTTAGGCTATAAAGGGCTGTTATTAAACAATCGTTTAAGTATAAGCAGTACGTTGTTCAAATCATTTTACGATAATTTCCAAGTTAACCAATTTGTTGATTTAGGTGATGGGCGTACCGCTCTATCTATTACTAATGCTGCAGAAGTTACCACTCAAGGTATCGAACTTGAGTTAAATTATCAATTCAATGATGATTTAATCCTTAATGCTTTCATTGGCGGATTAAGTGCTACATTTGATAAATTTCCTGGCGGTGGTACAGGTGGCTCAGATGCTTCCGGTAATAAGTTACCTAATGCGCCGAGGTTCAATGCTTCATTTGGAGTTCATTATTATCAGTTATGGCCACTGATGGCTTCAACCCTAAATTATAAAGTAGATTATTACTATAGAACTTCAGAGTATTTTAATGTAAATAATGATAGTTTTTATGAATTTTCTGATGGTAATAAAGTTGCCTACGGAAAATCTAAAAGCAGTAAACAACTTAGTGCCCGTATCAATTTAATCGCAGATAATGGTGCTTGGGAAGTTGCCTTATGGGGTAAAAACCTAACAAACAGTGATCATTTGGTAAGAAGTTCTATAGATTTTTTTGGCACCATCCTAGCGGGCTATGCTAAACCAAGAACCTATGGCGTAGAAGTAACCGTTTATTATTAATTACCTTACTATTTTTTATCAGCACTGTTTAAAGCTTTATCCATTTTCATATTTCCAAACGCAAAATCACCAAACCCATTTTTATCAACAGAATTCAATATTGTTAACCAATAGCCATTTGATGGTCCCGTATCCGATAAATCAAGCATTAATACGCCGAGCCAAACTGCATTATTAGGTTTCATAGTAGCCTTATAACTCATTGCAGCATGCCCATTTAAATATTTTCCTGAAGCACTATAAGTACCCATAAATTTTATTTCTGGTTGACTCAACAATGCTAATTGAATATCTGCGTTAAATATTATATTTTCGCCCGTAATTTTAATTACCGCATTGTTAAATTCGTATTTATACAGTTGATGGGAAAAGTCTTTTAAACCTGCAGATGTAGATAAATCAATGTCTATACTTTTACCATTGTATGTAGAGGTTTGAGTAATAGGTTGGTAGGGTTTCGATGCGTTAGATTGTGTCCACATCATAATAATTAAAACGATAGCCACAATTGAAGAAAATATGCCAAAGAAGGCAGCTTTCTTATTCTTTTTTGTATTTTGTTGTGTTTCATCGTCTTCTTGAAATTCTGTTTTAGCCTTTCCATGCCAAGCGATTACTTCTTCATCTGATACTTCTAAAAACTGAGAAAGTTTATTTATTAAGGTCGGCTTTAATGCTTTTTCTAAATTTAAGTGTCTATTTAAAGTTGAATAACTTACTAAAAAATTATCACTTGAATCTCTTTCTAGGCTTACTCCTTGCTCCTTACATTTAGCATTCAAGCGTGCTCTTAACTCCGAAGGTCTTTGTTCCTTTTTTTGGGTCACTTACTTACTTCCATTACTTAGTTTTAGCATTTATATAAGATTACAAATACGGCCTGTAGATGTCTATAAATTCATATAAAAAATTTAAATTAATAAAAAATAGAATAATGTATCCCAACACCCCCTTGCATTCCTTTTAATTTTCTTTCATTTCTTTCAAACGGCTTTTGTTTTTATTTTATTTATGTAAATCAAAAGCTTGGAGTTGACTTGTGGCTTTTTATTAGTGAATATTGCCAACTATAAAATGGTGACATTTATCTATTTCACCTTGTGAGTTAGTTTTTGAGGATAGTATTTAAAATGAAATTATTGTTTATCTTTGGCTTGTTGTTAACTTTATTAACATCAAAAAGTCACGCAACTGTTGGTGTGATAACAGATATTTTAAAGGTACAATCTGAAGCTCTTAGCAAAACGGCAAATAAAAATGCTGACTTACTAGCTAAAAATTTAGAAGCTCAGATTGTTAATTTATATGAGTTAGATGATATTCCAATTTACAGTCAAGCAGATAATAAAATGCTGCTTAAAACAGTTGATAGTATTTACGAGCACGAATTATTTGCAAGTAGGTCAGGCTTGACCTCTGCACTTAGTGGAATAAGTGAATTTACCAGTGACATAAACCATATCCAAGATATATATAAAAATGCATCTATTTTATACAAAAGTGCGGCGGGTTTAACAAAGTTATCTAAACAGGCATATAAACTTGTTAAAATAGGTGGTACACCTGAAAAATTAAAGCTTAGAGCAAAAATTCTTTCAAATCTTTTAGAGTTTGGTAGTGGTAATCGCAATGCATATTATCGACTAAAATCTAATTACAATAACTTCTTAATCGATCAATCCCAATTTGTTGAGTTTGGTGCATATTTAGCGAATACTCTGCCGTTATTTGAATCTAATCTTGAAGATGAAAAGTCACCTATTAAAGCTGTTAATGCTATTAATGGCATTATAGAGCTTATGAAAGGTGAAGTTTCGAATGAAGTACTTGAAAACTTACGAAGAGAGGAATGGGCAAAATTAGTTATTCAAGACTTTGTTGTAGGTAAATGGCGTGATGAAGGCAAAAGCTTTAGCCATATGAAAGCCTATGTGAAAGACGAATCCTGTGAAGGTCTTTTAAATTTTTCTGCTTGTTCAGTATGGGGGTACTCTCATACTGTTGCTGATTTATATGAAGCTGATATCAGTGATGAAAGTGTTGATTTAATCTATGCATTTAGCAATATTGCTACTCTAAGTGTACTGGCTAAACAGCCTAACACCTATGTTGTTGAGCTACCTGAATATATTCTTAATCATTCTGAACACGGCGTACCTACTTCAATAAAATATAACGCATATGGGGATAATGTACTTACAACTTACGGTGCTCATATTTCTTCTGAATTAATGGTCGGAGAAAGTGATAATGTTAAGTCTTTTATTATTGACTTAACAAATATAGAAAGCTCTTTAGCTTTAGATGTTCAAATAAGTTATGAAAACAAAGAAACTTTAATTGGTGAAGACTATTTACAATATTTTACTCAGTTAACCTCATTGTCAGTTTCTGCTATTTCCGAATCGCCAGCAACAGAAGGTCTCTCAGTAGATATTAAAGCCTGCGGAGGAGAAATTTATAATACTTCCTTTTATTATAAAAACACTTCACAAACCAATTGGCAATCAACTTTGTTGTTTTTAGGTGATGGTATCAGTAGTGATGATGGTACTTGTAGTACGTACTCCGTTGATATAGATGCTTGGGAAGTTTCGCGTTATACATCATCAAACAAAAATATTAACTTTTATTTTGCCGCTGCGAATCTTACGTCAACAACACAATCTGTATTTTTAGTGAATAGCTCCGATACCGATAACGATGGTATGCATGATGAGTCTTGTGAAAATGAATTTTTTGGTGACTTATCAAGAAATGCAAATGATGACGAAGATGAGGATGGTGTTAGTAATCTAAATGAATGCAATAACAGAACAGACCCTACCAAAGCTGGTAATGCTGGCATATTAAGTTCTGTTAGCATTGATACAGTAGCATTCTCTGACGGTAGCACAAGCTGTTCTCTAAATGACTCATACTGGAGTAATGTATCAATAAAGTGCTCTTTGACTTTGGATCATGATGTTGCCATTTCGGGTGATTTAGATTTAAAAACTAACATTAATTTAAATGGTTTCAACTTAACAATTGACGGTAACCTAATTCAGTCAGGTGGTACTGTTAGTGCAACAGATGGAGAACTATTAATAAATGGGAATGTGACTCAATCAGGCGGTACTCTTAACGTATTAGGTGGGAATATTTCGATAGGTGGTGATTATAGGCTCCAACGATTAACAGATGAACCAGATGTTTATACCTATGGCTCAGGTCGTTTAAGTATGACAGTTCCTAATGGACATATAACGATTAATGGTAATTTTTATGTTGATACCGCAGCTGGTCGGGCAGCATTTGAACCCCCCCTAACGGCTGGTTTGTTTGAGCTTAAAGGAGATTTTACATTTTTATCTACAGCCTCATACGACAATTCATTCTCAAACTATGGGTTTTATACAAGTGGTACTCATAAAGTTTTATTGTCAGGTGATTCAGAGCAAAAAATTTACTTTGATGATATTAATAAATCATCTTTCAATGTGCTTGAAATAGTGAATGACAGTATAGTTATTTTTGATACATCACTAGTAGTTAAAAAACTATTTAACCACAATCAGCTTACTTTTATGCTAAACAATAATAGCTCCTTCCCTGATTTTGATGGTGATGGCTACAAAGATAATGTTGATACTTTTCCTTTAGATGCAGAAAGATTTCAACTTGATACAGATGGAGACGGTTTAGCCAATAATGTTGATTTAGATGATGATGGCGATGGTATTCCCGATGTTTGGGAGTTAACTTATGGCTTAGAACCTACAGATGCTAGTGATGCAGATACCGATTTAGACCAAGATGGTTTAAGCAATTTTGAGGAATTTCTAGCAGGCACATTACCAAATAATAATGACAGCGATGACGATGGCATTAAAGATAGTGATGATTCTAAACCAACCGTAGCAGATAATAATTCAGGTATTAGTTCACTACAACTCGCTAACTATCGAGATGCCTTATTATCACCAAAAGAAGGTGATAGGTTAGTTCAAGACCAACCATTTAGAGTTACTTGGTCAACTAGCCAAATTGGCGGTAACTATGTGGCTATGTATGTATTACACGATAACCCAGAAGGAATCGATGTTGATAGCGGTTTTGATGTAGAGGTTATTAAAAGCCGTAATTGGTATAAATTTGCTGTTGATATGCCTAACAATGGTGACATTGGCTTTGATGCGGGGTTATTAAATGGTATCGGTAATACATATAAAGTATTACTTATATCTGATAGCGGAGAATGGACCGTTCATGGTGGTACGTTTGAAATAAATGAATCTGAGTCAGCCAATAATTCAACCGAGATCTACTCCCTAGACTTAACTAACTACCGTGATGCTTTATTATCACCACAACAAGGAGATGAATTTACACAGACTCAAAATTTTAATGTTTCTTGGGCGGCTAATAATATTTTAGGTGATAAAGTTAACCTGTATGTTTTACAAGATAATGCTATTGGCATAGATACCGATGCTGGTTTTGATGTTGAAGAAATAAAGAAGCATAAATGGTATAACTTTGCTGTTGATGTAGCCAATAATGGTGATATTAGCTTTGATGCGGCTTTGCTAAAAAGCATAGGTAATTCGCATAAAGTACTACTCGTTGCCGATAGCGGTGAGTGGACAATGCATGAAGGCACCTTTACCGTTGGACTAGCTAAACTGAAATTTACGGCGGAATGGCTACAAGGGAAAACGCTTTATAATATTTATCCCGATTCTGATGATGGAGATAATGATGGTAAAATCGATGATTATGCCGCTGTAACGTTCGCTTTTACAAATTCAACAGCACTGTATTCAGAGGGATTAGTTGATACGGTAACTGGAACTTCAACTGATTATATTATTGATGATAATGGTTTTATTATTAGTGTCTTAGCAGAAAATGATGGTACTCATCTTATTCGTTTGATGTCTCCTATTGAATCTGACCCATTGCGTTTGTGTTGGACTACGCTGAACAACGAGAAAAAGATAGATGTGAATAGTGCTTTAACTGATGAGGTTAAAAATGAAATAACCGACAGCTTAAGGGATGAGCATTGTATAAATTCTGACGAGTATTTTTATATTGATAAGTCTGCTGCAGAAATTAAACTGCTCGGCATAGATGATTCTAATAATGGTGATGACTCAGAAGAGCCACTATTATTAGATAACTATCGAGATGCACTACTGTCACCACAAAAAGGAAGCCAATTGTATGTTGGTCAACCTTTTAAAGTTACTTGGGATGCTTCTAAGTTTAATACCACAACGGTGTCTCTTTATGTCTTGGCTGATAGCCCTGATGGAATAGACATTGATGATGGCTTTAATATGGACTTAATTAATGACCCTAATTGGTATAACTTTGCTGTTGATGTACCTAATAACGGAAATATAGGTTTTGATGCCAATATATTAAAAGGTACAGGCGATAGTTATAAAATTTTATTACGAGCGGATAGCGATGAGTGGACAATTCATCGTGGTACATTCACTGTGAACAAAGCCATTGTCGATAGCGATAATGATACTGTTCCTGACAGCATTGATAATTGTTCGGCTATTGCCAACTCAGACCAGTTAAATACCGATGGTACCAATGATGGCGGAGATGCTTGTGATAGCGATGATGATAATGATGGCGAACTAGATGCCTCAGACGCTTTCCCTTTAGATAGTGGTGAATCAGTTGATACTGACGGCGATGGTATAGGTAATAATGCGGATACTGACGATGATGATGACGGTATCTTAGATGATGATGATTCTGCACCTTTAGATAATACAGTTGGGGATGAACAGGCCCCTGAGTTTGCTGCAATTATTGATGTAACAATTGAAGCAACAGGTGAAAACACAACGGTGATGTTAATACCCCCTTCGGCAACAGATAACATCATTAATGGACTAGAAGTGACATCTGATCATAATAATGCACCCTTAGCGGTTGGGACGCATACTATAACGTGGACTGCAAAAGATCTAAGTGGAAATGCATCTACGGTAACTCAGCTGGTTCATGTTGTTGATACAACTCCACCTGAATTTTCTGTTCAGGCGAGTGAAACGATAAATGCTAGAGGTCTGTTAACGAATGTAGCGTCAGACATTAATGCGGTTGCTACTGATTTGGTTGACGGTGAGGTTTTGGCGGGAATAATTGGTGATACTTTGTATCCGTCAGGTATTCATAACATACAACTTTTAGCTAAAGATATATCTGGCAATGAAACGCAAGCAAACATTGTTATTCAAGTTAATCCGTATGTAGAGCTTGGCCAAAATGCTGAAGTTGAAGCAGGTATACTTTATAGAGTTCCTGTAACACTTTCGGGTACGGCACCAGTTTACCCTGTTAAAGTATCTTATCAGGCTGTCGGAGCTTTTTCTGGCAGTACTTCAGGTGAGTTGGTAATTAATTCTGGCACCAGCCAATCAATTGAATTACGTATTTCTGAAACGGCATTGGCTGGTGAGTCAGTTACTTTAAGTTTAATATCAGCAAATAATGCGGTTTTACTAAATACCCAAAGTGTCATATTAACGGTAACAGATGTTAATTTATCACCAACCGTTGGTTTATCGGTTACACAAGGAGGTAAACCTATTAGCTTAATTGATGCCAAGGGTGGTGTAGTCACTGTAACTGCAACTGTTGATGACTTGAACCAAGCAGATACTCATACTATTACTTGGAGTGCAGGTAATAGTCCATTTGCTGATTTAGGTAACGATGGAGTTGATAATACTTTTGAGTTCGCCCCATTATTACTGACCTCTGGCACGTATGACTTGTCTGTTAAGGTAACAGAAAATAATACGGCAGAATCTTTTGAAGTGTCGGTGAATACAAGTCTACAAGTAGAAACCGCTTTAGGTGAACTAAGTGATGATACAGATACCGATAATGATGGTATTTCTGATGCTGACGAGGGTTATGCTGATACAGATAATGACGGTATTGCTGACTATCTGGATGACGATGACAACCCTAGCCGTTTACCTATAGGTGAAAACATAAGACCAATGCAAACGATAAATGGATTATCATTAAGTTTAGGAGATGTTGCCCGTTCGGCGAACGGTATGTTAAGTGGTAGTGCATCTATCGATGTAGGTGATATTGCAGGAGCAGATGAAACCAATCAGCCAATAATGGATAATACGGTTGATAGTCACTTTGATACGTTATCTACCATTGTTAACTTCAATGTCTCTGGATTATCGTCGGTTGGTGAAACTGTACCTGTTGTAATACCACTTGCTGACAATAAATTTATTCCTGAAGGAGCTGTTTATCGTAAATATACAGTAGCAGCTGGTTGGTTTAACTTTGTTGTAAATGCAAACAACTCCGTTTCATCCGCTTTAAAAGACAGTGATGGAAACTGTCCAACACCTTTATCAGCCGGTTATACGGTAGGTCTTAGTGTTGGTGATAATTGTCTTCAATTACTTATTGAAGACGGTGGAGCTAATGATGCCGATGGTCTAGCTAACGGGCTTGTAGAAGACCCTGGTGTATTGGCAACTGAAGTACCTAACAACCCTCCTCAAATTAGCTTGCCGCCTTCGTTAAGCGTCAATGAAAAGGAAATATTAACTATTGATGCTTCAAATACACAAGATGCAGAAGATGATGAATTAACTTATAGCTGGAAGCAGTTGAGTGGTGAAAGCGTTGAGCTTGATGGACAAGAAACAGAGCAGTTATCATTTGAGTCACCATCGGTAGCATCAGATGAAGTTTTAACATTTGAGTTAACGGTAAATGATGGTCGTGATACATCAATAGTCACTATCGATGTGATGGTTGGTGATGTTAATGAAGCTCCTGTTATTTCTATTGAACACACTGTTACGGCATTTGAAGAAAACACTGAAGTATCGCTAAGTTCAAACAGCACTGATGCTGACGATGATTCCTTAACGTACTTATGGGAGCAAGTATCAGGTCCTTCAGCAAACCTTAATGATGCAACAAGTTCTACCATTTCATTTACTGCTCCAGAAGTGGAAAGTGAGCAAACCCTTGAGTTTAAGTTAACTGTTTCAGATGGCCTAGCACAAGCGGAAGCAACTACATCAATACAGGTAAAAAAGGCAAGTAGTAGCGGAGGGGCTATGGCCTGGTTAATACTAATAACCTTGATTACTATAGCAAGGAAGTTAAATGTGGTTAAATTGCAAAGAGACCTTTAATCACTAACTAACGAAAGGAATATTACCTTGATTTATAATAAAATCAAGGTGATATAATAAGCTGACTTTTACTGACATCTCACTTACATTATATAGCAGGGTGTAGCGATTTTAATTAAATTTTTACGCCATTTACTACAAATAATGGTACAGCAAAATAAGGACTACTTATGATTGCTCTACCAAGCTTATCTCATATTATTCCCGAAATAATCATTTCTATTTACGCTTTTCTATTAGGGTGGAACAGGTCTGACTTAGCCTTAGAACCACTTTTTTTAAAAACGCTAGATCACAATGTACAAACAATAAATAAAACATAGCCCTCCGAGCTATGTTTTATATATTCACTGCGACAAAGTTGCTTGGTTATTAGTTCGACATTTCCATTAGTAATGACACTACAGCAATTAATTATCTCAAATTACCTCTACCTTAGGCTCTATTAATCATACTTCCAAGTTTACTGGAAAGCTTAATCAAAGCCTCTTTTCTCTCCTCAAAATAATCATGTCGATTATAAGTTCCCTCAACACCTTTACGTTTATGGTTTAAACAACTTTCAGCAACATGACCTAGGGTGCCTTCCATAGCCAATAAGGTACGGTAAGTACGACGAAGATCATGAACGGTAAAATGAGGCATATCCCCCATCACATTAGGCGGCTTCTTCTTTCCTGCCTCATGTCCAAATAATTTGGTAATAGTTCTGTTAAGCGTATCTGGACCCATAAATGGTCGTTTACTTGCTCATCTATTAGGAAATACATAATCAGAGCCGCAAGCCCTTACCTTAAGTTCATTCAACCATTCAATAACAATCGGTGGCAACGAAATGTCTATTCCTACACCTGACTTACTTCTTTCATTTGGTAAACTCCAAACAGCCATTTTAAGATCAAATTCAGCCCAAGTCGCTTCAGTCAATTCTGACTTTCTCACTCCTAAAGTAACCAATAAAGCACAAGCTAAATAATTATCCCTTGCAAAGCTATCGCTATACTCTCTAAATTTTTTAAAGGTAAATTTAAGCTCATCAATGGTTAAAGCTCGGTCTTTGCTTTTTTCAACACCGCCAGCATCATTTATCGAAAAAGCGCTCGCAGGGTTAGCACCAATAACATCTAATTTGATACCGTGATTAAAAAGTTGTTTGCAGTAGATCAGCGCATCCTTGGCCTGCCCCTGTCAGCAATAACCCTAAGTAACGCTTTAATGTCTCTAGCGACCACGTTAGAGGCTTTTATGCCGCCAATGTGGAGAGCAATATCTTTGCGGTAAACTTTATTAGGAATACTTGGGTATTGGAGTCTTTTGATATTTCCAAGGAGCCAATCTTCAAAGAGCTCATCAACGGTTTGAATTGTCGCTTGCTCTGCACGTTTTTTGGAAATTTGTGGATCTAAGCCATCTCGTAGTTATTTCATTTTTAAAGCAGCTTCTAAGCGAGCATCCGCTAAAGATAAATCACTCAGCTTTGCTAGAGTCATTTCTTTTCGCTTTTTATTGGATGTATATCTCAACATCCAACAGGGCTTGCCTGATTTAGGAACAACAAAATACAAACCATCGCCATCTGCAAAGCGTCCTGGTTTGCCTTTAGTTAAACTGATAATTTCTTTAGCAGTTAATTTACCCATCACTTTCTACAGTCCTTTAAAAGAGGCAGATACGAATACCCACCATCAAACTTTTATAAAACTATAGTATACTCACCACTTAACCCACCATCTAAACACAAGCAACCAAAACAATACCCAAACAAAAAGCCACTAAATACAACAATTTAATAGCACCAAAAGATAAGCACATACGCTATTCTATATTAGCAATCTGCTCACGCATTTGTTCAATTAGCACTTTAAGTTCAACTGCACTGGCGGTAACGTCAGTGTTAATTGACTTAGAGCCCAAAGTATTGGCTTCGCGATTAAACTCTTGCATCATAAAATCTAAACGACGGCCTTGAGCGCCACCTTTTTTCAATATTTTCTTCGTTTCGCTAACATGACTATTTAAGCGATCTAGTTCTTCAGCAACATCCATTTTTTGCGCTAATAATACCAATTCTTGTTCAACACGAGTTGAGTCTAAATCAATGCTAGCATCGGCGAATTTGTCGGTAATGCGTTTACGCTGCCATTCAATAACTTCTGGCATAAATTTCTGCACTTTGTCCGCTTCATTACTGATAGCATCTAGGCGTTGTTCAATCATCACTTTAAGGTTTTCACCTTCACTAGCACGCGCGATAATAAAGTCCTTTAAAGCGGTATCAAATGCGGCTAATAACTCGCTTTGAATCGCACTCATGTCGTTTTCTTGCGCTTCCATTACGCCAGGCCAACGCATTACTTCTAGCGGGTTTACTTGGCTATTTAACGTTTGTTCGTTCACCCAGTTAGCATGTTGAATTAACTGTAAAGCGAGCTTTTCATTAAGCGCAAGTTCTGATTTGGCCGCTGGGTTGGCATTGAAGCGTAAATTACACTCTACTTTGCCGCGATTTAATTGTTTGCGGAAACGTTCTCGCAATACTGGCTCTATGCCACGAAACTGTTCAGGTAAACGAAAGTAAGTTTCTAAAAAACGTTGGTTAACCGAGCGAATTTCCCAAACTGCATTGCCCCAGTCACCTTTAATTTCAACGCGGGCGAATGCCGTCATGCTGTGGATCATAATAAATATTCCAGAAATCTAATTAAGATAGTTAGGTTAATTATACCCAAGCCTTCTATAAATGCGAAGTATTGAAAAAAAAGACTGCTAACAATATTATATTTCAACTATGCTAGTATTTGTAAAACTTTTATTCTTTACTTTATGAAGATTTATTGCGTTAATAGGCCATCAAAAGATCAGAGGTAAACATTATGCAAAGACGCAGTTTTTTCAAAGCCTTGTTTGCTACTACTGTAGCAGCAACATTAGTTCCGTCAGCTTTTGCTAAGCAGCAAGCTAGTAATGCGCTTAAGAAAATAAAGCCTAAACGCTTAAAAGCCGGCGACGTTATTGGGCTTATCGCGCCAGCAAGTAATGTTTGGGAAAATGAAGAAATAGCCTTTGCTACCGATATTTTGAAATCTTTTGGTTTTAAAGTAAAACAGAGTAAAAATTTATTCCAACGTTATGGTTACTTAGCCGGACAAGATCAACAACGCGCTGATGATGTAAATACCATGTTTGCTGATGAAGAAGTGGATGGTATTTTTTGTATTCGCGGCGGCTACGGCACACCTCGCATTTTACCTTTGTTGAACTATGAACTAATCAAAGAAAACCCAAAAGTATTGATCGGCTATAGTGATATAACCGCTTTACTTAATGCAATTACTGCTCGTACAGGGTTAATTACTTTTCATGGCCCTATTGCTAGACAAAATTTTACTGACTATGCCTTAGTAAGCTTTAAAAAGATTCTCTTCAACCCCGTGGCGCCAACCGAATTAGCAACACCACCACTCTTTCAAGCCAAGGAAGGCACCGCAGAAAAAGATAACCGTTTAACCGTGTTGCACCCCGGTAAAGCGAGCGGTGAACTTATTGGTGGTAACTTATCATTAATGGTGAAGTTAGTTGGTAGCCCTTATGAGCCAGATTATCGCGGTAAAATTTTATTTCTGGAAGACGTCGAAGAAGCACCTTATCGTATTGATGGCATGTTAACGCATTTATGGTTAGCTGGCCGCTTAGAGCAATTAGCGGGCATCGTCTTTGGGAAGTGTAGTGATTGTGAAGCGACTGAGGCGCCATCTTTAAGCGTTGAGCAAGTATTACGTGATAGGTTTTCAAGCTTAAATATTCCTGTGCTTAGTGGTGTAATGATTGGTCATATAGACGATTTGTCTACTATTCCTGTTGGTGCGTTAGCTACTTTAGATACAAGTACCAAGCGCTTAGTGCTTGAAGAAAAAGCAGTATTATAAGCCGATGTTATCTTTATTTTTAGCCTCCTCGCTTGCCGTTGTTTTTCATGAACAAAATGATATTTATTTAGAAGTGATTGGTAATGAGAATACAGCCAGTCGTCAGGTGTTTTTCGCTCCACATGAAGATGAGCATGTTTCTAATGAGTATCTTGCAGAAAAAATTATCCAAGAAAAAGGACGCTTTTTAATACTTAGGCAAGCAGGTCAACGTGAAATATCTTTAACTATTAACAATCAAAAAATACTTGTAGATCCGAACCGAATTTTTACCTTTAAAGGCATTAAAGACTCTATTAAAAAACTTAACCCTGAATTGCCAAGATCATCTGATGACTTTCAACAAGCAGTTAAGCGCTCACAAGCATTAGGAAAATTTATTATTGCTAAAATGGGTGGTTTAAATAAACAAAACATTTGGCTAGCAGTACATAATAATACCCAAGGCTACAAAGGTGATGGTAAAGGCGGCATTGGTGACGTGTCGATGATACGTTACCGTCATAAGCTGAATACTGGCGCGAAATATTTAATCAATTTAACCTCCTTAATAGGTGATGAAGACGATTTATTTTTTGTCACTAATAAGCAAGATTTTTTACAAATGCAGTTCAAGGGGTTCAATGCTGTTTTACAAGATCCTATTGTTACTAGCGATATTGAAGAAGATGATGGCTCACTTTCGGTTTACGCACACATGAATGGCATTCGTTATATCAATATTGAGGCTGAACGTGAATATCAAGGCAAAGGTGAGAATCATTTACCGATGCAAATAAAAATGCTGAATTACACCTTTTCATTACATCATTAACCGACGATATAGTAATAAGATATGATAAATATTAAACAACGTTTGCTCTTCACTAGCGGAATTATACTCTCCAATGTGTTTTCAGTTTTGGCATATGCAAGTGTTGAGCTAGCTAATGGAATAAGCGATAAAGAAATTGCCGCTGTTGTGCAAAAAGCGCGCGACACATTTTATATTCCAGGAATGTCGGTGGGCATTGTCCACAACAATAAAGTTGTCCATTTACAGGGTTACGGTATCAAAGATATGGATACCAAGGCTAAAGTTGATCAACATACTCAGTTTCGCCTCGCCTCAACCAGTAAAGCCTTTACCTCAGCAAGCTTGGCTATTTTAGTGGATGATGGAAAAATTAGCTGGCAAGATAAAGTGACTGATTATTTGCCCAACTTCAAAATGCAAGACCACTGGGTTACTGGCGAATACACCATTGAAGATTTATTAACCCATAAAAGCGGTTTAGTGAGTAGTGCTGGCGATAGCATGTTATGGCCTGAGCCTTCAGGCTTTACCCGTGAAGAAATTATTGGCAACTTACGCCACCTCACTCCCCAATACAGCTTTCGCAGTAAATATGCTTATAGTAATTTAATGTACATTACCGCAGGTGAACTAGTGGCTAAAGTGAGCGGCATGTCATGGGAAGACTTTGTTGCCAAGCGTATTTTTAAACCGTTAAAGATGAATTGTTTTGCTGGTGATATGCCTGAAGCAGCACTAACAAATGTTGCCATACCTCATGGTGAGCGCAATGGTAAGCTTTTTAAAATCCCACGCAATGGCATTAGTGGCCAAGCACTGGTGTCAGCTGCGGCAGGAGGCATCGTTTGTAATGCAAGTAGCATGACTAACTGGTTACAGGCTTTTTTAGACACAAAAAATAATGAAACAGACAATGCGGCATTTAGTTTTAAGCAATTAAATAACATGTGGCAATCACATACCCTTTTACCTTTATCTAAAGAAGAAGCGGCTCGCAATCATAGTCATTTTAGGACTTATGGATTAGCTTGGCGTAAGAGTGATTTTTTAGGCTATGAGCTTATTTCTCACACTGGCACCCTGTCTGGCATGCAAGCTTATGTGGCCTTAATTCCTGAATTAGAGCTGGGTGTAGTACTCCTTAATAATGGCGACAATTCCGGTGCCCGTTCGGCGGTAATGCAGACCATTTTACGGGGCTTTATTCCTAATGCTAAACAAATGGATTGGGTAGTAGATTATCAGAAAGAACGCACAGAAAAACGTAAAAAATATCTGGCTAAGCATAAAAAACCCAAAGGTTCAGGCAAAACACTTTTACCTAATAAGGCCTACTCAGGCACGTTCCAAGATACTTGGTTTGGTGACATTGTCATTGAAAACACCACGAAAGGCTTACGTGTTAACAGTGCTAAAATGATCACGCTACAGGGTATTTTAGAGCCTTTTAATGAGCATTCTTTTGTTATTCGTTGGGATAATAAAAATGCTGCTAGCGATGCCTTTATTCATTTCAGGTTAAATGTTAATGGCGAAGTTTCAAACTTTGATTTAACACCTTTTAAACGCGAAGCAGGTAATAAGCATGAATACCGTGATATGCATTTTGTTAAAGTAGACCCTGTTGATTAAATTTAGCTAATTAACCTGATTTTCTTTAAAATAGTGTTAATCGAAAAATCTGATCGCTAGCTGGGCAAATTGTTCAACTCTTATCCAGAGTTGAGGTTAATTAGAGACTAATATAAGTTACTAGATCTATTAATGAAAATACCTGAAATTAAATTTAGCCCTAAAAACCATAAAAATCTTGGCATAGAAATAATTGAATTGTCGGATATATACCAGCGTTCTAGCAGTGAGTTGATAAATTTTGCCACAAAACCTCATCGAGTATTTTTTCATAACTTATTGTATATAACACAAGGAAGTGGCACACACTTTATCGACTTTAATACTTACTCGGTTCAGGCAGGAAGTATTGTTTTCATTAACAAAAACCAAGTACATGCCTTTGACTTAATTAATCAACCACAAGGCAAATTAATTATTTTCACCGATGAGTTTCTTACTACTATTTTTTCAACAATGAAAACGCCTTTGTTTGCTCCTAGCCATTTACTTAAATCGAATTCACCGACATTCTCTTTAGCAAAACAAACGAAAAGTACTTGTGATGCTTTATTGGCAGAAATTCACAAAGAATACCAATTAACAAAAACTGACTTGAGCTTTTTAAATTTATTATTTTCTGCGTTATTAACTAAGTTAACGAGTGCCCGCCCACAGTTTTACGAGCAGCATATAAGCGAATCTCGTGCAAACACCTTTAATCAATTCATGGCATTATTGGAAAAAAACCATACCAGAGTACGTGATGCAAAAGTGTATGCTAGCATGCTTCACATGACATATAAGTCACTTAATCAAACATGTAAATTGGCAACCAAACAAACAACTAAACAATTAATTGATGCTCACATTATTTTAGAAGCCAAGCGAAAATTATCTATAGAAAATATTAGAGTTCAACAACTCGCTGATGAGTTAGGTTTTAATGAAGTCACTAACTTTGTCAAATACTTTAAAAAAAACACACTCCTTACCCCCTCTCAATTTAAAAAATCCATAGAAGGTTAGCTATTTACCATTTTTCTGCATTGATCTACCTGAATATTCATTAGGCAAAAGCATACAATTACCTCATCTTAATTTTGAGGAGAATATGATGAAAAAAAGCCTTTTAACCGTTGTTGTGGCCGGATTATTAACCCTGGCATCTTGCGAATATACATCAATTAATTCGGAGAATAATGTGAAGCTATCAAACAAAGAAAAAGTCGTTGCCTTACTTAACAGTATTGAAACAGGTGATCAAAGTGCAGTTGGTTATGTAAACTCAACCACATACACACAGCACAATTTAGCGGTAGCAGACGGGCTGGCTGGCTTTGGCGCGGTACTACAAGCCTTACCTAAAAACAGCGCAAAGGTGAATGTAATACGCTCATTTAGTGATGGTGATTATGTATTTACCCATACCGATTACAACTTTTTTGGTCCTAAAATTGGGTTTGATTTGTTCAAATTTGAAAATGGTTTAATTGTTGAGCATTGGGATAACCTTGATAGAAAATCAACAACGCCTAACCCAAGTGGCCGTACTCAAATAGATGGCCCTACTGAGGTTAAAGACTTAGCTAAAACCGAAGAAAATAAAGCATTAGTGGCTAATTTTGTTGATACTATTTTAGTCAAAGGTGAATTTGATAAGTTAAGCTCATTTTTTGATGGTGATCGCTACCTTCAACATAACACCATGATTGCTGATGGCTTATCAGGTTTAGGGCAAGCGCTTGAAGCACTGGCAAAAAATGGCATTACCATGGTGTATACCACTAATCATAAAATATTAGGCGAGGGTAATTTTGTTTTAAGTGTCAGTGAGGGATTTTTTGCAGGTAAACCTACATCATTTTATGATTTATTCCGCGTAGAAAGTGGAAAAATTGTTGAGCATTGGGACGTGATGGAAACCATTACGCCACAAGAACAATGGAAAAATTCAAACGGTAAATTTGGTAATTTATAGAGAACAGCTAGCAATAGGTTTAAAGCACAAATACTAAATTTCCAAAGTGTTTGTGCTTACCAAGCACACAAGCGGTTTAGTCTTTTTTGATATTAGTAACCATTTAATAATCACTTACTCTTGCTATTGTTCAGATCAATCTAGATGTTAAAAAAGTGCGCTTGATATACTTTTAATTCATCGATAGATTCACGAATATCATCTAAGGCTAAATGTGCACCTGTTTTAACAACTTTATCTAACACTTCTGGCTTCCATCTGCGAGCAAGCTCTTTTACCGTACTCACATCCAAATTACGATAATGGAAACAGTCTTCGAAGTCAGGCATGTATTTATTAATAAAACGCCTATCTTGCCCTATGCTATTGCCGCACATAGGTGATTTACCCTTTGGCGCATATTGTTCAACAAACGTTATAGTTTGTTTGGTAGCCTCTGCTAGGCTCACTTTACTTTCTCGGCAACGTTGCGTTAAACCTGATTTACCATGATGCTCAATACACCAATCACTCATATTATCGAGTACTTTGTCCGATTGACTAATAGCAAATACCGGCCCTTCAGCTAAGATATTTAACTGACTATCGGTAATAATAGTCGCAATTTCTAAGACTACATCTATCTCAGGCTCTAGCCCTGTCATTTCTAAATCAAGCCAAATTAAATTGGTGTCGCTACATGTCATAAGTGTCCCTTGTACCAAGTTTAATCTTGGTATTATAAATTGCACAAGCAATAGATAGTAATTATAAGTATAATAGCTGACAAATAACTAGGATTAAATAAAATGATCAACCTTATCTGGTCGCAGCAATAGTAATGGCTAAGAAAAAACTAACTCACGGTCAACAACGTCGGATTAAAGCCAATCATGACAAAAAATTACGCCCTAAAGTAGATAAAGAACAATGGCAAGATGATGACTTAGGCGTCGCTCAAAATGGCATCGTCATTAGTCGCTTTGGTCAGCATGCTGATGTTGAAAGTACTGATGGCATAATATATCGCTGTAATTTACGTCGTTCTATTCACTCATTAGTTTGTGGTGACAAGGTACTTTGGCGCTTAGGCAAAGAAACACAACACAGTATTCGAGGTATTATCGAAGCAGTGCACGAACGTGATTCCGTATTAAGCCGCCCTGATGTCTACGATGGCGTAAAACCCATTGCCGCCAATATTAGTCAAATATTGATAGTTTCTTCACTATTGCCAGCCTTTAATAGTGACATAATCGACCGCTATTTAGTTGCCGCAGAACAAACTGGTATTACGCCTATTATCGTATTAAATAAAACTGATTTATTTAATCAACTTAGCCAAGTAGAGCAAGATGAAATTGAACAGCAATTACAAATTTATCGAGATATAGGCTACCAAGTGCTTCATGCTAGCAGCAAAACAAATGCAGGTATTGGTGGAATAAAAGCACAACTTAATCAACATATTAGCATTTTTGTTGGTCAATCCGGTGTTGGTAAATCAACCTTAGTTAACGCTTTAATGCCTGATCTGGGTGTTGTCACTAAAGAAGTATCACAAAATTCCGGTTTAGGGCAGCATACGACCACCGTTGCTAGGTTATACCATTTTGACGACGGCGGTGATTTAATTGACTCCCCCGGCATTCGAGAATTTGGTTTATGGCACTTAACGCCTGAACAAGTTTTTAATGGCTTTAAAGAGTTTGAAGAATTTATGGGTCTATGTAAATTTAGAGACTGTAAACACATCAACGATCCTGGCTGTGCATTAACCGGCGCTAATGAACAACAAATCAATCCTAAACGGTTATCAAGTTTCCAACGCATTTTAGCCAGTTTAGGCGAAAACAAATTAACTTCACGATTTAATGATTAATCGATTTATAAACTAAAGGAAAGAAAGTGTCTTCAGAAAACTTATCTTCAAGCTCATTACCTGTAAAAAATACAATCGGTGACAAAATTAAAATAGCATTACAGTATGCGATGCCAAAGCATGCAATTTCACGTTTGGTAGGTAAACTGGCTGCGGCAAAAATGGGCTGGCTAACCACTAAATTGATTGATGTTTTCATCAACGCTTATGGTATTAATATGAGCGAGGCTAAACTTAAGAAAGCCAGTGATTTTGAAACCTTTAACGATTTTTTCACCCGAGAATTAGAGAGCGGTGCACGTACAATTGATCCCGATAGCGATTCTTTATGCTACCCAGTAGATGGCGCAATTTCACAGCAAGGAGATATAGTTGAAGGTAAGCTTATTCAAGCAAAAGGTTTTAATTACAGCCTAACCTCTTTATTAGGTGGCGATTCTAGAACTGCAGCTCCTTTTCAGCAAGGTAAGTTTTCTTGTATCTATTTAGCGCCAAAAGATTACCATAGAATTCATATGCCAATGGCTGCCACCTTGCGTGAAATGATTTATGTACCAGGAGAATTATTTTCAGTTAACCCATTAACTGCTAGCAATGTTCCCGATTTATTTGCGCGTAACGAACGCGTAGTAACCATATTTGATACCGACCATGGCGCGTTAGCCATGGTGCTTGTAGGTGCAACCATTGTCGCTAGTATTGAAACCACATGGGCAGGCACTATAACCCCGCCAGCGGGTAGTGATATTTTTAGATGGCAATATCCAGCAAAAGGGGTTGATGCGATCACTTTTAAAAAAGGCGACGAAATGGGGCGATTCAAATTAGGCTCTACCGTTGTAAGCACGTTTGCACCTAATATGGTTAAATTCACTCCTGAAGCCGGCCCAAAAACAATTACTCGTTTAGGTGAGTTATATGCAAACCTAATACCTGCTAATAATGAAAAATAAAAAAGTTGCTCATTAATTCAACACAGGATACGATGAGCATATAATTCTTACGACTGCATTCGTAATTTAGAACTTTTTTTCTATAAAACCAATATATTAACTTTCCATTAAAGGACAAACAAAACATGGCGCGCGATAAATCAGTAGTAAAGCCAACAAAGCCAACAGAAGCGGAGTTAACTTTACTCAATATTCTTTGGCAGATGGGTCCCGCTACCGTTAGACAAATACATGATACTGTTAGTACTACACAAAAAACTGGCTACACTACTGTATTAAAAATATTACAAATAATGCATGAAAAAGCCCTTGTTATTCGCGACGAAACTAATCGTGCTCATGTATATGCCGCAGCAAATAGTGAAACCCATACACAATCTTCTTTAATTAAAGATTTGATCAGTAAAGCGTTTGGTGGCTCTACATCAAAATTAGTTATGCGTGCTATTGATGAGTCAACTTCTGCTGAAGAAATAGACGATATTCGTCAATTGCTTAATTCTTTAGAAAAATAGTTTTGAATAATTAATGCTAACACTTTTATCGACAAGCCCCTTCTTAACCAGTTTATCACTGACTTTATTGCACTTTATGTGGCAAGGATTGTTAGTGGCTGCGGTATTAAAGTCTGCATTACTTATTTTCAACAATCATAAACCTCAACTACGCTATGCTTTGTCAACTTTGGCAATGTCTGTTAACTTGATATTACCAATAATTACTTTTGCTATTATCTATCAAACTGAGAGCTCACCCACTAATATAATAGCTAACTCATTAGTGTTAAGTGAATTCATACAAGAATTAAAGCAGCCAGATGCTTTTTTTAGCTATAAAGAGTTAACCGCATTACTGCCTTCATTTTTACCTTATATCGCAATTTTTTGGCTAACAACAATTACCTTACTTGCGGCCAAGTTATCATTAGAGATTTATAGTGTAAATAAACTGCCACAACAAAACGCCGTTGCACCGAGTCAAAAGCTACAAACTCGATTTAATGAATTAGCTAAGCAAATTCAATTAACTATTACACCTCGATTATTAATTTCATTAAAAGTTGAAGTGCCTATGGCAATTGGTTGGCTTAAGCCTGTAGTACTATTACCTGCAAGCATGGTAAGCGGTTTAAGTACGCCACAATTGGAAATGCTCCTCCTGCATGAATTAGCCCATATACGTCGTCATGATTACTTAGTTAACTTTTTTCAGACACTAGTGGAAATTTTATTATTTTTCCATCCAGCTGTGCATTGGGTATCTAAGCAAATGCGTAATGAACGTGAATATTGCAGCGATGATATTGCCGTGCAACATTGTGGTGATGCTATTGCTTATGCTCACACCTTAGCTGATACCGCTTCTTTATGTACTAAAGCTCACCATCACACAATTCCTGATTTAGCAATGGCCGCATCTGGTGGAGACTTAAAACAACGAGTTATTCGTTTAGTTGATCATCACTGTGCACCCAAAAACAACATCAGTAAATGGTTTGCTAGTGTGACTATCATATTTTCAGTATTATTATTATCAAGTAAGCAGTTATTAACCATGCCATTACTCGACATTTGGTATAATGAAAAACCATGGCAGGATTCAAATAAGACAAGTCAAACAGATAAATCCATTAGCCAAATAGATAAAGAGATACCTAATAGCTCTATTGCTCAGCAATTACTGACTCCCCAAGTAAATAAGTCAAATATATTGAGTGCTTTTGACTTGATTACACCGTTAGAATCGCAAGATATCTTAATCCAAAATCAACAATCAACTAAACAAACTCTAACAACAGCGATCGTAATTCAGCAACAACCGTCCCTCAACAATACTACGCCATTAATTACCCAGTTAGATAATGGACCATTAACGACGAGTCAATCTAATCATCTTAGAAAAGAACTGACCACTGCTAAAACGTCAATGGTTGAGAAAGCATTTCTACGTACTGATTTTCATAGAGAGCCATCATTAGCCAACCCATACCAACCTGAAATTGCTAAATTAGCGATTGCGCCTATTACTAAAATGGCTAAAGCTAAAAAAATTCCTATAACAAGCAAAAGTCCACACACGAAACTGTTAGCTGATTCATCAATCATAAATAGCAAGAAAAATAACTTTCTCTACGGTAATCAAGCCAATAGAAGCACAAAATTTATTGACCATATTTCAAGACAAAAACAAGAATGGGTTCAGCCTATTGTTATGACAAACAAGTTAATTACACCCATAACTCCTGTGTGGCATAGCGCAGAACAAGTTAAGTCAGTTGACCCTATTTACCCTAGTGTAGCAAAACGTAAAGGGATTGAAATAGAAGTAAAAGTAAACTTTACCATTGATGTAGATGGTCAGATCAAAAATATAAGATTTGCTCAACACAACAAAGTTAATTACTTTAAAAACTCAATACGAACTGCAATTAAAAAATGGCGCTTTTTACCTGCAAAAGTTGATGAAAAACCGGTTGAAAGTCAAATGGCTAAAGTATTTGCTTTTAGCTTAGAAAGCTAAAAGCTCTTCATTTATACCTATTTCCTTCAATCAATACCTTACTCTAATAGCCCTATTATTCTCGACTAATACTAATTTGATTAAATTATTGCTCACTTATACTGGTTAAAAGAGTCCATGTCGGCGTTGCTCTCAATCCTAATAGCCAGCTATTACTCAATCGAGCGCCTTACCCTGAAATGTTTTTCCTACGTACAACAAGATCACAAACTTAATTAACTGGTATCAATATATAAAAATTTAACCGCGAGTTTTTTTAGTATTTCTTTTATGGTCTTTAGTCATTTTTAGCCATTTCTCTTGCTGTTCTTCCGTCAAAACATTAAAAATAGCATGTTTAATTTTTACTTTGGTTAACGCTATTTGTGCAAAAGTAGGTTGGTATGCTTCGTGTAATTCACTAAATGCTTGCTCATTAAAGGTTTCTGTTTGCAGTAACTTTTTCTCTGCGATTTTAAATTGCTTCATAGACACACGCAGAGATTGACTCTCCTCTTTTGCTTGCCTTTTTATAGCCTTTATTTGTACTTGTTGTTGTTCGCTCAATGATAGTGCCTTAGCCATACGCTTCACCTTATGCATATTTCTCTGGTGATCTATCGGTGAATCAAAAGCCATATCACTATTTGATGCATTAACACTTGCAACATTTGCAAAGACGATGACAATACATACCGCTACAGTTGAAAAGAGTGTTCTCATTGATTTAGTCATTTTCATAATTTTCTCCAAAAGGTAATTTTGTTATACCACGTTGAATAACAGTTACTCAGTATAGATAACGCAATGCTAAGATACGTAAAGTCAGTGTAAAGATTGAGTAAATGTTGTCAGAACGAATTATCTACCGATAAGAAATAGGATAAGATGGTTATATCTATTACCAATTTTGAAGCATTATTCAAAGCACTTTGAATGGTAATGGCTATATAAACCAATGTGGAGCTTCACTTGAATAAAAAACAAATATTACTCATTGATGACGATCATGAATTAGCTGAGCTATTAGTCGATTATTTAGCCCAACAAGGGTTTATTGTTCAGTGCTGTTTTGATGGCCAGTCAGGATTAGAGCTCGCATATAATAGCAAATTCGATCTTATTCTACTTGATGTGATGATGCCAAAACTCAATGGTTTTGAAGTGTTAAAAGCACTTGGCAGCGAATATAAAACCCCTATTCTCATGCTGACAGCTAAAGGTGATAACAATGACAAAGTGCGGGGTTTAGAGTTAGGTGCTGACGATTACTTAGCCAAACCCTTTCACCACCAAGAGTTATTAGCTCGGATACATGCCATTTTACGTCGTATTAATATCGTAACTCAACAAAACCAACAAGCTTTACGCTGTGAAGATACAATATTATCGGTTAATAACATTGAACTTAACCATGCGACAAGATCCGTAACATGCCAAACCAATCCTATAACGTTAACGGGTACCGAATATCAAATTTTAATGGTGCTGATGGAACATCACGGACAGATCATAGCCAAAGAAACACTCTCGAAACAAGTGCTAAATCGAAAATTAATGCCGTTTGATCGCAGTATTGATGTCCATGTAGGTAACATTCGCCGTAAGTTTTCTCCTTATTGCGCTATAGAAAAAATTAAAACGATACGTGGCGCTGGCTATTTATTTTTAACAGGCGAAAGTAGCTAAACAATGAAACGGTTTGCAAAAATTAAAGTGTTATTTTCCTCGTTTAGCATCAAGCTATTCGCTTGGTTTTGGCTTATAGCTATTACGTCTATTTTTAGTACCCGCTTTATTTCCCATCAGTTATCAAGTGAAGCGTACAATACAGTTATTAGCCAAGCACCGCTGCATGATGAACTTCGCAAACTTCACAATACGGCAAGAAAAATTGAACGAAGTAAGATAAAAAATATCGACAAACTGCTACAAACAAAACTGCAAAGATTTATCAAAGCACCTTTTAACCTATGGTTTAAAAGTGTTGAAAATAATTCAACTGTTACCAGTCTTTTTCTATTACCGCCAAAGCATCAACAAGCACTTACGCGCTATCTTAATGAACAAGTATTTGATCAAGCCATTACCAGTGTTTTTTCTCATACCCGCCTAATTGGACCTGTAACAATAAAAATCAATAAACAAAAATACCAATTGTTTATTTCACGAAAACAGCACAAACGAAATTTTGGTCAACTAGTACAAGCGCTTCCTTCATGGGGGCGCGTTGCTATTCCCGTTTTTATTAGTTTTATACTTTGTTTATTATTAGCACGTTCTTTTAGCAAACCCATTGCTACGATAAAAAAAGCAGCTACAGAGTTAGGTAAAGGAAATTTAGCAACACGTGTTAAGGGTATTACAAAACGCAATGATGAATTAGGCCAACTAGCTAACAGCTTTAATCAAATGGCTGAGCAGTTGCAACAAAATCAAAGCGCACAACAACGTTTGCTTGGCGATGTTTCCCATGAATTACGCTCCCCAATGACACGTTTGCAAATGGCACTAGGATTAGCCCAGCAAGAGTCCACTACCAAATCAACTCGAGAGCAATATTTACAACGCTGTCAGTTAGAAGTAGATCGCCTAAATAAGATGATTGAAGAAGCATTAGTCTTATCACGCTTAGAGAACACTTTACAAACTATCGAGAAAGAACACCTTGATTTTACTGCTTTATTGCAAAATATAATTCGCGAAGAACAATTTATTGCCAATGATAAATCAATAATAATTACATTAGATCCAACAATAGCAGTAGAGCTTCCCGGTGATCCTAATTTACTGTTTAGTGCCATCAGTAATGTGTTAACGAATGCGGTAAAATATAGCCCTGAACACAGTACTGTGAACGTAGCCTTATCCGTTAATGAAAAAACTGTTAGCTTGATTATTTGTGATAATGGTATTGGTGTACCGCCGCAATCTTTAACCGAATTATTTACGCCTTTTTATCGGGTTAACCTTGCTAGAGATCGCAATACGGGTGGCACGGGTTTAGGGTTGGCTATAGCCAAACAAGCCATTATTGCTCATCAAGGTAATATTTTCGCCAAAAACAATGAAACTAAAGGATTATCTGTTACCATTCAACTCCCTTTAGGATAAAAACTCACCCATATGAACACTTCTTCTTCTGTTAAAAAGTCACCTATTTATTTCAGTAAACCAGTTAAAATAATTACCACGCTATTTGTTGGCCTCTACCTTCTTATTTGGGCCATTTCTTCACCACTTAGTAAATATTTCATTACCCCTATACTGGTTGAGCAGGGACTGACGTTATCTTCTGACACGAGTATTCGCTATAACCCCTTTATGAGTCAGCTTACCATTAGCGATTTAACGCTTTACCTGAATAAAGAAGAAAAAGTACTTTCAATAAATGAATTAAGCATTCGCTTAACATTGTTCCGCTTATTCTTTGACAAAATAGTGATTAGCAAATTTCAATTAGATAACGCGTATATAAAAATTAAAAAAACAGCAACGCAACTAGTTATTGCCGGAATCGACCTAAACAAACAAAACAGCAGCAATGAAAGCCAAGAAAAGATCACTGAAACTGAGCCTAAATCATTTGATTATCAACTCATATTGCCCAAATTAGATTTTAGCCAAATTAACATTGATATAGAAAATAATAATAATCCTCACCAGGTTGTCATAAACAACTTGTTAATCACGCAAGTAAAAGCAAGTGAACAGTCTCAACAAGCTAACATAAACCTAAAGAGTATTATTGATGGCACAGAGCTTACGCTAGATGTCGATGCCAGTTTTGAACAAGGGCAAGGAGAGGTTAACACCCAGTTAGCAATAATTGATTATCCTATAGCTAAGTTACAACGCTATGTGGAAGACTTATCTGAACTTAGTGGTGCATTTTCATTAGTAAGCGAGCAGTCAATTGCAATCACAACTGAACAAATTAAGCTGCACTTAAAAGCAGCAGAGATAACCAACAAAAATCTTGTGGTCGGTTATGAGCAGCAGTTTTTTACTTTAGATAATCTACAACAGAACATTAATGACTTAAAGTTAACCTTGAATCAAGGTGAAATAACTGAACTAAGCGGTCAAGGGAAAATCACCCTAAATAAAGCCAGTGTTTATCATAACAAACCCAGTCAAAAATTAGCTTACTTCGAGCAATTAGCCTTAAACAATATGAGCTTTCACTTCACTGACACTGCAGAAGTAAAAATAGCTGAGTTTATTATTGATAACATTTTTGCTTCCAAAAATGAAGACACTGACCTACCACCTATAGTGAAACTTAAGCAGTTTAGCATTAGTGACATCATCATCAGTGAGCACTACTTGGCTGTTAATCAAATACAACTCGATAGTCTGCAAAGTCAGGTAATTTTAAATAAAGAAAAAGTCATTTCAAACTTAGTCGCATTGCCAGTAACTAAAGCAGAACAAGAAGAAGTTATCGAAGAAGTAGATCAAGTAGATCAAGTAGATCAAGAAATAAATGCCACCAAGGCTGAGTTTATTGTCTCATTAAATGAATTAACATTAATCAATGATACTCAACTATCCTTTTTAGATAACAGTGTCGAGCCTGCAGCTAAGCGTAAGTTGTTTATCGATAAATTAACTCTCGGCGCGTTGAGTAACGCTCAAGATAAGAAAGGTAATCAAACACCGTTTGAGCTAGTTGGCCGCAGTAATAAGTACGCACATTTTGATTTTAAAGGCTTCAGCCAGCCCTTTTCACAAAAACCAATACATCACTTAGAAGGCTTTTTGAAAGAATTGTCTTTACGTGCTGTTTCTACTTACACACAGCAAGCGATGCAAATAGAGTTAAAAAGTGGCCAACTTAATACTGGTATTGATGTCACGCTCGAGGGGGAACAACTTGATGGCAATGTCGTTATACTATTACAAGGATTGGAAACGGGCATAGCTGATAGCGATGAAGCGGGCGCATTAATAGATCAAGGCGCTTTACCGTTAAATATGGCCTTAGGTATGTTAAAAGATAGTGATGGCAATGTAGAGCTTGATGTACCTTTATCTGGCTCAACTTCCGATCCTCAATTTGGCATGAGCAGTATTGTTAGTTTGATTACACAAAAAGCCATTTGGATGGCGACGCAAGACTACTTATTAAAAACCTTTGTTCCCTATGCCAATATTGTTTCTGCTGCCATGGCTGTTGGTGAATTCGCCCTTAAATTACGCTTTGAGGATTTACCCTATCAGGCTAAACAAATTTCGATAAGTGAAGATCAACAGGCTTATTTACAAGCCTTTATCGCTTTAATGCAAGACCAAGAAAAGACACGAGTGAATATTTGCGCTATTAGTACTCCTGCAGATATTAATCTTAAATCAGGTAGTAAAGTGACCGATAAAAGTCACATAAAACAACTCAAGGAAATCGGCGAGCAGCGTGAAGAAGCATTCAAAGAATATATCATCAAACATGGCAATGTTGCGTCATCAAGATTATTGTTATGTTCACCGAAAATAGACAGTAGTGAAAATTCACAACCACGCATTGAGCTATCAGTTTAGTTCGAAAAAATATCATCTGCTATAATAAGATTAAAGAGTATTAATTGTGAAAAGCATGGATCAACAAGATAACTTTATCTACCTTACTTTTGCATTAATACTCTTATTACTAGGTACTGCACTAGCGCAGCAATTTTTTGGTGACTCTGTACAACGATTAATGCAATCAACTACAGTAATCACATTGTTAGTTGCCGTTTGGGGCGTAGAGTCTAAGCGATTTTTTTTAAGAAAAACCTTTATTTTCCCTCTCGCTATTTTATCTATTTCTATGGCATCTAATTGGCTTGATAGTGCGGGGTTTGATCAGTTTTACCTGATATTATTACTGAGTTTTTTTATTTTTACCGCTTTCAAAACAGCCAAACAGGTTTTATTTACCGGTGAGATTGATGGTAATAAAATACTTGGTGCTATTTGTCTTTACTTATTATTAGGTTTAATTTGGGCAGTAACTTATACTTTATTGCAACTTGAATTTCCCAGCTCATTTCAAGTGATGTCTGAGCAGAGACAATGGTTTACCTTATTCCCTGATTTTGTTTATTTCTCTTTTGTTACTATTACCACCTTAGGCTTTGGTGATATTTCCCCAACGTTACCCGTTGCAAGATTTTTAGTCTACTTAGAAGCGATAATTGGACAATTTTACCTTGCCATTTTAGTCGCTAGCTTAATTGGTTCTAGACTGTCGACACTACCTAAAAATGATAAAAGTAAAAATAACGAGTAATCAAAATTGAACCTCAACTATTATTGCTTTGATTGATTTATCACTTTTTTGCCGTAAGCCTATGAATTAACCTGAACTCTGCTTAATAAATGTGTCTCTAGCAGCTATTTTTACTAACTTCTACGTTAAATTCGTTTGCAATAGGCTAGCTATTGACGCGCAAATTTGCCTTGAATTAAGTAAAACTATCAAGCTAGAGATATCAAAGTAATTTAATCCATATATTTCAATGGTGTAACTATATCTTAAACAAAGCTCAGGTTAATTAAAAAATATCTAGCACTTGGTTTGTAACCATACTGTCATCTCACCGTAACACTCCCGTCATATCTACTTGTTAATTTACCCACATTTCTAAGGCTATTTAAAGCCAAATGCAGTTACTATTGGATTTAACATGAAAATGTTCGCACGTGTAAGCAGCAAATTGATCATATTATCACTAGTCCCTTTACTCATATTCAGTGCAATAATTTTTGCCAGTATGAAAATAACAGCTGAACGCTATCAAAGCTCTCAACATATGCTTGAATTTAGACTGAGCCAAACGCAACGACTGAACTTAATAATTAGAACCTTTACCTCTGACATTATTGACATAGCCCATAAAGCCCGCAGTGGTATGGCATTGTGGCAAGACTCTCAAAGGCAAGTCGATATAGCCAAAAAAACAATACATCAGCAATGGCAAGACTATAACGCTAGCCACTTGTCTGCCCAAGAAATAGCTATCGTTAAAAGCATGGATCCTTTGTATCAAAATAGTGTCGAGGCTATTAACAAAATTTCTGCTTTCATGGCTGAAGCATCTTCTTATAGTATGGGAAACTTTGTTGACTTACAGATGTATGGGGTACTTGAACCCTTCCTGCTGAAATTAGATCAATTAGTAGTTTTACAAAAAGAGCTGGCTCATGAAGAAATAATAACAAATGCACAATTAGCCTCGAAAACAAACCGAACGCTTTTGTTGGTAGTCAGTTGCATTGCTTTAGCTATTTTACTGTTAGGTTTGTCAATATTTAGATCAATCAGTAAACCACTGAAACACCTTCAACAAACAATAATCAACGTCGAAAAGCAATCGAACCTAGCACTCCGTGTAACGCTAAATAGCCAGGATGAATTTGGTGATATTGCCGGCAGTTTTAATACCATGATGGATAGAATTGTTGAATTTATTAACACAATTTCCAATATTGGTTCTTCGTTAGACAATGCAACAGACAATACCTTAACAGCCTGTATGGAAGCTAAAGGCCAGGTAAGCTGTACTCAAGATGAGCTATCTAACGCCACTGTTTCTATTGAACAAATGACAAAGGCAGTTGAAATAACTCAAGAACATACCGAAGAAACCATTACAGTTAGTAAGGGTGCTGACACACACGCAGCTAACAACATTACCAGAGTTAAAAAGTCAGCACTACAAATAAAACAGTTAGCGGAGGCGATTAACCATTCTGCAGATCAAATGCATGTTTTACGAGAGCATGGTCAACAAATTAACTCGGTATTAACGGTAATAAAAGCCGTCGCAGAGCAAACAAATTTACTCGCTTTAAACGCGGCAATAGAAGCAGCAAGAGCTGGCGAACAAGGCCGAGGTTTTGCTGTAGTTGCCGATGAAGTACGATCTTTAGCTCAACGTACACAAGAATCAACGGTTGAAATTGAATCTGTCATCGCGAATATAAGACAAGCAACAGATGAAGCAGCAGCACAAATGAGAAAAAATGCGTTATTTGCCGATGATGGCGCAGAAACGATTAAAACAACAGAACAGAGCCTTTGCGTTATCATGGGTTCATTTACCGACATCATCAGCAAAAATGAATTTATTAATTACAATCAAGGTGAACAGTTACAAGCAGTTAAAGGGGTAAACAACATGATGGCTCAAATATTCTCCTTGTCACAAAAAAGTAAAGATACCACAGAATTGGTGCTTGGAAATGCTAAAGATGTCGAAAATCTTAGCCTCAAATTAAAATCTGCGTTAACGAAGTTTTGCTATTAAAAACAGGTAAAATTAGCCTCTATTGAAAGGCTTATTAGCATTTTTTCATGCTTAATATAAAGAGTACCATGGGGAATCTGCTGAGCTACTTGATTTTAATCATTTAGAGAATAGGTAAAGCCTGATCTTGATCAAATACCCGAGTGAATTACTCGGGTATTATGTTGTCATTATTTTTTCTTATTGGAGTATATTATGGGTTGTTGTGGCGGATGTGGTGGCGAAGACCATCAAGATAAAAAAGAACAAGAAGTAGAACAAACAACAGAAAATAAAGAAACAGCAAACGAAGATTAATCTTGTTCCCTCAAGGCTTGCAGTAACTCAATAAC
>Ga0209292_1000834_pt1 | contig 39464 bp, 30 predicted proteins | sample GOMGulsemesocosm_2_FD_184634 | JGI IMG/M metagenome (GOLD analysis project Ga0209292, IMG submission 184634) | Methane-oxidizing microbial communities from mesocosms in the Gulf of Mexico - GOM9C Gulf of Mexico (SPAdes) (version 2) | ecosystem: Environmental > Aquatic > Marine > Cold seeps...
CTTCGTCAGCATGAAAATTATTAGTTGCAACTTCATTACCGGCAACAAACCAGGCAACTTTACTCCCTTGCTTTAAAATTTCTTGCTGTAAAGGTCGTAATATTTCAAAGGAGTAATTTTGAGAAATGTAGAATAGGTACTTATTGTTTTTCATTGACATAAACTAATAATTAATTGGGATTAAGAATGAATTCACCTTTACGGAAGAACAAAATATCACCCGTAGTATATTCTTCATTTAAGATATCAATAACATGTTTGGAGATATCTTCACATGTTAAAATATTGTCGTTAGGCAAATCAAACTTGTCTCTGAATTTTGTCATTATTGCCCCAGGACATAAGCAATAAGAGTTAAAGCCATCTTTTGCTAAGCATTTAGTTAATGTAACAACCCCTGCTTTTGAAGCACAATAAGAAGACCAATCAGGGTAAGCATTAAACGCAGCAGTTGATGAAATATTAATGACAACTGCTTTAGCATTATTAGTTAACGCTGCTTTAGCTGTAAGGTAAGTGCCAATTAAGTTAACTTGTATATCGTTAATCCACAGCTGGGTATCGCTTTCTAATATTCTTTTAGGATGGATCGTGCCAGCATTATTGATAACAATATCAAACGACTTATTTTTGAAATAATTACTGACGCTTAATTCGTTACTAATATCCATTTCAGCTCTACTTGGCGTAGATATATTGAATTCATTTTTAAACTGTTGATAAAAGCTTTGTGCCCAGTCGCCAGCACCGCCGGTAATTAAAATAGATTTCATTATGATTTCACGTCTGGATTGTTATGCTGATCCGAATTGGTGATTAATTCTTTATATTGATCAACGATTTGAGCTTTTAAATTTGAGCTACTGATACCTGAACCATAAGGGAAGTAGAACACTTTAACGCCAAGGTCTCTCAGGTAGTCGTATTTTCCTTTCCAGTCGTCACCAATAACAAATATATCAATATTGAGATCTTTTACTCTTTCTGTATGCTCAAGAGATCGTTGAGGAATGACTACATCAGGGTATTTCAACGCACTAACTATGGCTATACGTTCTTCAAAAGGAATGGCAGGAGGATTTTTATAGCTGCATACCAATTCGTCAGTACTTACGCCTACGATTAACGTATCGCCCAAGCCCGCTCCATATTCAATCATTTTCAAATGGTTACGATGGAATAAGTCGAAAGTACCAGAAACGTAAACAACAGAACTCATATTATTAACCTAGCTTAGTAAAAAAAATGATTATATCGCTTTAAATGCAAAACAGACAGAATAAACGCTTATCATTCATTATGCTTTAGCAAATAATCTGCAATTCGTTGGCTACAATGCCCATCGACTTTGCCAATAAGAAGCTCGGTTAATTCGAGTCTATCTTTTTCTTTTAATTTGGGGTTATTGATTTGTGTTTCAACCTGTTGAACTAATTGTTTAGTATTAACAACTTGTTGAGCAACTTTGGCAAAGTATTGTAAATCATCATCAAGACGTTTCTTTAAGCGCCATTTAAAGAGTCCTCTATAGCTCCAACGAACTTTAAAAAAATCGCACCAAATGGCAGGTTTGTTAAGCGCTGTAAACTCAAACAGAGTTGATGATGCATCGCTGATTAATAAGCTCGCGGTATTCATAAAAGGAATAATGCAGGTTTCTTCTACTGAAGATATGTATACGTTGTTGTATTTGGCCCAGCATTTAAATACTTTTTTATGATTTTTGTATTTATCTTTAATGAGAGAGAAAAAATGAGGTTTTATAATAAGATTATATTGGGCTAATAACTCAGGGAAATTATCAGGTAAACACTCAATACTGCTTGGGTAATAAGTGGGGGCATATAAAACTGTTTCTTTTTCTGGGTCTAAACCCAGTTGTTTTAAATCTAAAGCCGATGATTCATTATTAATAATCGGGTCTAGTTTTGCGTAACCAGTATCAACAAACTTTTTATCAGGAAAACGTTCAATTAAACGCTTTAATCTATGTTGCCCTTCAACAAATCGATGTTGAATATCACAATCTGACCAATCGTAATAACATGACTTTGGTCCAACCCCGTGGTTCATCATTGCTGTTTTAGAATTTAGATGGACTTTGTCAAGCCCATGAAACGCATTACCAAAAATTACCCAATGAGGTTTTTTATTGAGGTACAGCTCTCTCGCTTCAATTAGGTTTGCCACGGTTGTATAAGTTAACTTTTCATTTTCAACACAATTAATTAAAACATGTTGTAATTCTTTTTGATCATATAAAACAAAATGACAATCTACGCCTTGTGCTTCTAAGGCATTTTTTACAGGTAAATATTGTGGTAAATAGTATAAATGTTGAATATCAAAATATACATTCATAGAAGTTACCAGCTATAACCAATAGAGGCTCGGTAGAAAGAGTCTCCATAAATGTCACTACCTGTCGTTAAAGAATAATTTATAAAACCATCTTTGTATACTTGCGACAAGTTTAGCTCTATCTCTTTTGAACGGGAGTATTTATTTTTATTAGGCGAATCAATTTCTGAAGTACGTATCATTGTTTGTAAATGAAACATCTGAGAAAAATCCCAGTTCAATCTAACTAATGAAGAATTTCCAGCTGAGCCATCTTTAAGCTCTTTGTGATTACCCCACCAATGCCCCATAACGGTACCATCGTTTCGGTAACCTTCATCGTATAAGTGATGAACATACCAAGCAGTGTGGAATTTAGAGTGTTCAGCATACAATGAAATGTCTTTGTTAATATAAGGGAAGAATATCCCATAGGTTTGACCTATATTACCTAGCTGGTTGTTCTTGAATTCTTTAGTATCTTCGCCTGCATATTCAAAATAAACACTAAAAGGAATATCAAAAGCTGACAAATTAAATTTGTTGGTTATTGAAGCTATTTGATTACCTGTTTCTTTATCGCAATCTTGTAAATCTGATTTACCTCCACAATTGTCACCGTTAACCGGGTCAATTACAGCTTTCCAAATATCACTGAGGCTGGTACTTCTGTCACCACCACCAAACTGAAATGTTCTATTCGCACCAATTGTCCACCAGCTAAAAGGTTGAATACTAAGGTGCATGGTCATTAATAAAGGTTTTCCGGCTGAGGTAGTCTCGTCAAAATGAATACCAGCCATTTTATCTAATTGCCCTAACGAAAACTCATATTTAGCATTCCAAGAGGTTATAGGTTTTACATTACTCATGGTAATTGATAAAGCGGGTGTTGCATTGGTAGAAAGTAAAGGGGAACTCTCTTGTAGAGGAGATAACCAATGTTCACGATAACCGATATCAAACTGAGCATATTCATAACCCAACGAAATAAAACTGCCATGAGGAATTATTTTTTTACCATTGACAATAGTGCCAGCTAAATTTGCGATGGCATATTGGTTGAATTGATAAAAGCCTGCAGCACTCGCTTGTGCAAGGTCATCCATTTTAATACCACGATTATTAGCAGTCGTTGAATCTTTGTTATCTGAAGTTGTAAGCTTGGTTGATAAATGAGTAACCGCACTTTTGCGTTTATAACGATTAATGTACGCAGAAACTCGGTGGAAAAGCTGAGGGTGAGAATGTTGGATTTTGTTTAGATAATTAACAACTGTAACAATGTGATAAGGTTTGCTTAATATTGGCATACCAGAAATGGCGGCTAAACGCTCTATCTCAAGTTCAATAAGTGGATCTGTTTTTAAGGGAAGGTAAGGGCTAACACCATCAGCATTAGCAAGTTTACTGTTAAATAATATAAATAAACTGATGAAAAATAAGTATTTAGTTTTTTGCACGAGAAAAAGCCATCAAGAGTTAAAAAAATCGAATCGATTATACGTAAATTTTTATAAGATAGTTGGTATTATTTCCAATTATCCATTGACCCTTTACGACGAACAGTAAGCCTTGGAATAACTAATCCTAAAAGCAAACCAATAATTAATACAATAGCGCCATTAAAAAACCATTCTTTTTTGATATTGGTGTCTTGATCTTTTAATTTTGATTGAGTAGTGATTAGTGTCTTATTAAGTTGGCTTATTTCGTCGTTAAGTTGTGTTTTCTCACTGCTAAGTATTTCAATGGTATTTCTAGCCTGAGTTAATGCTTCTGACATACTATCTGTATTGCTGGTGGTATTTGCTAGTCTTTCATTAAGCTCGGCAATAACAAAACGTAACCCCGGTTTAGCTGATACATACTTACTTTCTACCCAGACATTACGATTCTTTTCATCGATAATTTCAGTGTAATTATTTTCATTCTTTCCTGTTACTTTTATCAATGTTCCTGAATTTATACTGCCAACAATACGATAATTATTACCGGCGCCAGAGTGCATATAAATAAACAAATCATCTGAAATATATCCAGAAGCAAGGTTTGTGGGAGAGTCTTCAGCAAGAAGAGGGGAAGAGATACTTAGGGCGAAACCAACTAATAAACCTTTTAAGATTTTCATGAAACTACCAGTAACGTTTGCAAAATTATTAATAGCAAAATATTAGGGCTTTGCTCGATTGATAGCAAGTTAAGTTTACGAACATTAAGGTTTTTTTGGTAAAAAATCATTTATTCTTGAGATTTTGCAAACAATGTAATATTCGCTACTTGTTTTCACATGTTGCTGTTGTAAACTCAGGTTGTTGACATGATAAAACTTATTGGAAAAATATGGTTACCGAAATTGAGCTTAAGTATTTCGTTACGAGCGGTAATACTCAAGAAAGTATTACCCAGTTATTCACAGAGCAACAGCTCTCATTTAGCAGCGTAACCAAGCAGCTGTCGAACTGTTATTATGATACGGCTCATTTAGATTTTCGCCTTCATGATATGGGGCTTAGAATTAGAGGTTGTAACGGGCAGTTAGAGCAAACTATAAAAACTGCAGGTGTGGTAATTGCTGGTTTGCATCAGCGACCAGAATATAATGTTGATATCAAGAATAAATTTCCTGAATTAGCTTTGTTTCCTGAAGAGATCTGGGAAGAAAGTCAAAATGTAGCGCAATTACAAGAATCGTTAATACCACTTTTTTCAACTGATTTTACCCGGATTATTTGGTTGGTTAGTCTACCTAATGGCGCGGTGATTGAAGTCGCTTTTGATAAAGGAAAGATTAGCAGTGAAGGGCGAAAGGTTAATATTTGCGAACTTGAACTAGAGCTTGTTTCAGGTATCACTTCAGATTTACTTTTTCTTGCAAAGTTATTATTTTCAGTATTGTCGGTAAGGCCAAGTAGCCAAAGCAAAGCCGCTCGGGGCTATCGTTTGTGGAAAAATACTTTACCCAATTATGAAAAACCCATCACAGATACTCTGCCGATTGACCGTAATTTGTCTATACCAAACGCTTTTACTACAGGTATTAATCACTGCTTAACTCATTTACACGACCACACCGAACATTACATTGTATCGCCGAGCTTAGTTGAGTTAGAAAAAATCACTGAAACGTTAGCGTTAATACGTCATGGATTTTGGTTGTTTGCTGATTATCTTCCTAAAGAGTCAGTACAAATTCGTGATGAGTTAAGCTATTTTGTACATCTACTCTCATGGGTTGATAATGCCGTTAATTTACAAGAGCTCACTAATAAAACGGGTAACTATCGCCAAAAGTTGAATTATAGTGACCAATTGGTCGAACAATTAAGAATTGAGAAACGTCGTCTTCCCAACGTCGATAATGTGCTTGAATTACTACATGGCGAACGTTTTAATACCCTTCAAGCCAATTTAATGGCAATACTTTTAACCGAGCCAGAGCAGCATAATGAATCTTTACATATTTTTGCGCAGCAAAGTTTAGCTAAAAGCATGGCAGTTTTATTTGCAAACAGCCCGAAAGCTCAGCCCCTTACTAGTGAAGAATACCTAGCACAAGCAAAACTATTAAACCGTAGTTTATTAACCGGTACTTGGTTTGGATTACTGTTTGATGAAGAAGACCGCAAACAATATCGAACACCGTGGCTGGATATTCAACAAGGGATCAGCGAGTTACAAACGTTGTGGATTATCCAAAAACAGTTACACACTTTGGATGAAAAACCTAAAAAACTCGTATCATGGCAAGGAAGTAAAGTTGAAGGGTTGTTAATCGCTTTAGATAGCTCTAGAAAAATGGCCCTTATGATGAAACCTTATTGGTTAGATGAATCGTTATAATTGTTATGTTTGAGTGGGTATTGATTTGAGAAAGATTGTTGATGAAATTATTAAGCTTATAAATTCATGAAGTCTGTAGCTAAACTAACATTATTGTTGAGTAGTTTTATTACCTGTGTCAGTTCGGCCAGTGTTTATAATCTTCCTGAGCCCAATTCCCGCCTTATCGGCGAGCAAGTTATTCATCAAGCAATTAAAGGTGATTACTTTCAAGCGTTAGCTGAAAACTATAATGTCGGTTTTTATGCATTGTTAGCTGCCAATCCTGGGGTAGATCCTTTTCTACTTGAAGCGAATAAGAATATTGTTATTCCAAAGCAAATGCTTTTACCTTTTGGCAAGCGTGAAGGGATTGTTATAAACCTTGCAGAGTTGCGATTGTATTATTATCCCAAAGGTGAACAATTAGTTTATGTTTTTCCTGTTGGCATTGGTCGACAAGGCCTTAAAACACCTAGGCTCACTGGCACTATTGGTGAAAAACGTAAAGATCCCACTTGGCGTCCTACAAAAGCGATGCGTGAACGTTATTTTTCCGAGCATGGCAAAGCAATGGCGAGAGAAATTCCAGCAGGCCCAAATAATCCGTTTGGAAAATATGCACTTCGTATAGGCACTAGTGAGTATTTACTTCATGGTACGAATAAACGCTTTGGTATTGGTATGCGAGCAAGCTCGGGCTGTATTCGTTTGTATGACAACGATATTGAATGGCTATACAATAATATTGCAGAAGGCACGCCTATTCGTATATTAGAGCAACCGATTAAAATGTCATATGAGCATGATGGGAAAAAGATCGAGCTGCATAGTCCGTTAACACCAGAGAGTGGTTCAAAAGCTATTTTAGTAATAAGCCCTGCAGTGAAACAATTTATTGGTGATAATGATGAAATGCTTAAAAAGGTAACTAAGTTATTGGATAAGCCTCAAGGTATCGTTGTTTCATTATAGTAACGTTAGCTTGGAAGTTAATTGTCATATTGAATTTTACCGTCACTTTGAAGTAGAAAACGTCATCTTGAGATATACCGTCACTTTGAAATAAACAACCGTCATCCTGAACTTGTTTCAGGCTCCAGTACAGATACTGAAACGAGTTCAGCATGACGACGCATTCGTCGTTAGGAGCTTGGTACTTAGGTTTAGTCTGGAGCAATAAATTTGTGTTTCAGGAGCTCAGGCTCATGTGCTAGATACTGAAATAAATTCAGCATGACGGCGCACTCGTTGTTAGATGCATGGTAAAATTATAAATTAGTATATCGCTTTCCTTAATGATGCGGCCACCTTGAGATAGAAAACCATCATTTTGAATTATACCGTCACCTTGAAGTCGACAACCGTCATCCTGAACTCGTTTCAGGATCTCAGGCTCTAGTACTAGATACTGAAACGAGTTCAGTATGACGATATTATGTTATGAGTTGAATCGCATGCTCCTAAATTAATTCCGTCATCCTGAATTTACTTCAGGATCTTAGTTATGCTCTATAATTGTTTATTTCTGAAAAGGAGTTCAGTATGAAACATCCGCATATTTATATAATGACTAATATAAAAAATCCGACACTCTATATAGGTGTAACTAGTCAACTACCGCAAAGAGTTTATCAACATCAATCAAAAGTACAGTCAGGCTTTACTAATAAATATAACCTTTGCAAATTAGTGTATTTCGAGTCATTTGAATCTATGTATGAGGCAATTTCAAGAGAGAAACAATTGAAAAACTGGAGAAAGGAATGGAAGAATAATTTAATTGAGAAGTTAAACCCTAATTGGTTAGATCTTGGAGTTGATTTATGAATTTCGTAATTAATATATGATGCCAGCTTCTCTAATTATTGCCCATCAATTTGAATTATACCGCCTCTTTGAATTACACCATCACCTTAAAGTAGAAAACCGTCATCCTGAACTTGTTTCAGGATCTCGTGCTAGATACTGAAACAAGTTCAGCATGACGACGCTGTCGATGTTAGATGGATGGTAACATTCTGAATTAGTATATCATTAACCTTAATTATGCGGCCACCTTGATATAGAAAACCATCATTTTGAATTATACCGTTACCTTGAAGTCGACAATCGTCATCCTGAACTTGTTTCAGGATCTCAAGCTCAAGTACTAGATACTTAACGAGTTCAGGATGACGATTTCAACGGCAAAGGTGATCGTGTTCAATACTAAAATAAATTTGCACGACAAATGCGGGAACTAATAAAAAGACAATAAAAAACGAGGCTAATTTAGCCTCGTTTTTAATGTTGTACTATTAACCGTTCAAATGGAATTAATGGAGAATACGTGCGCGTATTGTGCCATCAATCTGTTTTAACTCACGCAATGCTACTTCACTATCTTGAGCTTCAATATCAATAACAACATAGCCAATTTGGTCATCAGTTTGTAAATACTGCGCGGCAATATTGATATTATGATGAGCAAATGTTTGGTTAATTTGCGTTAAAACACCCGGCTGATTATGGTGAATATGTAATAAACGACTTGTACCAGTATGCCCTGGTAAAGAAACTTCAGGAAAGTTAACGGCTGATAGCGTTGAACCGTTGTCAGAATATTTTGCCATCTTGCTAGCAACTTCTAAACCAATATTCGATTGCGCTTCTTTAGTACTTCCGCCGATATGTGGCGTTAAAATCACATTGTCGAATTCACGTAATGGCGAAATAAACTCTTCATCATTACCTTTTGGCTCAACAGGAAAAACGTCGATTGCAGCGCCAGCTACTTTTTTACTGGCCAGAGCTTGTGATAAAGCATCGATATCAACCACAGTTCCACGAGAAGCATTGATAAAAATAACGCCGTCTTTCATGGCCGAAAATTCTTTTTCTGCCATCATATTTTGAGTTTCTTTGGTTTCAGGTACATGTAAGCTAACCACATCAGCTTCTTTCAATAACGCCGGTAAACTTGACGCTTGACTCGCATTACCTAAAGGAAGTTTAGTTTCAACATCATAAAAACGTACTCGCATACCTAAAGTTTCAGCCAAAATACCTAATTGCATACCAATATGACCATAACCGATAATGCCTAAGGTTTTACCCCTAGCCTCTACAGAACCCGCCGCCGATTTATTCCATTCACCGCGATGTGCTTTAGCGCTTTTTTCAGGAATACCACGTAGTAGTAATAAGGTTTCCCCTAATACTAATTCAGCAACCGAACGGGTATTTGAAAATGGTGCATTGAATACTGGAATTCCACGTTTTTGTGCGGCTTTAATTTCGACTTGGTTTGTACCAATACAGAAGCAACCAATCGCCACGAGTTTTTTAGCATGGCTTAATACATGATCCGTTAATTGAGTACGAGAACGAATACCAATAAAGTGAACATCAGCAATTTTCTTAATTAAATCTTCTTCAGCGAGTGATGTTTTTATGCATTCAATATTGCTGTAGCCTTTTATTTTTAATTCTTCAATAGCGCTCGGATGAACACCTTCAAGTAATAAAATTTTAATTTTTTCTTTTGCTAATGAATTATTGCTCATTTTTCTAATATCTCATGTAGGAATATAGGAGTATTGCCTTAACCAAGTATAAATTTTTAGATGGCTAGATTTCTAAAATAGCATGTAGTGTATAAACTCTAAAGTTTTATTTTACCAGCTTAGCGCCATTTTGAGTGCCTAAGATTAAAATGTCAGCCCCACGTTGAGCGAACAAACCATTAGTAACAACACCTACAATCGCATTGATATCGTTTTCAAGTTTCTTAGGATCAATTATCTCTAAGTTATGCACATCTAGAATTACGCAACCGTTATCGGTAATAACGCCTTGACGGTATACCGGATCACCACCTAGCTTAACTAGTTCACGAGCCACATAGCTTCTCGCCATAGGTATAACTTCAACAGGTAGTGGAAAATTGCCTAAAAGTGGCACTTGTTTAGTTTCATCAGCAATACAGACAAACGTTTTTGCTACGGCAGCCACTATTTTCTCACGAGTTAGGGCAGCACCACCGCCTTTTATCATCGACATATGTTGAGTAATTTCGTCTGCGCCATCAACGTAAACATCAATACCGTTAACATCGTTCAACTCGAATACTTCAATACCGTAAGCTTTCAATTTCTCCGTTGATGCTTCTGAGCTAGAAACCGCACCTTCAATCTTGTCTTTCATTGTAGCTAAGGCATCAATAAAATGATTTACCGTTGAGCCTGTGCCTACTCCAACAATGGTATCGTTTTTAATAAATTCGAGCGCTTTTAATGCAGCTGCTTTTTTCATTTCATCTTGTGTCATGGTGGTAATTCTTATGGGTAAGCGTAAAATTGCCAGAATTATAGCAGGGTTATGTTAAAGCATTAAGAGGAAAGTGCAGATGATAAAAATGAATGATTTTACATTTTTAAGTAAGGGGCGTTAAAACTTGTAATGGTGCTCTGGGGTGAAAATTTCAGGCAATGGGATATCCCAAAGTTCACAAGGAATGCTTTCTACCTTTTGGCAAGTGTGTGCTAAGCCTATGGGGTAAGGTTTAGTCAATGCATTACTTTGATATTCTTGATACCAGCACGCTAAAGTTCGGTCGTAAAAACCGCCCCCCATACCTAAACGATTGCCTTTCTTGTCGAATGCGACAAGAGGCGTGAAAATGATATCGATATCATTAACAAGTTTTATAGCGGTGACATCTAGTTTAGGCTCACTAATTCCGTATCGATTGGTTTGCATTTTTGTCGTTTTGTCATATTTTAAAAATAATAATTGCCCGGCAGTGAAGGGGTGAATAACAGGCAAATATACACACTTATCTGTTTGCCAACACCACTGTATAAAGGGGAAGGCATCAAGTTCACTGTCATTGGCCAAGTAAATGGCTATGTGCTGAGCTTGTTTAACTTTTTCATTATTTATTAACTGAGTCAGTAAATTTGCGGATGCTATTTTTTGCTCAGCTTCGTTTAGGGACTGACGCTTTGTGCGGACAGTCGTTCGAAGAGTTTGTCGAGGCGTATTATTCATAAGATGGATGTTTTCTGCATTGCTCTTTTCCGTCATGCTGAACTTGTTTCAGTATCTGGTGTTTACATGATTAGATCCTGAAATAAATTCAGGATGACAATAATGCTGTACTCTATTTTCCGGCATGCTGAACTTGTTTCAGTATCTGGTGTTTGCATGATTAGATCCTGAAATAAATGCAGGATGACAATAATGCTGTACTCTCTATTCCGTCATGCTGAACTTGTTTCAGTATCTGGTGTTTTTAATGATTAGATCCTGAAATAAATTCAGGATGACAATAATGCTGTATTCTCTTTTCCGTCATGCTGAACTTGTTTCAGTATCTGGTGTTTACATGATTAGATCCTGAAATAAATGCAGGATGACAATAATGCTGTACTCTCTTTTCCGTCATGCTGAACTTGTTTCAGTATTTGGTGTTTTTAATGATTAGATCCTGAAATAAATTCAGGATGACAATAATGCTAATTGTCATCCTGATAATTCATCGGTAACTTACCTAATATTTAGCTGCGGCTGTCTGGCATAGCTTCATGCGTTGCAGTCACTTCTAATTCTTCTTCAAGTTTAGCTTCTAGTGTATGAGCAGTATCGCCTTCAGCACCATGCATCCACTGAACTAATTTACCTGCAGCTAGGTAGATAATAAAACCAGTAATTAATGCGCCGATACCAACACCCATAAAGATGTTTGCAGCGTTGTTAACCATTTCTTCACCTTCACCAACAAACGAGCCGATAAATGCGGCTAAGAAGTTAGATAAAGCAGTAAAGAAGAACCAAATACCCATTAACAATGAAGTAAATTTAAGTGGTGCTAGTTTCGTTACCAGTGATAAACCAATAGGTGATAAACATAATTCACCTAACGTATGGAATAAGTAAGCAAAAACTAAGAACAGCATGCTTACTTTAACTGCAACATCGCCGCCTTGTACCATAGTGGCCCAGAACATTACAAAGAAACCTAAGGCTAAAAACAACATAGCTAAGGCAAACTTTTTCGGTGAAGTCGGTTCATTTGAACCCATTTTAACCCAAACTGAAGCAACAAAAGGCGCTAATAAAATAATGAACATAGCGTTTAATGATTGAAATGAAGACGCTGCGATTTCAAAGCCAAAAAGAGTACGGTCGGTAAAGTCAGAAGCATAGATAGTGAATAAACCACCCGCTTGCTCAAAGCCTGCCCAAAATACAACTGAGAACATGCTCATGATCAAGATAACTTTCATGCGGTCAAAATCTTGAGAGGTTAAGGGGGCATCTGATTTCTTTTCGCCTTTGGTAACTTTAGCTGATGGAACAACACCAATATCACCTAGATATTTTTTGGCTAAAGTAAGCTGTAGTGTTAAACCAACTAACATACCACAACCCGCTAGTATAAAACCGTAATGCCAGTTAACTTGCTCGCCTAAAACACCAACAGTGATTGGCGCTAAGAAAGCACCTAAGTTGATACCCATGTAGAATATAGTAAACGCGGCATCTCGACGGTGATCGCCATCTTCATAAAGCTCGCCGACTAAACTAGATACATTGGCTTTAAATAAACCATTACCAGTAATAATAAGTCCCAAACCGATATAAAATACCGTTTCTTCCATGCCAACAATCATCGACTTTGGAATACCTAAGGTAAAGTAACCTAAAGAAAAAATTATTCCGCCCCAGATTATTGCTTTGCGTTGACCAATAAAATTATCAGCTAACCAACCACCTATTACAGGTGTTAAATAAACAGCCATGGTAAAAAAACCATATAGTCTCAAAGCTTCCTGATTACTCCAGCCAAACCCGCCATCTTGAGTACTTGCTACCAAATAAAGTACCAAAAGGGCGCGCATACCGTAATAACCAAAACGTTCCCACATTTCAGTACCAAATAAAAGAAACAGTCCCTTCGGGTGGCCGAAAAGAGTGCCTGCTGTTGGTTTAGTCATAAATATATCCTTTAAAAGTAGCCATAACTTTATTGTAATTAATTTTATAACGCTAAAAAGTTATTCGAGAAATTGAATAAAAAATCAACGAAAGTGTATGGGTATTTATTATAAATTGCGTAAGTCAGCGTGTGTTATACCTTTGCTAGCAACGAAAGGCAATAGTTGAACGCTTAGATTTGATTTAAGTCATGTAATGTTTTAGTTGTTCTTTTACTATTTCATCGTACTTGAAGTAAAAAATTGCAGATTAAAAGCTACCGTCTTGTGAATATTATGTTTTTAAAGGTTAAAAAAGTTACTTTATTCAGTTGTTAGTTGCTGGTAAACTCCGCGAGCTTATTTTTTTAACTAATTTGAGTAAGTAACTTTAATTTAAGTTTGTTGTTTTTTTAAGTTTATGATTCGTAGGCTAAATTAACCTCTCTCCGTATTTATAGGATATATATTGCACCAATGATTAACATGATTCGCTATGCTGTAGCAGCCTTTTTACTGTTAGCTATACCTTTTGATTTATTCGCTCAGCAAGTGTCTGCGCAGCAAATTGAGCAATTCAAGAAATTACCTAAGTCTCAGCAACAGGCCTTAGCCAAAAACTTGGGCGTTGATCTAAGTGCCATTGAAGCACAGCTGTCCGGAAGTAGAACGCAAAACACTCCTTTAAATACACCGGTAGTATCTCGAGAAGTTAATAACCGAAATAATGAAAGTCTTGAGTCCAAGGATGCTAAGGACATTGAAAAAGCTGAGGCCATTTTTAAGACGTTACCTCGTTTTGGCATTGACGTATTTGCCAATGCACCTTCAACTTTTTCTCCTGTTATGGATATAGCAATTCCAGAAGGGTATATCTTAGGAACCGGAGACTCCGTATCAATACAGGTTTTTGGAAAAGAAAACCATGAGATGCAATTAACAGTAACACGCGAAGGTGAACTTATTTTTCCAAATATTGGACCTTTACGTGTCGCAGGTTTAACTTTTTCAGAATTAAAGTCTTTTGTTGTAAATAAAATTAATCAAAAAATTATAGGTGTAAATGTCGTTGTTAGCTTAGCCGAGTTACGCTCTATGCGTATTTTTGTTGTAGGTGAAGCTTATAAACCTGGTCCTTATACACTAAGTTCACTTTCATCTGTAACTCATGCTATTTTTGCTGCTGGTGGTATTAGTGATATTGGCTCATTAAGAAATATTCAAGTTAAACGAGGTGGTAAGTTAATTCGAAAAGTAGATTTATATGAACTACTTATTGAAGGTGATACATCAAGTGATATTTTATTGCAATCTGGTGATGTGGTATTAATTCCTTCTCAAGGACGAAGCGTATCCGTTTCAGGTGAAGTTCGTCGTCCAGCGATATATGAATTAACTGAAAATGATAATTTTGATTCTGTAATTGAAATGGCAGGAGGTTTACTACCTTCAGCTTTCTCAAAATCAGCAATTGTTGAACGTTATAACAAAAGTAACTTACGTAGAATTATAAATGTCGATTTATCGAATAGCGATGAAAGTGCTAAAAATGTTGAAGCTGGCGACTATATTCGAATTTTAAAAAACTCAGATATGTTTGAGCAATCAATTACTTTAATTGGTGCCGTTGCTCGACCTGGCAAATACCAGTGGCAAAAAAACATGCTGTTATCTGACGTGATCAGTAATGCAGATTCTCATTTGTTACATTACGCAGATTTAAACTACGGTATTATTGTTAGAGAAATAGACAGTGCACGTAATATTGAAATTTTGCAGTTTAATCTAGCAGATATCTTTATGGATAAAAGTTCACCTAGTAATGTTTTACTAGCAACGAACGATAAAGTTATTGTTTTCTCTAGTGAGGTTAAGTTATCTGATGAACAGTTTTTATTAGATGAGCTCGCCTACACTCAAGAAGAGTTGTTTGCAAAAGAAAGAAATTTAGCAATTAAAAGCAATCAACAAAAAGAATTTTGGACCAAGTATGGTAAGCAGAACCTTGTTGTAGATAGTGAAGCTCAAAAGGTTCTTCAATCTATTGACGAAATCAGCGGAGGCTCAGTTAAAGAAATCGTAAACATCCGTGAAATGGCCTTATTTTCTCGTCAACGGTTACTTGTACCAATAGTAAATAAATTACGTCAACAAGCGGGTTCAGGAAATGCTATTCAACTAGTTGAAGTTGACGGAGAAGTTAAGTTTCCAGGTATTTATCCGTTAGGTAAAGCGGCACGTGTAAATGACTTAATTATCGCTGCTGGTGGTGTTAAAGAGTCGGCTTACTTATCGCGAGCAGAATTAACCCGTAATGAAATGAATGGCATAAGTGCCGTAAAAATCTCTAAAAACATTCAGTTAGCTAATGCGTTAAAAAATGTTGATGGATACAATATTTTATTGAAAAGCAAAGATCGCTTGAATGTACATCGGATCCCTTCATGGAGTGAAAACCATGTTGTTGAATTGCGAGGAGAAGTGGTTTTTCCTGGGAAATATACCGTACGCCGTGGTGATAGTTTATCAAGTATCATTCATAAAGCGGGAGGACTTACTCCTTTTGCAGATCCTAACGGCTCAGTTTTTTCAAGAGAAAAACTAAAGCAGCTTGAAAGACAAAATTTGCTTAAAGTAAGTGCAGATTTACGTATTGAAATGGCGACAAAATCATTATCAAGTAATACCGCGATAACGTCTTACAGTGAAATTCAATCGTTATTAGCAGACTTGTCTAAAGTGGAGCCTTTAGGGCGTTTAGTTATCAACTTACCGCAAGTTATTGCAAGTAACGATTATGATGTAGCGATAGAAGGCGGCGATGTACTTTATATACCCACTAAAAAGCATTCAATTAATGTAATGGGACAAGTGCAAGTAAACAGTTCTCATATGTTTGACCGATCAAGCAGTGCCAAAGACTATATAGCGCAAAGTGGCGGTTTGAAAAAACGTGCTGATGGTGAACGTATTTATATTATTTCATCCAATGGTAAAATAAGAATGCTTGAAGAAAGCAATTGGTTTTCAAGTACATCAGATTCAGAACTGAAACCCGGCGATTCAATTGTTGTTCCACTTGACTCAGAGTACATGAATAATTTAACGTTATGGACAACGGCTACAACTATTATGTATAACACTGCAGTTGCTGTTGCTGCTGTTAGTGGGCTTTAGTATTCATATCGCTATAAAATAAACATTTTAGTACTAAACAGATAATACCATCAAATATTCGATGGTATTATCTGTTTTTTTGATATTCTGAGGCTAACGACTGATGTGAATTGGTACTCAGTTCATACTATATCTAGCTAGCTATACAGAGCTTAGCAGCAACAACCCTTTCTATATAATATCGCTGATTTATAATTTTGTGATCTAAGTATCCAAAACCTAATATGGTTATCTAGAATTTCATTTATCCCTACTTTTAAATTAGCAGCTCCTAAACCGAAACATTCTTATAGATAAAGGATGACAATAATAAAGTTTTAATTCACCTATAAAAAAGTGGCAAAGAACTAAAGCTCTACTACAATACTTTTTATGTGTTAAAAATATGTTAATGAGGGTGGCGTGGGTACATTAGTTTATGTTTATATATTACAGTCAATGGACGGTAGCTATCATACAGGTTGTTGTGACGAACTTGCCATAGTACTCGCTAAATACAACAAATACAGCAAGTTGCTCAAAAACAATGAAATATGCTTACCCGTTAGACTTGTTCATCAGCAAAAGTTTAAAAATGAATATGAAGCATTAACGATAGAAAGTGAAATTAGAAAGTGGAGTAGAAAACAGAAACAGTCACTTATTAATAACGACTGGCCTGAAATATCAAAACTAGCAAAAAAATTCATATAATTACAACGATTAAACTATAGTTGCCCACGTTATCAGGAATTTAAAAGAAGGCCATTCTGAATAACAACACCGCAATCCAGGGCAATAGCTCCGAGATTCAAAGCAATAACTCCGATACTCAGAGCAAAAACTCCTACATGATAAATTACAACTCCGTCATCTTGAACTATAAACCCGTCATCCTGAACTTGTTTCAGGATCTAGATCTAACATGCAGAAAGTACAGATACTGAAACAAATCAACATGACAATTTTAGGCTTTAAAACTAATATTTAATAAAATGTCTATGGCTCAGAAATATAATAGAAAGACAGTTACACTGATTTATAACTCCGACATCCGAATAATAACTCCGTCATCCTGAGCGGTAACTTCTACATCTTAATTACAACTCCGTCATCCTGAACTACAACTCCGTCATCCTGAACTAGTTTCAGGATCTAGATCTAACATGCATAAAGTACAAATGCTGAAACAAGTTCAATATGATAATGTATCAAGGTAGTTCACTAAAACATTTTATATTCACCCGCTATCCTGAAATAAGCTGAAGTCATTCGAACTTGCCTTCATGGGAGTACATTCTTAGGTTGGGTATTTGATGATAAGTCAGTATTTCAGTATCTTGCAGTAAAAAATAAGATACTAAAATAAATGTTGCATGACCCATATCTATTATAGAACATTTACCTCCCTTCTTTATTTTTACCCTGTTAGTCTGCTGTAATATTACGTCATCCTGAACTTGTTTCAGGATCTCGAACTAATATATTCAAAGTTCAGACATTTGTATTAAGTTTAATTGATAATTTAAATATTTGACAAAAGTACAAGTATTAAATCAAATCCCTTTACTTCGTTATAACTTAATATCACAAATTTTTTTACTTTTATTATTTATAGAAAGTTCCCGTCGAAGTTTTACCTATAAAATACGTACTGAAAAATACCCAAAATACCCAAAATACCCAAAATACCCAAAATACCCAAAATACCCAAAATACCCAAAATACCCAAAATACCCAAATACCCAAATACCAAAACAGCAAGCCTAACCACGAACTCGTCAAGTAAAAGGGTAAACTATTGCTGGATAGGTAAAATATTCTCCCCTTTAATCAAATTATATTGCTATACTCGTTCGTAATTCGTTACATTAAATCGTAAATATTTATTTAAACAGGGATTGATTTACCATAATGAAAATATTTTTACCGTTAGTTATATTTATCAGTATTACATTCAGTACTTTCCCTTTACATTCAGCCGAAATAAGCCAACAACAAATAGAACAATTCAAACAGCTACCAGCAGCGCAGCAGCAGGCTCTTGCTAAAAGTATGGGAGTCGACTTAAGTACGTTAAACTTGGACAGTCTTTCCAAAAAAACTACCGTTGAACCAATTCCAATTACACCACGCCAATCAAGATTACGACAGCCAATACAAGAAGTCGTCGAAACTCCTCCAGTGGTTGCTGAAAAAGACCAAGCAATAACATCTCAGTTCGATAATAAAAAAACGGAAGTAGCACTTAAAGCATTCGGTTACGATTTATTTGCCGGCGAGCCCTCTACCTTTTCGCCTGTTAGCAACATACCAGTACCAGCACGATACAAATTAGGCCCTGGCGATACATTGTCAATACAGCTTTATGGCAAAGAAACTCAAAGCTTGCAACTAACCCTCAATCGTCAAGGAAATATCGATATTCCACAGCTTGGTCCCGTTAACCTTGCAGGGCAAAGCTTCAGTGAGGCGAAAACTTTTTTACAAGAAATAATTAATGAACGAAAAATTGGCGTAAAAGCAAGTATTTCAATGGGAGAGTTGCGTGCCATTAGTGTTTTTGTGTTAGGTGAAGCCTACAAGCCTGCATCTTATACATTAAGCTCATTGGCGACAGTCACCCAAGCACTTTATGCTGCTGGCGGTGTTAATAATATTGGCTCGCTACGTAATATTCAAATTAAACGACAAGGTAAGCTAATTGCTACCTTCGACTTATACGATTTATTATTAAAAGGGGATACATCTAACGATGTTAACCTTATGTCGGGCGATGTCGTCTTTATCCCTACAGTGGGTAAAACCGTAGGTGTAAAAGGTGAAGTAACTCGTCCTGCAATTTATGAAGTTAAAAATGAAAGTAATGTTAAACAACTAATTACTCTCGCTGGAGGCATGTTACCTACAGCTTACAAAAACATTGTAAAAATTGAACGGATAAATAACAGCGGTTTACGCTCAGTATTAAGTGTGGATTTAAGTCATGAATTAAATAAATCTACTGCTGAAATCGTTCCTGCAGAGATTTTTAATGGAGATATTGTAGAAGTATCTTCAGTACTTACTAAACTCGAAAACACAGTTACTATTAAGGGCCATGTGGCCAGAGCTGGCATTTATGGTTGGCAGTCTGGAATGCAATTGAGCGATTTGTTGGCAAGCATTGACGACTTCAAAGAACAACCAGATTTATCTTATATAGTAATAAGCCGTAAAAATACTATAACAGGTAGAATTACTACTTACGATGTTGACTTTAGCAGTTACATTGAAAGCAAAAGCACTCTGTCTAATTTTACGTTACAGCCACAAGACTCTATTTATGTGTTTAATAAAAACAACAATCGCTCTAGTAGTTTAACAGAGTTGTTAAATACATTAACCAAACAAACCCAGTTAGCCGAGTTACCAAAAATAGTAAAAATTATTGGCGCTGTTCGTAATGAAGGCCGTTACCCTCTTACTCATAATGCTAATGTCGCTGATTTATTACGAGCGGGAATGGGGTATACACCAACCGCTGAATTAAACTTTGCACTACTAGCCAGAAAAAGCAAAGCACTACTTATTAGTGTCCTCTATATAGATTTAACCACTGACAAAAGTAAAGAAATACAGTTGTTACCACAAGACCGCTTATTTGTTTTTGATAAAAAAATATCACGCGAGAAGTTATTAGCTGAATTAAATACTGAATTAATGAGTCAAGCAAATAAGAGCCAAGCGCAAAATATTGTCAATATTAATGGTGATGTATATTTTCCAGGTCGTTACCCTTTTGTAAGTAATATGAGCAGTAGAGAGTTGATTAACTTAGCGGGTGGTTTTAAAGAATCAAGTTATTTAATAGATGCAGAATTAACACGCTTTAATCATGATGGTGTACGAACTGCAGCTATATCACATAAAATAATTAACCTGCAAGATAACGTGTTATTACAGCCTCTTGACACACTACAAATAAAACGTATCGCTGAATGGCGTGAACAACAGGTAATTAAGCTCGCTGGCGAAGTAGTCTTTCCTGGCAGCTATGTAATACAAAAAAATGAAACATTAAGTAATGTTATTAAAAGAGCTGGAGGGCTAACAGCAGAAGCTGATGCAACAGCAGCTATATTTACCCGAGAATCATTACAGATAAAAGAGCAGCAACAAATAGACCGGATTGGTGCTGAATTGAAAAATCAAGCAACTGTATTAAGTGTTAGCTCTGATAGTAATTCTGATACGGGTAATATTAGTGCCACAGAAACAGAACAATTAGTTAACCGCCTCCAAAATACACAAGCAGTTGGGCGATTAGTCATTAATTTACCTAGATTACTGGCAAATAACCCAAACACTGATATTCGCTTAGACAACGGTGATGCCCTATATATACCAAAAATAAAACAATCGGTAAGTGTATTAGGTGAAGTACAATACTCAGCGTCACATATTTATGATGAGAATGTAACGGTTGATCAATACATTTCTCATTCAGGCGGGACTAAAGCACGTGCTGACAACGAGCGTATTTACATCATAAAAGCTGATGGTTCGGTGATGCTTCGCAATAATAGCAACTGGTTTAGCAACAATAATACTTTGTCACCAGGTGATAGTATTGTAGTGCCGTTAGACTTAGAATATACCGACAACATGACTTTATGGGCAACAGGTACGCAAATCATCTATCAAACAGCTGTAGCAATTGCTGCTATCGCAGGATTGTAGAAGTAATTATTCAGTATTCGAGAGGAATAAATAAAAGTTTGATAAGTGTATGATAATAAAGCTCCAGATAAACACTATTTTTACTATTAATGTTCTACGTATTGTTGGTATAATTCGCCGCTTAAAATTGGCTGATAGGCGTGCTATTAAAATGTTAAATATAACATACCTATGCAGATAGCTCAGGGATATGCTTAGAAAGACAGTCATCCTGAATTTATTTCAGGATCTCGTTATTATGAATCTGAACACAGGTGTATGTACCGGACTAAACCTCCGTGCTTACATTCGTGTAAGCAAGTCCAGCATAACGAGGGGATTATTTCATTTTCTGAGTTCCTGAATGAAGTACTAAACATGAGATATAATGTCATCTTTGATACTGTAATTAATGATTAATACCTAAACTAAATAGATTATTAAAAATAGAATTTATAAAAGCGAAATAGAGAATAATGGAAATACCAAATAGTCAAGGAGTAGACCAATCCCTCCCTCCTAAACAGCAACAAATGAGTGCTAGTATGCCAACCAATATCAGTTATAAAGAGCACTTTGACACCCCAAAAGATGATGAAATAGACTTAAGTGAATTATGGGGAGCTATTTGGGCTGGTAAAATTCTTATTATTGCCATTAGTTTTATCTTTTCCGTAGCCTCAGTTGCTTATGCTCTATCAAAACCTGATGTTTATAAAGCATCAGTTTTGCTGTCACCAATCGCAAGTGAGGGGGGGGGAGGATTAGCTGGGATTTCTGGTCAGTTTGGTGGTTTAGCAAGTTTAGCCGGCATTAATTTGGGTGGTAGTGGCGGCGATAAAACTACCCTAGCGTTAGAGATTATCAAGTCACGTTCATTTATTGAGAAATTCATCAAGAAACATAATTTACTTGTACCTTTAATGGCCTCTGAAAAGTGGGATGTTAATAAAGATGAGCTTACTTATGATGCTGAATTATATGACATTAAGAATGAAAAGTGGGTCAGAGACGTTAAAGCACCAAAACCAATTAAGCCTTCACCTTGGGAGTCTTTTGAAGCTTTTTCTAAACTGCTTAGTATTTCACAAGATAAAACCACATCAATGGTTAACATTAACTTATCTTTTTTCTCACCTAACGTTGCTAAACAATGGCTTGTTTGGTTAGTGGAAGACTTAAATGACTTCATGCGTCAGCAAGATGAACAAAACTCACAAAATTCAATTGATTATTTAACCAAACAGCTAGATAAAACTCAAATAGCTAATATGGAAACTGTTTTTTACCAGTTGATTGAAGAACAAACAAAAAACATGATGATTGCGCATGTTAATAAAGAATACGTATTGAAGACGATTGATCCACCGCAAGTACCTGATGAAAAAGATCGGCCTAAGCGTGCATTAATTATTGTATTAGGAACTGTGGTAGGTGGTGTTTTGTCAGTATTAATAGTTCTGATTCGCTACTTTTTAAGAAAAAACAATCATCAAAAGAGTGTTCTCTAATATCTAATTAACTGTTTTATTTGTTAGAATAACACACTTTTATTATTCGAACTATCGCTCTATTACGCTATTATAAACAATTTCTGAGTAAACATAGTATGGTCACAAGTACTACTTTTGATATTTTACTCATATCATTTTAAAAGAAAGAAAGAAAGAAACAGACAGTAAGGTGTTTTGATAGTATAAAATGGTTAGATTTAAGGGGGCTATTAAGCAAAACGTACAAAGCTTGTTTGGGGTTGTGTTTTCATTAACACAGGTATTGTTATTGGTGTTAATTGGACGTATTGAAGGTGTTGGGGTATTGGGAGAGTATTCCCTTATAGTTTCAGTAGCGGTACCCTTTAATGTATTAGGTGCTTTTGGCTTTAAGCAATATTTAGCATCAAGTAAATTGGATTACATCTCGTTTACTAAATCTCTTTTTTTAAGGTTTAATTTACACTTCACTTTACTAATTATTGGAATGTTCTTTATCCTTTTTTATTTTGATGTTGAGTGGTATTTTGCATTGTCCCTTTTTGTGTTTAAATTTCTTGAGTCCCAATATGAAATACAAATAGGTACTTTTCAAAGCTCTAATAATATTCAAGGGCTAGTAAATTTATATAAAGTTAGGGTTGCAGTAATGTTAGCAATTATTTTCTTATATATAATTTTTCAAATAGATTTGGCAGATGTATTTCTTGTAGGTTCAATTCTTACTTTTTTACACCTAATTTCCTTTAAGTCATCTTTTCTATTCAATGCATCAAAAGAAAGTGTTTATGAAGTTTTCAGTAGATGTTTTAAAATAGTATCAATATTAGTAATGACTGCATTGTTAGCGAATATTCCCAGATATTATTTAGGATATAATTCTCCTTATGAACAATTAGGTACTTTTTCAGCAATGATTCAACCTTTAATGCTAGCTAATATGATTGTCATTAATGCTGTGAATTTTTCATGGGGATCAGTAAAAAAAGCACATGAAAAATCTGTTCATGAATTTCGCGATTCTTTGAAAAAAATACTGTTGACCCTATGTCTGTTTTCCTTTGTTTTTTTTATAGTTTCCTCTCATTCTTTATGGGTTGTGGAACTGGTGTTTAGTGTTGAAATGTCAGAATATTATTACTCGTGGTTGATTCTTTGCGCAGCATTTGTATTCAATTTTTTTAGTCATATTACAAATGCAGCTAATATAATTTGTCATAGAGAGTGGTGTGTAGCTAAATACTCATTTTTTATCTTAATTGCTTCCTTTGGGGGAATATTGATACCACATGATTTGAATATGATTGATTTTGCCTCATATTTAGTTTTTATTGTTTTTTTCTTAAAATTTTTGACTGGAGTATTGATTTTAAGGGAGGGCATAAATGACAAATCGTAAAGAAAATCACCTCATTTCTCCATTTATATTTTATTTGCTTTTTTATTTGTATTTTACATTTGGACCAGTAGTTGCTTTTTATTTAGGATTAGATATATATTCTGGTATTAAGTCCGCCTATTTAATTGATTCTGTAGAGGTGTTCATTTGTGGTGTTCTTGGCTTGCTGCTTTCTTATACAATAAGATTGAAGGCCTATAGGGTTGTAGTAATTAAAGAGGATCGGCTTTACATATTTCATAAACTTGTCTTATTTCTGTTCATTGTAGTGGTTCTTATTGCATTTGTTAATTTGATATTAAATTATAAAGGAGGGAGTAAAAGTAATATTCTAAACTCTCTTGGCTCTATTCATTATGTAGTAATGTACTTCGCTCCACTCATATTATGTATTAGATTCTCATTAGAAAAGAAGACACTATTCTATGAAACTATTATAGGAGGAGCATTTTTATTCTATTGCTTAGTGGTTGGCGAAAGGGATTTTATTCTATTATTTGTCCCTATCTTGTTAGTCGCTTCACTAAAAGTTTATATATCGAATACTAAAGTTTTTCTTTTATTACTAATAAGCTCTATTGCTTTTACGGCGTTAAGTGTCCTTAGGGCTTCTTCAGATACTTCGTTATTAATTGAATCATTACTGAATCAAGGTAGTAACCTGATGGTTGTTAGTAATGTTGTTTATTGGTTAGATATTGGTAAAATCCATTTTTTAAATGGAGCTAGCTATTTGGATACTTTTTATTCATTAATGCAAGTTCGAGAATTACAGGAATATGGGTATTTAACTCACTGGTTTACAAATAATTATTCAGCTAATGTTCGGCCCGGTGCATATGGATTTGCTATTGATGCTGAAGCCTATTTAAATTTTGGGTATTTAGGAGTGTTTGTTTTTTTTCTACTACAAGGTTACTTCTTCAAATTGTCATGGGCATACACAAAAAAAGGTAGTGCATTTTTTAAATTTTTATCATTATACGGCACTTATATTGCCATATATGCAATTAGAGGTGATTCGAATATGCTTTTTAAAGGAATTATTTATGGGAGTATTATTTGGTGGGGGATATACATGCTAACACACCTAAAAATCGTTTTCAGGAGAACTAAATGAATAGCGAAGTATATGTTTTCCATGAAGCTCGGTTTTATAGAACTCCTGACGGTAAAGTTTGGACAAAATCTAAAGCCGATCAATTCTTTTGGAGAAGGTATTTTGAGGAATTTGACAAAGTAACTGTTGTAGCAAGAGTTTTTAATACTAGTCAAGTTTCAAATGACTATATACTCTCATCCACAAATAATGTTGAGTATTTCAGTACAGGTACATTTCAATCGAAACTTGATTTTATATTGCAGTATCCAAAATTAATGATAAAACTGGGAAAGCTAAATAACAAAATTAAAAAAGATGGAGCCTGTGTTATATTCAGAGTTCCGTTATCTTTGAGTTTTGCTTTCCCATTTTTGTTTTCAAAGTTTGGTGTAGAAGTCGTTGGAGATCCTTATGATGCGTTCGCTATTGATAAATCAGGGTCTAAAACATTTTTCTTAAAGTGGTATTTGAGGCTTAAAATGAAGTTAGAGGCTCTATTAGCTTCGGGGGGGGCTTATGTTACAGATTATAGCTTACAGAAAAGATATCCACTCAGGAAAGGTGCGTTTCATACATCATACTCGAGTATAGATTTTTCAAAATCTAATTATTGGCAAGAAACTCTCAAGAAGCAAGAAAGTGATGTTTTTAATATAATCTGTGTAGGCAGTTTAGAGCATTTATACAAAGGGCCTGATATATGCCTTCAAGCTATTACTGTTTTAAAAAATAAGGGATATATTTTTCACGTACAATGGATAGGAGACGGTAGGTTAAGAGAAAGCTTCCAAAAAGAGGCTTGTAATATGGGATTAGAGGATTACATTTCATATCCCGGGTTTAAGGAGTTAGACGATATTTTGAAGTCGTTAAGAAAGTCACATTTATTTGTTCTCCCCTCGCGACAGGAAGGTTTACCTAGAGCTATGATAGAGGCAATGACTCAATCTTTGTGTTGCATAGGTACTGATGTAGGAGGTGTTAAAGAGTTAATAGATCCTGAGTTCATATGTGACGCTGGTAGTTCTGAACAGTTAGCGAATAAAATAGAGTATGTGTTAAACAATGATGCAGTCAGGTTATTACAATCAAAGAAAAATTATATTAACTCTCAGAGATTTGAGAGTAAAAGAATTCAATCTAAAAGAAATGAGTTTTATTCATTTCTTAAAAAAACAAATGAACAATAGGATTTCATTATGAGCCATAAATATTTTACACCAATTGATAAATTAGTATCTATAAAGACCAATCAGAAAGACTTTAAATTCTCGTATGGTCTATCTATGCCTAATTCAAATAAGAATGAGTATGAGTCATCAGAAATAAAGATTGACATAAATATTTTACCTAATTCTGAATGTTCAAAACTTATGCAAAAGGTTAATGGGAAATTCCATTACTTTAGCGGGGAACCAGGTGAAGGAGTTATTTACTATGATCGGGGGTTCTTTTTCAACACTAGGTTGCAATACATAATTGAAGGTATTAATACAAATCATATTAAAATAACGGCTAATAAAACCTATAACCGTTTTGTAACTCATAGGTTTATGAATTTACACTCAATTGGTTATATAGTTACAGATATTTTGAACTTAAAACTTTTGAACAATGGTTATTGTCCGTTGCATTGTTCTGGTTTTTCAAAGGATGGAGAGGCTTATTTGATTTTTGCTCCTCCTAATACCGGAAAAACTCTCTCAAGTATGCAACTTTGTATGGATGGTAACGAGTTAGATTTTGTTGCAGAAGATCTAGCTGTGTCCAATGGTAAAACTGTTTTTGCTGCTCCCTGGACTAGTACTTTTAGGTATTATACAGCAATAGATAATACTCTTAAAAATCGTTTTTTAAGCTGGCTTACAGAGAAAGTATCTGTCGTAGAGTTAATGGGGTTAGGTGGTGTTGATCCAATAACTAAGTACGTAAATGAAGAAAATATCGCAATGCAAACTAAAATTAAAGGTATATATATTTTAGAAAGAGGGGAGAAATCTATCAAAGAAATTTCTGAAGAGGAGTCTTTTTGGAGAATATTAACCCTAGATAGATATGAATTCAATCATATGAGGGCGCCTGCTGTAGTTGCAAATGAATATTTTAATTATTCAGGTGCAATAGATGACTCTCTTGAAGCTGAAAAGAAAATTCTCAGTGAACTTATTGATAATGCTGAGTTTATTCGTATTGTTAAAAGTGATAATGCTATGGATTATGCTCCAATGATTAAAAGTAATATTTAATAATGTCATTCAAGTTATGCCATGTGTTTTCATCATCTCAATCGGCTTTTTATTTTTTGAATGGTCAAATACAGTTTTTTGAAAACAAAAGAATTAAAGTAACGATTATTGTCCCGGACGATGGTTTTATTGATGAATTGAGATCTGTTTTTCCAATTACTAAAATAATCATCAGTCCAATAGTGAGAGAAATAAATCTTCTTAAGGATATAAAATCATTATTTTTTTTTGTTAAAACATTTTATCGTAATAAATTTGATATTATTCATTTGCACACACCAAAAGCTGGGCTCCTGGGGTCAGTAGCTGCAAGAATAACTTTTCATAAAAAAATCGTTTTTCATCTACATGGCTTAGTATCAATAAAGTTTGATCAATTAATTAATGGGTTGACTTTGAAGATGGAAATGATTCCATTCTTGTTAAGTCATAAAGTCATTTCTGTAAGTAAAAGTTTAGAAAACTTATGCATAGTTAATGGGCTTGTGAATAAAGAAAAAATCTCTACTCTAAATTCCGGTTCTATAAATGGTATTGACTCTTCTAACCGATTTAATCCTTTAAACTTTAAAGTTGAATCAAAACTTTTAAAAGAAGAGTTAGACATAGAAGACAAATTTATAATAGGATTTTTAGGTAGGGTAAACTTTGATAAGGGCATCGACACCTTTATCAGAGTTGCTAATGAACTAATAACTAGGCATATTAATCTAGTGTTTTTGATTGTGGGTCCTAATGAGTTGGATGTGGATTTTGACGAATACTTAAAAAATCATGCTAAATTTAGCTACAGATATATTGACAGAACTTATAATCCTGAATTATATATTTCAATATTTGATCTGTTCTTATTCCCAACTGTACGGGAAGGATTTGGTTTAGTTGCAGCTGAAGCAAACGCACTTGAAAAACCTGTCATAGGTTTTGAAATATCAGGGTTAATTGATGCTATAGAAAATAATCGAACAGGATTTTTGGTCGACCCTTTATGTGAACTTAATTTAGTGACAGCTATTGAAAAATATATTCAACACCCTCGTTTATTATTAAAACACGGCAAATCTGGTAGGAAAAGAGTAGTAAGCAAATTTCAACCCAAATCCTTATGGGAAGAGCAATATAAATTCTATATCGAATTTTTGGATAGCTAAATGTTAAAACGATTTTTTGATGTGTTTGTATCCTTAACTTTATTGTTGATATTATCACCTGTCATTTTTATTGTTAGTCTAAAAGTAGCAAAAAAATTAGGAAGGCCTGTTTTGTTCAAGCAAAATCGCCCAGGTTTAAATGAGTGTTGTTTCGAAATGGTTAAATTTCGTTCGATGCGCGATATGGTTGATGTTAATGGTAATGTTTTATCAGACTCTGAGCGTTTGACATTTTTTGGCGAAAAGCTTCGCTCAACTAGCTTAGATGAATTACCAGGGCTTTGGAATGTACTTAAAGGTGATATGAGCCTCGTAGGTCCACGGCCTTTATTAGTAGAATACCTACCTTTATATTCAAAAGAGCAAGCTAAGCGGCATAATGTACGCCCAGGCATCACAGGTTGGGCTCAAATTAATGGCAGAAATGCTATCAGCTGGGAAGATAAGTTCAACCTCGATGTTTGGTATGTTGAAAACAGAACTTTTGGGTTAGATATTAAAATTTTACTTTTAACCGTTAAAAAAGTATTTATTAAAGAAGGTATTTCTGCTGTTGGCGAAGTTACTATGACTAAATTTACAGGGAGTAATTAGTTGAATGAAATAGCTATAGTTGGTGCAAGTGGTCACGGTAAAGTTGTAGCCGATTTAGCAGAATTGTGTGGTTATCGTGTTGTTTTCTTTGATGATGCATATCCTGAAAAGAAAAATATTGGGAATTGGTCAGTAATTGGTGATTTTAAAGATTTACTTAAGAGAAATGACGAATTCAATAATGCGATTGTGGCAATAGGCGATAACAATATCCGTACAAGACTAAGCAAGTGTCTAATTAATAATGGGTTTTTATTGCCTGTTTTAATTCACCACAAAGCCACTATTAGTAAATATGCTCAAGTCGATGTAGGTAGTGTTGTTTTTGCAAATGTAGTAATTAATGCGTTTGCTACAATAGGAAGATTTAACATTATAAATTCAGGTGCGATTGTAGAACATGATAGTACACTCTGTGAAGGTGTTCATCTTAGTCCAAATGTAGCACTAGCTGGTGGAACTACTATTCATAGTTATGCTTGGTTAGGTATCGGGACTGTTACCCGGCAATTAGTTGAAATTGGAAAGAATAGTATTATAGGCGCAAATTCCACCGTAATTAAAAATATACCTGCAGATGTTACTGCATTTGGCTCCCCAGCCGCAATTAAAGGTTCTTTCTAAAATGCTAAATACAAAATTTTCACCCTGGCCTTCATTTACTCAAGAAGAGTCAGATGCCATCTCTAAAGTATTATTATCAAACAAGGTCAACTATTGGACTGGCACAGAAGGTCGTGAATTTGAAAAGGAATTCGCTAAGTTTACCGACTGTAAACATTCAGTTGCATTATCTAATGGCACTTTAGCACTCGATTTAGCTTTAGTTGCTTTATCTATTGGTCAAAATAATGGTGGAAGTAACAATGATGAAGTCATCGTTACTTCTCGTACATTTCTAGCATCTGCTAGCTCTATAGTGACCGCAGGTGCTAAACCCGTTTTTGCCGATGTAGACTCTAATAGTCAAAATATTACGGCAGAAACAATTTCTGTTGTCATTACTAAAAATACAAAAGCCATCATATGCGTACATTTGGCAGGGATGCCATGTGAGATGGATGAAATAATGCCCTTGGCCAACGCACACGGTATTAAAGTGATAGAAGATTGCGCTCAGGCACATGGTTCTAAATATAAAGGAAGGTCGGTTGGTTCTATTGGTAATATAGGAGCTTGGTCATTTTGTCAGGATAAAATAATGACCACCGGTGGTGAAGGCGGAATGGTGACTACTAATGATGAATCCTTATGGAAAAAAATGTGGGCATATAAAGACCATGGTAAATCATGGGATGCTATTTATAATAAGGAACATCCACCAGGTTTCCGTTGGTTACATGAAAGCTTTGGTACTAATTGGCGTTTAACTGAGATGCAGTCAGCCATAGGACGTATCCAATTAAAACGAATGGGTGAGTGGTTTGAAAAACGAAATAGCAATGCTAATTCAATAGCTAATACTTTAGCAAAATTCGAATGTATTCGCTTAGTTAAAGTGCCTGAATATATTGAACATGCACAGTATAAGTACTACGCTTTTGTTAAACCGCAGTATTTGAATGTTGAATGGTCAAGAGATCGCATTGTGAATGAGGTAAATGCTTTAGGTATACCCTGTTTTCAGGGCTCTTGCTCAGAACTTTATTTAGAGAAAGCATTTGATAACACGACTTTTCGCCCTAAACAGCCACTTTCTATTGCTAGAGAGTTAGGGGAAACGAGTTTAATGTTTTTAGTACACCCAACATTAACACCAGATGAAATAGCAAAAACCTGTTTAGTTCTTGATAATGTTATTAAACAAGCAGGACAATAAATTATTTTGAGCTAAACTAAAGCAAGGGTCGTAAATTTGTGTATAATGCACGCTTTTAATACCTATCTCTTGCTTTCAATATTAAAGGATTAAGTTGATAGATTTGGTTTAAGTAAGTTACTAGGGTGTTACAACGTAAATGAGTGTATCTGATTCTTCTATGAATTTTCTATTTCGAGCCCCTCGACCAGTAAAACGTGTAATTAGCGTTTTCGCAGATTTATTTTTTGTTAGTGCCGCTTTTTGGGCTGCGATGCTTGTTAGGCTCGACACTTCAACCATTTTCAACAATCAGCAATCTTGGATTTTGCTTTCGTCTTTAATGCCTATAGCCCTTGGAATCAATATTAGGTTGGGTTTATACCGCGCTGTGATTCGTTTTCTTAGTAGTAAAGCTGCGGCATCAATTGGCTTAGCAGTATTAATGTCTACTTTATCTTTAATTTTGCTATCTTATTATTTACACGTACCTTTACCTAGAACTGTTCCAATAATTTTTGCCGCCTTTCTCATGATATTAATAGGGGGTAGTCGTTTTTGTATTCGTATTGTTTTATCTAATACAGAAAATAAAACAAAGGAACCTGTAATTATTTATGGTGCCGGTTCTTCAGGTCGACAACTAGCACAGTCGTTAATTCAAGGAAGTGAATATTCTCCGGTAGCTTTTATAGATGACGACAAAAAAATTCAAAAAAGCACTATTCAAGGGATTACCGTTTTTAACCGCGCTGAAATACACAAATTAATTGAAAAACACTCAATAAAACGCGTTTTATTAGCGATGCCACGAGATAATAAAAAGCGAATTGCAAAAGTATTAAGTCGTTTAGAAAACTTTTCAGTTGAGATTTTGTCTATTCCAGGCTCTGCAGACTTGGTAAGTGGTAAAGCTAAAATTGATGAGTTACACGAAGTTTCTATTGAAGACTTATTAGGTAGAGATTCTGTAAAACCTAATCAAGAATTATTAGAAGCCAATATTACCAGTAAAGTAGTAATGATTACCGGGGCTGGTGGCTCTATAGGCTCTGAGCTGTGTCGTCAAATATTAATTCAACGACCTAAAAAAATCGTTCTCATGGAGTTATCTGAATTCGCTTTGTACCAGATTAATGGCGAGTTGCAATCTTTAGCAAATAGGCTTGATTACGATTTAACTATTGTTCCATTATTAGGCTCAGTTCAGCATAAAAATCGTTTATTAACAATTATGAGAACATTTAGTGTGCAAACTATTTATCACGCCGCAGCATATAAGCATGTACCTGTGGTTGAGCATAATGTAATTGAAGGTGTACGAAATAATATTTTTGGTACTTTGTTTGTTGCTGAGGCAGCGATAGAGGCTCAAGTTGAAACGTTTGTGTTGATCTCTACTGACAAAGCGGTAAGACCTACCAATGTAATGGGCACAACAAAGCGAATGGCGGAATTAGTTTTACAAGCCTTAGCAGATAAAACTAAGCAAGCTAAGGGAAAAACACGCTTTTGTATGGTACGTTTTGGTAATGTGCTTGGTTCTTCTGGTTCTGTTGTGCCTTTATTTAGAGCACAAATTAAAAGTGGTGGCCCTGTTACCGTGACTCACCCTGAGATTATTCGTTATTTTATGACTATACCTGAGGCATCTCAATTAGTTATTCAAGCAGGTTCGATGGGTAAAGGCGGAGATGTTTTTGTGTTAGATATGGGTGACCCTGTTAAAATTTCAGACTTAGCGGCAAAAATGATTCGTTTAAGTGGCATGACAGTAAATGACAAGCAAAACCCTGACGGTGATATTGCTATTGAATATACCGGGTTGCGCCCAGGTGAAAAGTTATTTGAAGAGTTATTAATAGGTGACGATGTTACTCAAACTGATCATCGCCGTATTATGTCTGCTCATGAAACTTGGTTACCTTGGAACGATCTTGAAAAAATATTAATTAAACTTGATGAGGCATGTCATCAATTTGCTCACGAAGATATTCGCCGGTTAATGTTACAAGCTCCTACTGGTTTTGTACCTAAAGATGGTATTTGCGACTTGGTATGGAATGCTAAAGAGAAAACAGTATAAAGTTACTCTATTAGATATTAGTGATGGCGATCTTACTTTTATTAACTAATGGTGTTGTCTGTGTATAGAGAAATTAGTGAGCATTTTTTCAATCTGTATACATTATTGAATAATCGACAGATCGTCCCAACGTTAAATATCAAGTAATAATTAACTTATAATAAAGCACTCTATCTATATAATGAAATGTCTAAATAATAGGTATTGTTGAATAACAAGAATAACAAGAATAACAAGAATAACAAGGGAATAATATGAAAATAGCAATTGCCGGTACTGGCTATGTAGGTTTGTCTAACGCAATGCTTCTCGCTCAGAATAATGAAGTGATCGCTGTAGATATAATTGAAGATAAAGTACTTTTACTTAATGAAAAAAAATCACCTATTGCAGATTCAGAAATTGAAGACTTTTTATCTAACAAAGATATTAATTTCCATGCGACATTAGATAAAGAATATGGTTATAAAAATGCTGATTTTGTTGTAATTGCAACACCGACAGATTATGACGTTGAAACTAACTACTTTAATACATCATCTGTTGAAGCTGTTATTAAAGATGTTTTATCAATTAATCCTAATGCGGTTATGGTGATAAAGTCCACAGTTCCCGTTGGTTATACGCAAAATGTAAGAGAAAAGTTCAATTGTGAAAATATCATTTTTTCTCCAGAGTTCTTACGTGAAGGCAAAGCCCTTTATGATAACTTACATCCATCAAGAATAATTGTTGGTGAAAAAAGTCAACGTGCAGAAACCTTTGCTAATTTACTTGCGGAAGGTGCTATAAAACAAGATATTGATATTTTATTTACCGATTCAACTGAAGCTGAAGCCGTAAAATTATTTTCTAACACTTACCTTGCAATGCGCGTTGCATATTTTAATGAATTAGATAGTTACGCAGAAGCACATGGCTTAGATTCTAAGCAAGTAATTGAAGGTGTTAGCCTAGACCCGCGTATTGGCAATCATTACAATAATCCTTCTTTTGGTTATGGTGGTTATTGTTTACCTAAGGATACTAAGCAACTTCGTGCTAATTATAAAGACGTCCCTAACTGTATTATAAGTGCAATAGTTGATTCAAATAGTACGCGTAAAGACTTTATCGCTGACTCTATTATTAAGCGTAACCCTAAAGTTGTTGGTGTATATCGATTGATTATGAAAAGTGGCTCTGACAACTTCAGGTCATCATCTATTCAGGGCATTATGAAGCGAATAAAAGCTAAAGGTATAGAGGTTGTGATTTTTGAACCAGAACTACCTCAAGCCGAATTTTTTCACTCAAAAGTTTTTACTGATTTAAATGAGTTTACTCAAATTTCAGACGTTATAATTTCAAACAGAATGTGTGACGAATTAGACTCTGTAGCGGAAAAAGTATACACACGCGATTTGTTCGGTTCAGATTAAGATAAAGTTAGAGAACTAATTAGGAATAGTTATGAAGTATTTAGTTACCGGTGCTGCTGGATTTATAGGTTTTCACGTAACCAAACGTTTATGTGAACAAGGGCATGACGTTGTTGGCATTGATAATTTAAATGATTATTACGATGTTAACCTTAAACTAGCGCGTTTAGCTGAGTTAGATAAATTTACAGACAATAACGCTGAAAATATTAACGGGAATTTTCGATTTATAAAGTTAGACCTAACAGAACGAGAAGGGATTTCGGCATTATTTACCAATGAAAAATTTGATCGCGTTATTCACTTAGCTGCACAAGCGGGTGTTAGGTATTCAATCGAAAACCCAATGGCTTATGCTGATTCTAATTTAATTGGTCATTTAGCTATTCTTGAAGGTTGTCGAAACAACAATATCAAACATTTGATCTATGCTTCTTCTAGCTCTGTTTATGGTTTGAATAACAAAACGCCATTTTCTACTAGTGACTCCGTTGATCACCCTGTATCGCTTTATGCTGCAACGAAAAAATCTAACGAGTTGATGGCTCATAGTTATTCTCACCTCTATGATGTTCCAACAACGGGATTGAGATTTTTTACCGTCTATGGTTCATGGGGTCGTCCAGATATGGCGCCCTATATTTTTACCAAAAAGATTTTAGATGGCGATACTATTGATATTAATAATAATGGTGATATGTGGCGTGATTTTACCCATGTAGACGACATTGTTGAAGGTATTGTGCGAATTGCTGATGTTGTGCCGAAACGAGATTCAAAATGGAAAGTTGAAAGTGGCTCTGCTGCTTCTAGCTCTGCACCATACTCTATTTATAACATAGGGCATGGCTCACCTATTAATTTGATGGGGTTTGTAAAAGCTATCGAAGATGAGCTTGGCATAGAAGCAACGAAAAACTTTCGAGAAATGCAAGCGGGTGATGTTTATCAAACCTATGCAGAAGTTAACGATTTATTTGATGCCGCGGGTTATAAGTCACAAGTTACCGTTGAAAAAGGTGTTGCTGAGTTCGTTAAGTGGTACCGAGAATTTTATAAAAAGTAGCTTGTTAGCTACTTGAACATTATCAAATATAAAAATGATACTAATTGGTATCATTTTTTCATTTATGAAAACAATTATTTCATCGTGACAATTGCTGAAAGTCTCTTTAATATGAAATCAATAAAAAAATTTAAGGACGAAAATGACAAATAAAATAAAAAAAGCAGTAATTCCGGTCGCTGGTTTAGGCACGCGTATGCTTCCTGCAACTAAAGCTATCCCCAAAGAGATGCTGCCAATTGTTGATAAACCGATGATCCAACACATCGTTAATGAGTGTGTTGCAGCTGGTATTAAAGAAATAGTTTTAGTTACTCATTCTTCAAAAAATGCTATTGAAAATCATTTTGACAAATCTTTTGAACTTGAAACTACTTTAGAGAATCGTGTTAAACGACAGTTATTAGATGAAATTCAAGCGATTTGTCCGAAAGACGTAACTATTTTACATGTTCGTCAAGGTGAAGCTAAAGGCTTAGGCCACGCTGTATTAAAGGCTCGCCCTATCATTGGTAATGAACCTTTTGTTGTTGTGCTTCCTGATGTTATTTTAGATGATGTTTCTGCGGATTTGAGAACTGAAAATCTAGCTGCAATGCTAACTCGTTACGAAGAAGTCGGCGGTTACAGCCAAATTATGGTTGAGCCTGTTCCTATGGAGCAAGTGAGTAGTTATGGTGTGGTTGATTGTGGCGGTACTGAACTTGCGCCAGGTGAGTCAAAAACAATGACAGCCATTGTTGAGAAACCTCCTGTTGAAGAAGCACCTTCCAACTTAGCGGTTGTTGGCCGTTATGTATTGTCTGAAAAGATTTGGGATTTATTGAAGTTAACTCCTCCAGGTGCTGGTGATGAAATCCAGTTAACAGATGCTATTGCAATGTTGATGGAAAAAGAAACTGTTGAAGCATTTCATATGACAGGGAAATCTCATGACTGCGGTTCTAAGTTAGGTTATATTAAGGCTAATGTTGAGTATGGTTTACGTCATCCTGAATTGGGTGATGATTTTAGAGCTTATTTGTCTGAGTTAATGAAATAGATATTACTGGATTTGTATTAGGGCTTTCGTCATGCTGAATTTATTTCAGTATCTGGTATTTGTTGGTTATAGTTTTGAAACGCAGGTTATTGTTCCGGACTAAATCTAAGTGATTAGATCCTGAAACAAGTTCAGGATGAAGGTGCTTTGTTTAGGATGAAGCTGGTCTACTCATTATAAGGATACTAGGTTCAGGCGTCGGGATTTTTAGTATTTTTGTCGTCATGCTGAATTTATTTCAGTATCTGGGCTTGTTGGTTAAATTCACTAAACGTGGTTTATTGTTTCGGACTAAATCTAAGTGAATAGATCCTGAAACAAGTTCAGGATGACGGTGGTCGACTCATGATGACGGCGCTTTGTTCAGGATGATGGTGCTTTCTGTAGGGGGGACGGAGAATAGAATACTGTATTTCTGCATACTTATGATGTGAACAGTTCTTTATTCGACTATTCTCATTAAATTTAATCTCAATAATAAAAAGAAAAACATGGATATATCAACTCTATCGCACCTAGCCTCTCAAGCTAAAACTCGCACCATTCTTTCATTGTTCAATAATGATGAAAACAATCGTATTGAAAATTACTCTACGAATATTGGTGGTCTATATCTTGATTTTTCTAAGCAGAATATTGCTGATGAAGAGCTCAATCAACTCCTAAAGTTAACTGAAACATCTAACTTAATAGAAAAAATCAAAGCGCAATTCTCTGGTGATATTATTAATAATACCGAGCAGAGAGCTGTGCTTCATACCGTTCTTCGTGCTCCAGATGAAACTAAACGAAAAATACTTGGGCCCCAAGCAGATGAAGTTATCGCAACTGAACAGCACATGGCTGAAATTGTTAATGATGTAAGCTCGGGTAAGCTGAGATCGGCTTCAGGTGAAAAGTTTACCGACATTATCGCTATTGGTATTGGCGGCTCTTATTACGGTATTAAAGTTGCACTTTCTGCATTAAATACTTTTCATACCACTGGTTTAAATGCACATGTTATTGCAAATGTTGATGGTGCAGCCGTTGAAGAAAAACTAGCCAAGCTTAAAGCTAGTACAACACTTGTAGTGGTTATTTCTAAAACATTTACCACGCAAGAAACCTTGCTAAATGCATTAGCGGTTAAAAATTGGATGTTAAGTTACTCAAGTGAGTCTGATGTAATTGAGAAACAATGGTTTGCGGTAAGTACAAATATTACCAAAGCGACTGAGTTTGGTATTTTAGAAAAAAACATTCTACCCATGTGGGATTGGGTCGGCGGTCGTTTTTCTCTTTGGTCGGCTGTTGGTTTACCGCTTGCTTTAGTGATTGGCAATGAAAATTTCAATAAGATCAAGCAAGGTGCTTATAAGATGGACCAGCACTTTCAAAACACCCCATTTGAGCAGAACATGCCGGTGTTAATGGCATTGTTAGGTATTTGGAATCGTAACGCTTTGCAGTATTCAAGTTTAGCCATTTTACCTTACGATCACTCTCTGCGCGCTTTACCTGGTTATTTACAGCAAACAGACATGGAAAGTAATGGTAAGTCTGTGTCGAATTCGGGTGAAAAACTTAGCTGGCAAACTGCGCCAACCGTATTTGGTCAAGAAGGTACTAATGGTCAACATGCCTTTATGCAATTAATGCATCAAAGTGACGATATTATTCCTACGGATTTTATTGTTTGTTTGAAAGGGGCTAGCGATTTACCTGAGCATCATCAAGTACTCGTTGCTAATTGCTTTGCACAAAGTGAAGCTTTAATGCGTGGTAAAACACTAGCCGAAGTTGAAGCTGAGTTTGAAGCAGCGGGTGTAGGGTCTGAAGAAATCTCTCGGCTTGCTCCACATAAAACCATGAAAGGTAACACACCAAGTAATACTCTATTGCTTGAAGAGATGACCCCTGAAAATTTAGGCGCTTTGTTAGCCCTTTATGAACATAAAATTTTTGTTCAAGGTGTTATTTGGCAGTTAAATTCTTTTGATCAATGGGGCGTTGAGCTAGGAAAGCAACTCGGTACTAGTATTTTGTCGGCGATGAATGGTGGCGAAACTTCAATGCTGTCTGCTTCAAGTCAAAACTTAATCAAACGTTTCAATACTTCTACGGATAAGTCATGATTTTTTCGTCATGCTGAATTTATTTCAGTATCTGGTTTATGTCGTTCAGTAGTCCCAGATCCTGACCTTCGTCAGGATGACGGTAGTCGTTTCCGGATAACGGTGGTTATTTGTTATTATTCTCGTCATGCTGAATTTATTTCAGTATCTGGTTTATGTCGTTCAGTAGTCCCAGATCCTGACCTTCGTCAGGATGACGGTAGTTGCAGCCGGATGACGGTGGTTATTTGTTATTATTGTCGTCTTGCTGAATTTATTTTAGTATCTGGTTTATGTTATTCAGTAGTTCGAAATCCTGACCTTCGTCAGAATGACGGTAGCCGTAGCCGGATGACGGTGGTTATTTGTTATTATTGTCTTCATGCTGAATTTATTTCAGTATCTGGTTTATGTTATTCAGTAGTTCGAGATCCTGACCTTCGTCAGGATGACGGTAGTTGCAGCCGGATGACGGTGGTTATTTGTTATTATTGTCGTCATGCTGAATTTATTTCAGTATCTGGTTTATGTTATTCAGTAGTTCGAGATCCTGACCTTCGTCAGGATGACGGTAGCCGTAGCCGGATGACGGCTTTTTAAAAGTATTACTGAACTATATGCATAAACAGATAAATAATATGCTAAATCTGTATAATAACTAGTAAGAGAAACTGGCTAGTATTGACTTTTTCACTGCAAATCTATAGTATTCCCGCGCTTTTACCCTGATATCCCCTCAAATAAGTCAATTAACACTTCTTGTTAAATTTTCCTATTATTAGGACGTCGGGTTACACCCCACTATTTACAAAATGAGAGTGCAATGTTCGAATTACATGCCAGTAAAGTTTCCAACCTGAAGAACGATGTTCTTTCAGGTCTCACCGTCGCCTTAGCGTTAGTACCTGAAGCCGTAGCTTTTGCTTTCGTCGCGGGTGTTGATCCTCTCGTTGGTTTATACGCTGCTTTTATGGTGGGTTTAATCACCT
>Ga0209292_1000835_pt1 | contig 39459 bp, 33 predicted proteins | sample GOMGulsemesocosm_2_FD_184634 | JGI IMG/M metagenome (GOLD analysis project Ga0209292, IMG submission 184634) | Methane-oxidizing microbial communities from mesocosms in the Gulf of Mexico - GOM9C Gulf of Mexico (SPAdes) (version 2) | ecosystem: Environmental > Aquatic > Marine > Cold seeps...
TGCTAACGTTCGTCGCTTCATCGTTTATCCCCATTATTATATTGAGGATGAGATTAAATGCTTTAGCTAATGTTAAGAAGACGTGTTTCACCGGACGGACACGTTGTTTCTTTCCAAAGTTAAGAGTTAATGAAGATCCCATTACGGGATCTGCCCACTGTGAATTAACACCTTATTGGGCAGCTAAATTAGATAAAAAAATATTAAAAGCTCGACAACTTTCAACGCGCAGCGGGCTTGTTCTTTGTGAACTAGATAAAGATAGAGTAATTCTGACCGGTAATGCTGTTGATTACTTGTCAGGTGAAATAACCCTATAAAGCCAATGATATGGTTAAATAGTTAAAGTATAGTTGGCTTTATCGGGTTATATCCTACCTAGCTTTATGCCAGCTTCCCGACGACAGGCGCTTAATAATTTTATTACAGCGCTCTTGTTATCCATGGTTCTAGCGATTGCTACTGCGCCAATAATCATTGCGGTTATTGACAAAATGTCATGCTCATCGCAATCTGTATAGCTTTTAGCGAATGCCATAATTGCTTTATTCATTCCTTTATAAACACCGTTGTATACTTCTTTTGTTTCTACATTGCGTGTGTTGATATCCGTTGCTAAAAAAGCGAGCGGGCAGGGATATTTACCTTGTACATGTGCCAAACTAAGATACCCATCAAGGAGTATACATAACCACTCTTTATCTGAAATACCGTCAGATTTGAGTTTCGTTAGATTACTACTGCTGGCGCTATATTTTAACGACTCACTGTACAAATCAGCTTTACTGGTAAAATGAGCATAAAAAGCCCCTCTAGTAAGCCCACTCTCATTCATTATTACATTCACGGTAACACCATCAAACCCCTTAACCGCAAATAATCTAAAGGCAGTTTCAATAATTTTTATTCGCGTGTTCTGTTTGTGTTCTTTGGTATAAGGCAAAGGGATTCATTAATATTTTAATATGATCTTTATCATATATTAGTTCTTGCTTAGTATGTAGTTTTTATCACTAGGAGAGAATCAAATGGATAAATGTGAGACACCTCTATATGGACAACAATTGCGATGCGCACTTGTGTTGCCTGTTTTAACTGCAGCTCAATGCAACCATCTACATTGTATAAAATTAAAAGGAGCGTAATGATGGATATTATTTATCCCCTATTTACGCTGGTAATGTTTACTATTACTGTTGGCTTTTGTCTTGGAGCTTCACGTTTGTTCAGCGTTAAAAAAAGGCATGTAGACAGACGATATTATCGGTTAATGTCTGGTTACGAAGCGCCGGAATATGTCCAAAAACTCAGTCGGAATTTTACTAACCTGCTTGAGCTTCCCATACTATTTTATGTTTTGGCTGTGTTAACGGTAGCATTGAATATTAATAGTTCACTGATAAATGCGTTAGCATGGGGATTTGTTTCATTACGATTAGTACATTCTTGTATTCATATTTTCTACAACAACCCTAAACACAGGTTTTATTCTTACTTATTCTCTGCCATTATTCTGTTGGTCATGTGGTTGGAGCTTATTATTATCATCAGTGATAAAACATAATTAGGTCGAACTTATCGCAACTTGCACTATTTCGCTGTATTTGACATTTTAACAAACTATTATTAGCGCCTTTGGTGGCATTAAACGGATTTCGAATTTATGATTAGAGTCGCAACAGTTGATGATTTAGCCGGGGTTCTTAATTTGTATAAAGAACTCCGTCCTTCAGATCCTAATTTAGAACTTAATTTTGCAAAAGATAAATGGATTGAGTTAATCAATAACAAGCAAACTTATATAGTCGTAGCCGAAATAGATGGCGAATTAACGTCAACATGTGCATTGGGTATAAATATGAGTATTGCGAATGGAGCAAGACCCTTTGCCATAATAGAGCATGTTATTACGGCAGATAAATTTCGTCGGCAAGGATTAAGCCGTCAAGTATTAGAGTTTGCAATATCATTAGCTTGGCAGCAGAATTGCTGTAAAATAATGTTATTATCGGGCGAAAACTTAACCTCGGCTCATGCCTTATATGAATTAGTGGGTTTTAAAAGCGGAATAGAAAAAGGTTTTGTTATTAAACCACCGATTTAACTGGACGTAATAATGGGTAAATAAGTTGGCTGTTTGCACTTAATCATATACAGCCAACTAAATGTATTCGCTTAATTTATTCTTATAAAGTTAAACGTATTTATTACTTACTCAGCCTCACTTAAGAGTCATTTTGAATGTTCATTACTAGGCTAATACGATCGAATAATTCAAGAAATTCTTTTTTATCTATGGCCTTAATACCATCAAGGTTATTCGCTAGCCTCGTTGCATGATCAATTAAGGCATTCCATTCATCTTGTGTAATTTTTAAATCCTTATGTATCGCAAGCATATTTTTACCAATGTAGTAACAAGGCCCCCCGGTGATTTTGCACAAATATTCTGTCGTAAGTTGTTTGTCACGTTCAATTACGCTTACAGCAGGAATTGCACCTTGTGTGAATCGATTAAACCTTGGATCAGAGTAAAATCCATCAATTAATCCTCCTGAAAAAGTAGATATTGCATCATATCCACCGATTCGAGCATATAACGAGGTAGTTTCGGCTTTGGCACAAAGGTGGACTAGTGAAAACAAGATGAATATATAGACTTTGAATGTATATCTAGATGATATTTTCATATAAATTTCCTTAGTTAAATAATAGGTCGTCCGACCTATTATTTAACTTCTCATATTGCTATAACCTTGTCAATATGAATAAGTATACAATTTAACACTTCATATTATTAGGCATATATGGTTCTACAAACAGTAGGCTTTTAAAGCCTAATAAATTTGTATCTACTGGTGTTTCTACCTGCTATCTTAGCCAAGTGCAATTGGCCCCTTACGATAGGTTTTGTTTTAGCGGGTGTTTTTCAATGCAGTATAAGTCGTTTAAACAAGGGTGAAATAGAGCAGATTCTTTCTCTCCTTTTCACTTTATACGCTCAACTTTATCCGTTATTAAGATGTTATTCATTAAGGAGAACTCATTCATGGGACAACAGTATTCGGAAATATCTGAAAAAAACATTCAATTTATAAATGATCAAAAAATATACTTTGTTGGTACTGCTACTAATGATAGTAGAGTTAATATCTCACCTAAAGGGATGGACTCCTTCAAGGTTCTTGGGGCTAACCGAGTAATCTGGCTTAATGTTACCGGTAGCGGTAATGAAACTGCAGCTCACATCCAAGAAAATAATAGAATGACTATCATGTTTTTAGCGTTTGATGGTAGCCCAAACATATTGCGATTATACGGGCAGGCAAGAGTAATACATAAAAATGATGCACAGTGGGATGAACTATCATCGCATTTTACATTACTACCAGGAGCAAGACAGATATTTGACTTATCAGTTGATTTAGTTCAAAACTCTTGCGGTATGTCGGTACCACTTTATAACTATAGTGAAGACAGACATCAACTAAAAGATTGGGCAGTTAAACAAGGTGATGATGGTATTAAGAAATACTGGGAAAAGAAGAATCAAAAGAGCATTGATGGTTTAGAAACTAAGATCCTCGAAAAAAACATGTAACAAATTATTTACAGGACGCTAGGGAGTTTCACTTGAGTTTGTCTAAAAATTTCAGAATGATGTCGCTTTACAATCAACGCATGAATGAACAATTGATGCAAAGCTGTAAGGCATTATCCAACGATTTGCTTGAGAAGGACACCGACTCTTTTTTCCCGAATATTATCAGTTATTGGAACCACATTCTTTTCGGTGATCTAATTTTAATAGAACGCTTAGCTTTAAATGAAATAGGAAGTCTTTCGGCGCAAGATCTAGTTACATTTCCAACTCCTAAATCGCCACAAGATATTTATCACAGAAAATTGACTGACATTGCTATTTTAAGAAAACGACTTGATGAATTACTTATTCAATATTGTACTCACTTAACGGACGAAGAGTGTGATAAATTTATTAGCTACACAACAACAGAAGGTGACTTTATCACTAAGGCAGTAGCTGACGTTACACAACATATTTTTAATCACCAAACTCATCATCGCGGACAGTTAACCTGTGTATTAAGTCAGTTTGGTGTGGATTATGGTTGTATGGATTTACCTGTTATTGTTTCAGAAGGTAGTCGTATATACCCGTGACCATTCAAAATGCATGTTTCAGTGGGAGAAAAAAACGATTTAAACAAGGCGTTGATTGCAGAGAATGGTTGTTCCATTCACAAAATCAATAACGATGTATAAATCGTTTTTGGCCCCATCGTAGAAGCGCTTGAGCAAACCTATTTTATTGTTGCGTCAAAGAAATAGGGAATAACCATGATTTTAAATAATGTAATCGCTATATCAATAACTATTTCAAGGATTAAAGGTGTTTTATGTATTCTGTTAGTGATTTAAATAAAATTAATGACGAAATAAGGCCCCTCAAGGAACTAGCTGACCGAGAATTACAGTCCATTTATGGATTGTCAGGAGAGGTATATACACCTTATATTGATAGTTATAATAAGGTAAGTATCAGGAAAGCTAAAATATTATTTTCCTTAAAAAATAATGGCATTATACCTTTTACAGAAGTTGAAACTATTAGTGCAAAGTTAATGGTTTTACATCGCAAAGCTAAAAATGGTGAAGTGGTTGAGTACGACGGATATAACTATGAATGTCAATTTTCACCATTAAAATTAAGTAAAACAGGGAAGGTGGTTCGTAAGTGGGCAAAGTATTGGCTTAAAAAGGTAGCTAATGACGAAACAGATAAAGAATGGGAAAGCCAAGTTAGAGAGATTTGGCCTGAAAATTTCACTATCAGAAATTTTGACTTTTAAGAATACAATCATTCTAAGAATAGAATTTCAGCGATAACGACAATAATATCTTATCTCTGGATTATGATTTATCGAGGTTTTAAGTTCAGTAAAAGAGGCTATATTTTCTTACTTAGCAGGCTATATGTTTAGTTAACCTGAACTCTGCTTAATAAATGTTTCTTTAGCCGCTAATTTTTACTAACTTCTATGCTAAATTTTTTTGCAATAGGCTAGCTATTGACGCGCAAATTTGACTTGAGTTAAGTAAAACTATCAAGCTAGAGATATCAAAGTCATTTAATACATATATTTCAATGGTGTAACTATCTCTTAAACAAAGCTCAGGTTAGTTATCAATTAAATGGGAAACGTCCATTAATTAAACTTAAAGTGATAAAACAACATTAATAATCATGCCTATGGACTTGGCTCAGGGAGAAGAGTTTAATGTCTTTATTTCTTTGTAGGTCGAACTTAAGTGCGACCAATTAGCACCAGTTGATAGTATTGTCGGAAAAATTTCGACCTACATTTGTGCCTGAGTAATCTACTTAGGCTCGTTTAATAATAAAATATTAATGGCGGCTTCCTTCTCTAAATCCCTCTGTACAATTATTTGTTTCTAGCAATTGAGTAGCAAGTTATCGCTGTCGTAAATTGAACTGGGTAGATAGTTGCAGGTGTCCCAATTTATTAATTATTGTTTTTAAAATATATAGGGGATTGCCGAGATTTATCTACTTCTAGATTAAAAACATCAGGCCTTGAATAGTGGCCTGCAACATCCAAAGCACGTTTTGAACTTGAAGCTAATTCAACATCAATATCCAGAATAATATTCCCTTTTGCTTTGGTTAATGGCCCTGATACGATTTCACCACTTGGCGATATAACAAGAGAACCTCCAGGATTAATCCATTCTTCTTCTACCGGGTAAAGCCTATCTATATCTGGAAAGTCTTCAGGTAAATCTTTTCTTTCTAACGCAACACCGCAACTTAATACCCAGCATTTTCCTTCTCTAGCAATGTGTTGCATAGTACCAGTCCAAGCTTCACCGCTGTCATAGGTTGGTGCGATATATATTTCGACCCCTTGTGCATAAAGGGTGTATCTAGCCAGAGGCATATAATTTTCCCAGCATATTAGGCTGCCAATTCTTCCTACAGGCGTATCAATGACATTTAAACCATGTCCATCTCCAAAGCCCCATACCATACGTTCAGGGTTAGTTGGCATGAGTTTACGATGATGATTAACAATTTTCCCTTGGGTATCAATTGTTATTACGGAGTTGTAAATTGTAGAATGGCTATTTGCACTATCTCGCTCATTAATCCCACAAACTATTGTAATACTTTTCTCGTTGGCAGCTTTGAGAATTGGCTTTAAATCATCTGAAGTCAGGTCAATTGAATTTTTGAGTAACCGAACATGTAGTTCTTCACTTATTCCCCAGTCACCACCAGGTCTTAATCGCCATATCCAAGCTGGGTATCCAGGTATGAATGCCTCAGGAAAAACAACCAGATCGGCTCCATTCTCTGCTACGGAATAGATGATTTCTACTGCTTTTTGTATGGTACGCTCTTTATCTAGAACGTAAGGTGCTTCTTGAATAAGTGCTATTTTTTTCATAGTTAAACCCCTTTCAATGAGTAGTAGAACTAATGTCCAATTCATTTATAGGCAACTGCGGACATGTTTTTTACTGGTAATTGCTCTAGATTACATGCAATTTCTTGCTTGTCATTGAGTTTTCCCAGTGCATGACGTATTTGTGTAAATGCTTTAGTGGCAAGATAAATAGTAAACCCAATGAACTTTTATAATAGTTTACATCCATAATATTGTGAAATATTTGTACTAGATTATTTGAGTAAAAAGATTAACAGACCTAATACCATTCCGTATAAAGAAGTGACCACTTAGAACGACATGGGCGACATTAGAACAAACAAAATATATGAGGATATAGTTATTCTACATCAAACAAATTTTGTGCTGTTATCATGGTGCCCATGCGTTCCCAAAGGGCGAGTTTTAAAGGCTTATATGCTGCGTTATTGATTTTGATAAGGGAGTAACCATTCCTTGCAATCAATGCCTTGCCTCTAAGCCTTTAAATTCTCGCTAAGCGATCACTTTCTTATACGGATTGGTATTACATTCGAGAGTTTTGAATATTTTCGAAAAATGTAATGATAAAAATTACATTTTTAATCATCGCGTTATAAATAACACCCGTATTAAGAATAAAAATCACTCGCTTTCTCAGGAAGTGAGTACTAGGCTTATTTATGTATTTTTAATAATGAATGCTATTTACAGCTAGCAAAAAAGTAGCTTAAGTGAGTTATTTTAGTGTAATAGAAGGCTATTATCCTTCTAAATAATCCTTGAATATCTCTAGTACGCGTATTTACTTGTGGTCGTTGCTCAGTTTTTATGTTGGTAGCATAACCAAATAAGGATATATGTCATGAGACGCGAATATTTTTTAGCAGAATCTTTGGATGATGTAGATAAGGCGGCATCGGTATTACATGATCAATTACATATTAATCAAAATAATATTCATGTGATCAGTAATGATAGAAAAGGTATTAAAAACCATAAATTGCATGAGGGAAGCATTATAGAAAAATCGGATTTAGTGCGCGGTGGAGAGCGCGGCGCATTGTTGGGAATAGTTATGGGGATAACTGGTTGCGCTATCCTTGTCGTTAGCATGCCCTTTTGGGATATGAGTGAGCTGATCAAACAAGGAGTATTAACACTCACTATATTTGGTTCATTGATGTTAGGTGGTTTTATTGGCTCATTCGTTGGATTACTCCATGTTAATTATAAAATTTGTCGATTTAATAAAGACTTAACAACCGGTAAGTGTTTGATGTTAGTTGATTCTAATGAGCTTGAAATAATCAAGTTGGCATTAAAAAAACAACCAGTAATTGACAAAGGGGAAGGCAGTAGCTTTATTTTTCCTTTTGATGAATACGAGAACCTACGGAGATTGAGCGCTTAAACATCTTTGTTTTTTGAAGCTTTCTATAGTCGCTCTTGATTGGGGTAATGTCTATTTACGTCCTAAGGTTCTGTTTTATAAACGCATAATGCTACGCATTTAACTGGTGCTCGTGGCAATGATGTTACTGGTTTATTAACTACAGAAGAATTCAAAAAATTACACATCGCAGAAAATTCAGATTACGCATTAGGGGGGAACTTCCAATAGCACTATATCTCACAATGGCAGCAATACTACGTGGTTAGCAAACATAAAAATATTTCCGAGAAATAATACTGCTTTATTTATCGTAACTAATGCTGCAGATTTGCAAAAAGAGCAAAATAGTCATTCATTTAAGGCTGTTGGGAATTTGAGGGCTGAATTAGTTAAACGTGCCGATACAGCATTTGCCAATTAGACCAATTTAACTAATAACCGAACTAAAAACATGATGCCTCAGGTGATAGGGGCATTATATAGACTTGATTGAACTGATTTTGGCAATTGGCGACATTTTAGTGATATTATTTAAGCTGAAATTTTCAAATACAAACACTCACATGTTCTATAAATACAAGCATGCATACTATCAAATATAATGGTAAGTCATTGTATTTATTCTTTGTTTGTTTTTTGTAAGTCACTAATGGGCATATATGAACAATAAGTATTTATTAAAGACAAGCTTACTAACAGGTATGGCGTTAATTGCATTTGCTGCCAATTCTGTACTATGTCGTTTAGCGTTAGGTAACGAAGCCATTGACGCACCAAGCTTTACTGGAATTCGATTACTATCCGGCGCTATTACTTTGTTTATCATTTTAACTATCAAAGGCAGCAACAAAGGAACATTATCTAAAGGCAGTTGGACTGCAGGTTTAATGCTGTTTCTCTATGCGATAACATTTTCTTATGCATACCTTTCTGTTGATACAGGCACAGGCGCACTTATTTTATTTGGCTCCGTTCAGATAACAATGATAATGCTGTCATTGGTTTCTGGTACGCGATTACATCTTATTGAGTGGTCTGGGGTTATTATCGCTTTCACGGGGTTTATTTATCTTATTCTACCGGATATAACTACGCCGTCAGTTAATGGTTTTGTATTGATGACAGTTTCAGGAATGTCATGGGGTATTTATACATTAAAAGGGCGAGGCTCTAAAAATCCGCTTATGGACACAAGTTATAACTTTTTAAGAACTATTCCCTTTGTAGCATTATTGGCTATTTTTACTACACAGAATATGAGTTATTCATTTGAAGGAATAATATTAGCGTTGATATCAGGGGCTATAACTTCTGGCGTAGGTTATACAATATGGTATATCGCGCTCGGTGGCTTATCTTCAACACAAGCAGCTGTCCTCCAATTATCTGTACCGGTAATTGCAGCGATAGGTGGCGTTGTGTTCGTATCTGAGGAAATTACAATTCGTCTTATTATTTCTGCCACCATTGTGCTTAGTGGTATATTAATGGTGGTTTTAGGTAAGTATTATTTCACTAAAAAAATGTTAAATAAAAGCGTAATAGGCAGTTAATTGTACGTTAGTCATGAACATGAGTATGTATGAATATTAACTTTCGGAAAGCCACAGTAAAGGACGTTGAAACAATAGGCGCTTTGGTTGTAGCACTTACCAATGAGATATCTGAGTTAACAAAGACAAAGCATTTTGATATTGACCTTGAAGGGACAATTAAGCGCTGCCAAGAGCTCATTAGTGACGGTCATTATGTGGCAATTATTGGAGAATATGAAAATAAGGGAATTGCTGTTGTTACCCTAACAGAAACCTATGCTTTGTATGCAGGAGGTAAAATCGGGGTGATTCAAGAGTTTTATGTTTCTCCTGAATTCAGGACTTCGGGCGTTGGTTCAATGTTAATTGAACAAGTGCAAGCTTATGGTCAACGACAACATTGGTCATGCATTGAATTATGCACGCCGCCATTACCTGAATTTGAGCGGACACTTAACTTTTATCAAAAAAATGGCTTAATGCCTGTTGGTGGCCGTAAGATGAGACAAGCATTGGTATAACTCATTTCTCTTCCTCAGCTTACCTCGTGTTAAATAAAAACATTGATCTCAATCAATATATACTATGAAAAATAGCGTATTGTTGCCGATGATTATTTATTGATGTGGTAATAGTGTGCAGTTATAAAGGCTCTGGTACTCAGTTTGATCCCAATATCGTTGAGGTTTTTATCAAGCTTTACCATGATGGTACGCTAAATAATATTTTAATAATGAGTTAATAATTTGATGAATTATCTCCAACTTTAATAGATGAAAGAAAATGAATAGTAAGAAAGTACACTCGACAGAAAAGAACAACCAGAATGAGAGAAGAAAACCTTTGATGCCTTCTCAGTTATTTTTTTCTTACTTTTCGTTAGATAAGCATGCTTTAAATGACTTAGTTTCGACAAAACAGCATTCAGATGATTTTATTGCCACACGAACTAGTTATATAACTATTCGTCTTTGGTTTATGTGCATGTTTTTTTCTTTATCGGTACCTGTCTTTTCATTTTTTGATTTTATATTCTTCCCAAATAAAGAAGCTATTTACCTGCTCTGCGCAAGAATAGTACTTTCAGTAAGTTTATTTGTTTTGGCAAAAGCACTAAAAAGTTGGCCTTTAGTTCGTACCGTTAGAATAGTAATGCCATTAGCCTTTTTATTACCCATGCTGTTTTTTGTTGCCAGTATGCTGATTATTAAGGGGACCCCCGTAGAAGTAGTACCAAGTATATTTAGCATGATGCCTTATTTTATATTAGCTATGTTGGGGTTGTTTCCCCTAACCATTAGTGGGGGATTTTTTGTTATTGTTTGTGTATTTACGCCTTTCGTTATTTATAAGGTGGTGCTGGTTAACCAACCTTTTTGGCTATTCTTTAATGACATCTGGTTATTCATATTATTTGCGGGTATCAGTTTATGGCTACAGGTAGGGCAGTTATCAATGTTAATGAAACTTTATCGAGAATCAACCGTTGATCCATTAACAAAATTAATTAATCGTAGGGTGTTATTAAGGTTGGCGCAAAGAAGCCATGAATATCATGAGGTTTACTCGGTTGTAATGTTTGATTTAGACCGTTTTAAGCGTGTTAATGATAATTATGGTCATGCCATTGGCGATAAAGTTTTAGTTGCTGTAGCCAAAGTGATTCAAAAAGAATTAAGAACAACCGATATTATTGCTCGCTTTGGTGGTGAGGAATTTGTTGCTGTATTACCTGACATTAAGCTAAATGATGCAAATGTAATAGCGAGTAGAGTGACTGTTGCCATCAGTCATCAAGTTATAACCTTAACCGATGGCAAAGAATTAAATGTAACAGCCAGCGTTGGTGTTACCCAAAGAAAACAAGAAGAGAATCTTGATGATGCATTAAAAAGAGCGGATGACTTCTTATATTTTGCTAAGGAGAATGGCAGAAACCAAGTTATTTCTGACCATGATTATTGTAAAAAAAGTAATTGATTTTAGGTTGAAATTTTTACGAAACTTTATTTAATATGTGATCTATTCAATAAGTATAAACACAGCACAAAGCACATACAACGAATTCAAAAATTGGCTTTACATCTTGTTCTAAACGATAGTTACTAATACCTCCATTTTTTGAAAAAATGCCCATCAAGCAGTATGAACTGCTTTTTTCATTTCAAATTTTTTAATTGTTGATAACGATACTTTAGCAAGCGCTTGCGATAAATCGGCAATAATACCAATTCCATTAAATTTATTCCCACCTCAGAGCTATGTCAGAGGAGCCATAACAAATAAAATTTGTGCTGGTATAGTCATTCTATATCTAACAAATTTGTGCAGTTATTGCTTTTCTGACAAGCTCCCAAGGGCGAGTACCTAATAAAAGGTAAAGGCTTACATGCTGCGTTATTGATTTGGACAAGGGCGCTACATGGATATTGCTTATTAGAGAATGCAGGAGCATATTCTCCTGAATAACCATTCTCTTCAATCAATGCCTTGCCTCTAAGCCTTTTATTTCTCGCTGAGTGGGAAATAACTGAATGGGCTTGGTATAATATCGTCAGCTATGCCTGTTGCGACAGCATCTTCTGTGCATTCCATTGCCGCGACACGCATTTCTAATTGGCGTGCAGTTGGGTTCCCTAAACGTGTATAAATAAACCCTTCACTTTCTCCTGCAAAAAGCTCAGCACCTTGTTAGGCACTATCAAAGATGAATGCAGATGTTTGATAAAACGGGGTTGCTAATGAGCCAACCTGATTATCATTAACGCGAGCAGCATGAATTGCTTGTGTTTAGATTGATTGTCCACCATTGTTTTTATTTGTTTTATATCAAATGATTAACTGTTTTATTTACAGAAAGGCCATGAATAGTGATATTTACTAGTGAAAGAAATAATTACTATTAATAGTATTTGCCTTACAGGCTAGTAGTAATAGTAAATTTTATGGTTGTTTTAACAGGTGTTTTATTGTTATTGTAATAATATTATTACTAGTACTATTATTATTACGTGGTGTTGCATGCGTTTAGAAATTCAATCGACTGATCGAATAGGGATCAGCCAAGAAATATTATCAGCCTTCGCCAAGCAATCGTGGAATCTAAAAGCGGTTGAAGTAAGTGCTTGTTATACCTTCGTTAACTTAGAATATGATTCTTTGTCACTAAAAGATATTAGTGATAGTTTACGAGCCGTTATAGGGATCATAAGTATTACAGAAGTGGCTTTATTGCCAATAGAGCAAAGAGAAAACCATTTACAGGCGTTACTCGACCGAATACCTGATCCAATTATTGATATAAATAATCAAGGTAAAATTTTAGCGGTAAACTCGGCAACGAATAAACTCATATTAAATATCAAAAATAGACAAGCTATCACGGGCTTATCCATTGATGAATTTATTGAGCAGAAATATCAAACCCTGTTATCAGATAAAGCATCGACTCTTTCGTTGGTTTTTAACGGTAAAACATATTTAGCCGATATTACTCCCGTTTTTAGTGAGCATAAGCAAGTCACGGGCGCCATGATTACATTGCGGTCTATGAAAGCGATTGGTAGGCAATTATCACTGATGCAGACACATCAAGAGCAGGGTGTTGATAATATTATTGGTAACTCAACGAGTATAGTATTGCTAAAGGAGCAAAGTGAACGTTTTGCTAAGTTAGATTTACCAGTGTTAATTAGTGGCGAAACAGGCACAGGTAAAGAGCTAATTGCTAGAGCATTACACCAGCTGAGTAACCGTGCAAAGGCACCATTTTTAGCGATTAACTGTGCAGCTTTACCTGAAAATTTATTGGAAAGTGAATTATTTGGTTATAGCTCAGGGGCTTTTACCGGAGCAAAAAAAGCAGGTAAACCTGGCTTAATTGAATTGGCGGAAGGAGGCAGTATTTTTCTCGATGAGATTGCGGAAATGTCGACGTATTTACAAGCAAAATTGCTACGTTTTTTACAAGACTTCTCTTATCGGCGTGTGGGGGGAACAAAAGAGTTACATGCAAATGTTAGGATTATTAGCGCAAGTCACCAAAACCTTGCCCAATTGATAACTGAAAAATTGTTCAGAGAAGATTTATACTATCGATTGAACGTACTCAACTTAGCTTTACCAGCGTTAAGAGAGCGAACAGGTGATATTCATTTATTAGCAACTTACTTTATTAAGAATGCAGTAAAACAGGTTGAGCAAGTTGTTGAGTCTTCATCTAGTGAATTAAAGCTGACTGAAGAAGCGTTATTATTATTACAAGCATATCATTGGCCAGGAAATATTAGGCAATTACAAAATGTGTTGTTCTCAGTGGTGGCATTAAATACATCTAACAGAATTGAAGCGCAGGCAATAGAAGGAGCATTAACAAAATTTTCTCAAGTGAGTATTGAATCACAAAATGAAAGGCCTCCCAATATAAACGCAATGCAAACGGTAAAAGATTGGCCGAGTGCGCAAGCTAGTTTTGAAAAGCAATTGTTATCACAGCTTTATCCATTATTTCCTACAACACGAAAACTAGCAGAGCGGTTAAAGGTTTCACATAACAAAATAGCGATGAAATTGAGAAAGTATGATATTCGCTAATAATACCAATCAGGTTAATTAATGGTTCAAATTTTTATGAGGATAAATTTTCAAGAACAAGGCCCTTGATTGAGCAATAGCCGGCTATTGGGATTGAAAGCAACGATGTTATAGGATATTTAGACCATTTAAAAAGATCACTTAGTTAGTTTGGTTGGTATAATACAAATCGTATTTTCCAATCAAGCTAGATGCGATGCTTTGTGGTGTGATAAAAATAATAAGCGTATTGTTATTTTCGTTATATGTTGATTGCTAGCGTTAAGCCAGCGCTAGCTTGCTTTCAACTTCTTTTTTAAGCTTAGCTTGTAACTCAAACTGCTCTGTTAGTGTAATAACTAGCGTATTGTTAAGATGATTTACCTTTACTTGGGGAGCTCTTGGCTGCAAACGCCCCTGCGTAAATAAAATGGCAAGGCGCAATATTTGTATTAATGTTAGTTGTTGTAAAATAGGTTGGCTAAAGGCTCTGTCTATATGATGTAAGCGCATTAAATGATCAAGATATTTTGAAGTTAAGGCTAAGTTTGTTCAGAGCATCGGCTACCTCACTAATTTGCAGACTGGCTGTAGATACCTGAACAGCACTAGCGGAGTTTTCTCCTGCGGCATCACTTATTTGGGTAATATTTTGACTGATATCTGCGGAGACACAAGACTGTTCTTCAACAGCCGTGGCTATTAATTCAGTCATTTGACTTATATTATCAATTTCTTTATTAACACCTTTAATAGCGATTGCTGTTTTCTTAGCATAACTTATAGTAGATTCTGCTAATTTTCCGCTAGAGGACATAACATTAACAGCATCAATGGAGGCTTGTTGTAATTTGGCTATCATTTGTTCAATATCTTTGGTTGAGTCTTGTGCTTGTTGTGCTAAGTTACGTACCTCATCAGCTACTACGGCAAATCCTCTGCCTTGCTCACCTGCTCTGGCAGCTTCGATTGCGGCATTAAGTGCTAGCAAATTAGTTTGTTCAGCAATGCCCCTAATGGCCACCAAAACACCGCCTATGGTATGAGAATCGCTCTCCAATGCTTGCATAACTGTTTTGGCTTGATCAATTTCTTGTTCTAATAAGCCAAGGTCGTTAATGGTATTATTTAACTTATTATTAGCGTTGAACGATTGCTGCTTTGCTGCACTGGTCGAGTCAGCGACTTCTGTGGCATTGTTAGCAACATCGTTGATGCTCGCTGACATTTCCTGAATGGCCGTTGCCACAAGTTCAATACTTAGCTGTTGTTGTTGTAAACTGGTTGATGACTGTAAACTTGATGCACTAGTTTGTTCAGCAGCACTTGCCAGATCGTTACTGGTATCGATAATGTCACCAATCATAGATAAAAGTCCATCTGACATCCGCTTCATTGCGCCATATACACTGTAATGTTCATGTCCATCATCAAAAGCAACGGTTAGATCTCCCTGAGCGATGGTTTCTGATATTTGTTGCATGTCTTTTGGTTCTCCACCAAGAGGTTTTAAAATCGAATGAGATGTTATTATTGCAACAGCAAGAGTTGCCAAAACGCATACGAATACCACTATACTTATTGACCAATACATTTCATATATAGGGCTAAAAGCTTCAGCGACATCGATTTCAGACAATAATACCCAACGCATGCCACTGATTAACAAAGGGGTATACGCGGAGAGTACAGGATTATCATTATAATCAGAAATAATGGCTTGATTTGTATGACCATTTAATCCTTGTATAACTGCCTCTGTGATAACTCCATTTTGTTGAACATTACCTTCAAACGATGCTCTTACTGAATGGTTTTTGGGATCAAGAAATGAATCAGAGCGCATCAAGTTATCGGAGCCAACTAAATAACTTTCACCACTTTCCCCCATACCATCTCGTTGTTGCATGATAGTATTTACTTTTTCAATAGACAGTTGTAAAGCTACTACAATAAAAGTACCATTAATATTTAATGGTAAAGCAATAAAACTGGCTGGTTCATTGTTACTGGGTGCGTAACGACTAAAGTCTACTACGGTATAAGCACTGTTACTTGTGGCCTGCTGATATAATTTTCCTAACCCTGAATCACTGTAAAGACCTTTAGCCAAATTAGTTTGATAATCAGCTTCTTTGGCGACGGTATAGAATATTTCACCCCGATGATCAATCAAAAACAAATCATAATAACCATAAGAGTTAATAAAACTTTCAAAATAGTCATGTAAATCGTGAGCCGAGATTACCATGTTGTCAGAGCTACTGAAATCTACTATTTTTGCTACAGTCTCTGTTAATATTTCGAGATCACCTTTACGTTCTTCAAAATAACTGATGATTTGTGACTTTTTTAATTCGCGTACCGCAACTAATTGTGCAAATGCTTGCTGCTTTAGCGAGTCACTTGCGATATAAGTTGAAATAAATCCAATTAGTAGGGAAGGGAGCATTGCTATAGCCAAAAAAATGGCAAGAAGTTTATGTTTTAATCTCATCACTTTCGTCCTTGAATAGAGTTTATAGAGTTAGCTTGTATATGAAATAATAAGTACGTTCTATGTATATTAATTAGTTAAGCCTAGGCTATATTTCATATAACTGTTTTTTGATATGTTACAAGACATTTCTGTGAGGAAAAATGCATCACCACTGTGGCGAACCAGATGTAATGTTACAACCATTTGTTCATCGAATCTGATTTATAACTAGCTGATAATAATGTAAGTTTTGTTGTGTTAGTGACGTTCGTTTTACTGTTGAGGTAACTCTGCAAACTCGTTGCTCGGGTTAAGTTGACAAAGCTTGAATATTACAACTTTAAGGTCTGCTGCAGGTGTTATAAAATCCACATACTTACCTTGGTTTGCATCTTTTAATCAAGCCAGCAAAGGGGCAAAGTAATCTAAATTAGTCGTAGCACCCATATGTTCGTTGCCAGTTGGTACTTTATTAGCTTGTTGCCAAGGTTGACTAGAGCTCATTTTTAATATGGTATTAATCTCTTTATCTGCACCTTTGTTATTGTAAATAGAACAATGGTGAATTGGGCCGGTATTTTCTGATATTTTACAAAGTGCACGATGGAGTTCAAACTGTTGGTAGCTAGAGCGATAGTCTTTTTGTGGCGTTATCTAAAAAGATTGAGCATCTTGGCTGGTTAATACTTTTGGTAAATATTGAGTCGTATTGCCTCTGGTATTGCTTTTATGGGTACAAGCTAACAATGAAGCAATTATAACGAGTGCAAGTGTTGTAAATTTGACGTTTTTTAATTCTATCATTTGAAAATTAGTTAAATTTTATTTCTTGTTTGAAAAAGTCAGTATATTTAAGGTTTCACTATTGTAATGGTTACAGCAAAGGTAAGTATTAAAGATAAAAAGGCTCATTCAATTATGAATGAGCCAAAACTACAATAGGAAAACATATAACTTAGGGAGGTCACAATGTCACTTTCTAAGCTAGTTTGCTAGGAGCTATTAACCTTTGAAAGTGAAACTATAATAGCGCGTAGATGTGTTTTAAACTGTATAGAAACCGTAACAGTTTGTAATGTTTTAGAGGAAAGCAAGAAAATATTGTCTGTTTTCAAGTCAAAAAAAGACTCAGAGCAGATTGACAGATCAGGCCGCTGAGTCAGGGAGTGTACAAGTATGTAACTAGACTTTGACGTTTATCATTAGGAATAGTTCAAATATCACTCATAAAAAAATAAAAAACCGCTGTGAGGGGAATATCCTTGACCTAATCACAATAAGTAAGCTATTTTAAACATGCGTTTGAATTAGGATGAATCTCCAAATCGGTGAGTATAAAAAAGTATGAGTACAAAGATTAAAATTTTAGATGCTGCAGAAGTTCTTTTTGCTGATAAAGGCTTTAATGGCACCTCATTAAGAGAGATAACGAGTCAAGCTGAAGTAAATTTAGCTGCGGTTAATTACCACTTTGGTTCAAAAAAAGAATTAATTAAAGCGGTAATGTCACGTTATATGAATGAATTATCGCCTAGACTAGAATCAGCGTTAAATGCACTTTGTGTTGACGAAGCACAACCAACATTAATAGAGGTGTTTTCTGCTTTTCTTGAACCTTTATTACATCTGAATAATTTTAAAGACAATGGTACGAGTACCTTTTTGCAGTTACTTGGTCGAGGTTTTACTGACAATCAGGGCTTTTTACGTTGGTTTCTAACGACACAATACCCGGGTGTTTTTACTAATTTTACGGAAGCGGTTCACAAAGCTTACCCAGAATTAAGTACAGAAGAGATGTTTTGGCGTTTACATTTTACTATGGGTACTATTGTTTTTACTATGTCGTCAAGTGATGCGTTAATTGATATTGCTCAAAATGATTTTAATCGTGAAGTGGATATCGCTGGCGTGATAAAGCAAGTTATTCCTTATGTGGCAGCAGGGGTTGCCGCACCTATTGTAAGATAAATTATAGAAAAGGCTATAAATCACTATTTACAGCCTTTGTTTATAACCATGTCTTAGAACCACTACTTTTAAAGTTTTTTCGCGTGTATAAGCCTATTTACTAATACCAGCATAAAAGCGGCAACATAAGCACCATATACCACAATCATCCACTGTGGCATGCTATAACCTAAAAACTGCCAACTTATATCACCACAATCACCTGTTGCTTCAAACAATGCTGGTATCCACTCATGCAAAGGTGCCCAGGTTGGAAAATTAGGAATAAACTCACAACTAAAAAACAATGATCCAGAACTTTCTTGCATTTCTACATGCTCTAAAGCAATTACTAGCCCCCAAATTGCGCCTGTTGCCCATAACCCATAAGCAATAATTCGGGTGATTAAAAACTTACAACCCCAAAAGCCAATAAGACCAGCAAGCATAATTGCGCAAATAGCAACACGTTGATATACGCACATAATACAAGGTGCTAAATTCATTGCATATTGAAAAAACAATGCGCATAACTCGAGCCCTAATGCGGATATTACTAGCAATAACCAGGGTTTTGAATTGGTTGTTAAGTCACTTAAAAATTTCATTTTTTTCCTATGTTTGATATAAAGCGAGAGTAATATATATTAAAAAAGCTTCTAAACTGATTTAGAAGCTTTTTATCATAACAAATAAAATGTTGTTAATAATAACTAAGTTATTCGAAATTGTTACAAATTAACTACCATTAATAAGTATGTGAACATAGATACTGGCAGCATAACCTAAGGCAATTACGGGAGTCCATTTTAAGTGACTGAAGAACGTATAGTAACCACGTGCTTGCCCCATCAGTGCAACACCTGCTGCAGAGCCGATCGATAGTAAGCTACCGCCAACACCTGCAGTTAATGTTACTAATAACCATTGTGCATGTGACATGTCAGGGTTCATGGTTAATACTGCAAACATGACAGGGATGTTATCAACAATCGCAGAAAGAATACCGACTAGTATATTAGCGTTAGTAGCGCCTAATTCACCGTACATAAATTCAGAAGCCATGCCTAAATAGCCAATAAAACCTAAACCGCCTACCGCTAAAATTACACCGTAGAAGAAGAACAAGGTATCCCATTCTGCTTTTGCAATTTTATCAAAAATATCAAAATCGTCTTCAATTTTATGGCCTGTTGGCACATCAGATGTATCAAACTCGTTTCTACCCATTTTACGAATGTAGTAACCAAAGAATTTAAGATAAGCCAAACCTAACATCATGCCAAATACTGGCGGTAAATGAAGGAAGTTATGGAAAGATACAGCGGTAGCGATAGTTAAAATGAATAAACCAACAATAACTAAACCGCCATGTTTAATTGGCGTCATTTCATTTGATTGTGCTGTTGGTTTACCTGAAGTGATAGCAAACTGCATAATGAATGCAGGAATAACAAAATTAACAACAGATGGAATAAATAATGCAAAGAATTCGCTAAATTGAACCATACCTTTTTGCCAAACCATTAAAGTGGTGATGTCGCCAAAAGGGCTAAATGCACCACCTGCATTTGCACCTACAACAATATTGATACAACTTAATGCTACAAATTTAGGCTCATCTTTACCCACGGCAAGTACAACCGCACACATAATTAAGGCTGTTGTTAAGTTATCTGCAATAGGGGAAATAAAGAAAGCTAGAATGCCCGTTAACCAGAATAAGGCTTTATAACTGAACCCTTTAGCCACTAACCAGTCACGTAGCGCATCAAAAACATTTCGCTCTAACATGGCATTTATATAAGTCATGGCCACAAGTAAAAAGAAAAATAGCTCTGCGTATTCCAAGAAGTTATGGCGAATAGCAACTTCTGCTGCGTGTGGCATTCCATTTGCACCATAGTAAGCAGCGATAAGGATCCAGATTAGACCTGCAGCGAGTAATACTGGTTTAGATTTTCTTAAGTGAAGTTGCTCTTCTAAAATAACTAAGGTGTATGCTAAAACGAAAATAACAATAGCAGCGTAACCAACCCAGTGGGCAGTTAAGTTGACAGATTGATGCGCATCATCAGATGCAAATGCAATACTAGGGACTAGCATTGCCAGTAATATGAATAATAGTTGTTTCATGTTTTTTCTCAAGTTGCTATGAAAGTGTTTTTCGTTTTATTTTAGTAAAATAGTGATTTAAATAGGTCACACGGTGAAAAATATTACCTGTTGTGTTTGAAATGAATTCAATGATAAGGCGGTGCATAAAAATGAGAAAGCTTTGATATAGCTGCTTATGTGACATTTTAGGATTTCTATACATTTTGAATAGCATGACCTTTTATGACCTCTAATCTCATTTTCCACATATAATTATTATCATTTACGATAGCAATATAACAGTATAAATTCAGCCCAAAAAAAAGCGCCAATAATGGCGCTTATTATTTTCAATAATTTTTATCAATTATTAATGTGCTGTAGGTGCTGCATGTGAAGGAGTAGCACTATGATGCTCAATAATTCCTGACTTGTAAAAGCTCTCTGTGGAATCAACAAGGTGACCAGAAGCTATTGCGCCTAACCCAACTAGAGTCATGACAACGGTATAAGGGAAAGCCATGATCATCATTCGTCCGTATGATAAGCGCACCAATGGAGCTATTGCTGAAGTTAATAAGAATAGAAATGCTGCTTGGCCGTTTGGTGTGGCAACACTTGGCAGGTTAGTACCTGTGTTAATGGCAACAGCCAGTAAATCAAACTGATCACGTGTTATTTGACCTGCAGTTAGTGCTTTTTGGACTTCAGTAATATAAACGGTGCCAACAAAAACATTATCGCTAACCATAGACAATAGGCCATTTGCTAAATAGAACATAACAAGCTGCATATTGCCTTCATAAGTTAATACCCAAGTAATCACAGGAGTAAACAGTTGTTGATCAATAATAACGGCAACGATAGCAAAAAAGACCGCAAGTAGTGAAGTAAAAGGAAGAGCTTCTTCAAAAGCGTGACCAATTTGATGCTCTTCAGTGACGCCTGTAAATGAAGTAGCAAAAACGATAACGGTTAAACCGATTAAGCCAACAGGAGCAAGATGAAGTGCTAAGCCAACAATTAACCACACAGCAATAACGCCTTGCATAATAAGTTTTACGTTATCACGTTTTGTGCGGTTTTTACTTTCTTCATAATCAAACTCATTAAGTACTTTAAGGACATTTTCTGGCAATTTTACGCCATAACCAAACCACTTTAGTTTTTCTAACAATACACAGGTTAGCATACCTGCGAAAAATACCGGTATCGTTACTGGCGACATACGAATTGCAAATTCAATAAACTCCCAACCAGCTTGTTGACCAATGATCAAGTTTTGTGGCTCACCAACAATAGTACATACGCCACCAAGTGCGGTACCAACAGCAGCATGCATTAACAGATTACGCAAGTAACCACGAAATTGCTCTAAGTCTTCTCGATTAAATTCAGGTAAGTCATGGTCATGGCTATGATCATGCTCGTGGTGGGTTTGTTTACCTGAAGCGACTTTATGATAAACCGTATAAAAGCCAACCGCGACACTGATAATAACAGCGATAACGGTTAGTGCATCTAAGAAGGCCGATAAAAAGGCACCTGAAAAACAAAATAATAATGAAACAATAACTTTTGAATGAATTTTAGTGACTATTTTTGTAAATAAAAATAGTAATAAACTCTTCATAAAGTAGATACCTGCAACCATGAAGATCAGTAGCAATATTACCTCAATATTGATGACCATCTCATGCATAACTTGAGCAGGTGAGGTCATGCCAATCATTACGGCTTCAATCGCTAATAAACCGCCAGGTTGTAGAGGGTAGCACTTTAATGCCATTGCTAAGGTAAAAATAAACTCAACAACTAACGCCCAGCCGGCGATATATGGGTCTATTAAAAAGAATAAGATGGGGTTTATTACTAAAAAAGAAATAATTGCCAGTTTGTACCATTCAGGGGAATTTCCTAAAAAATTCTTATAAAACGCACTCATAAAAGATTGTTGCATAATTTGCCTTTTGTTAGAGTAAACTGTTTAAATATAAATAATTTTTGGTTATAAATAATTATTTATATTTAAACGGGGGATATCAATATTTTGCGATAGTTTAAGCACAATTGACTGTCTTGTAAATAACCATATGAATCACTGAAAATAATATATACAATTCAGCCAAGTTATTTGATCATCTTCAAATGACTTAAATATTAAATTCTGCGTTGTATTCACCCCCAATACCTAACCAACTGTGCGTAAGTAGTTTTCTATAATTTTTCTTTTATTGAATATTAACTATTTATACCCATGCCACTTGAATATGCTCGTTTCAGGAAGTCTGAGCGATTCATAATCAAGGCACATTTTTTTATTAAGGGTAATTCTCTTAAAAAGAAATGTAACGCAGAATCTGATTTGCTCAGCCTTCCCCAAGGGCTGGTTTAGAAACGCTTTATGCTGCGTTATTGATTTTGACAAGGGAACCACCATTCTCTTCAATCAATGCCTTGCTTAAAGGCGTTTCTAATTCCAGCTGAATCATGCATCTTCAGGTGGTATGGGTATATTTGTTGTATAACCTGTCTGAATGAGCCGTTATTTTGCTAATAAGTTTCATTGTACAATATTTGGTTTGTCGCCCTGTATTGGTGCACATAATACCGTTGCTTTCACTATCCTTGTGCATTTGTATATGTTTTTTTGAACGGTATTGCTGTATACTCTTGTTTTTTAAGTGTTAATTTTTGGTGGCTCGCTTTGTGCTTGCTTAGTGCAAAATAAAATAAAGCAAATTTTGATTAAATTGAGTTGCACCAATACTTATCAAATACGCTACAAAACAACTTGGAACTAAAAGATGTCAAGAATACTTTCATTTATATGCACCCTTGTGCTGTTATCAACACCAACATTCGTTTTTGCCGATGAAGGCTCGCTTAATGGGGCTAATACCGCTTGGATTTTAACCTCAACAGCCTTAGTTTTACTCATGACGCTGCCTGGGTTGGCACTTTTTTATGGCGGCCTGGTTCGTAAAAAAAATGTACTGTCTATATTAATGCAGTGTTTTTCTATCGGTGCGATAGCTTCTATCTTATGGCTTGTTGTTGGTTATAGTCTTGCTTTTGGAGAAGGTAATGGCTTTATTGGTGATTTTTCGAAAGTGATGATGCATGGCATTGGTAAAGATGTGCTCTCAGGCGATATTCCTGAAAGTTTATTTATGCTCTTTCAAATGACTTTTGCTGTAATAACGCCTGCCCTTATTATTGGTGGTTTTGCTGAGCGCATGCGATTTTCAGCGGTATTAATATTCAGTGGTTTATGGCTATTAGCAGTATATGCACCAGTTACCCATTGGGTTTGGGGTGGTGGATGGTTAAGCCAAATGGGCGTGTATGACTTTGCTGGTGGTATTGTTGTTCATATAACAGCAGGTACTGCTGCGCTAGTTGCTGCTATGGTAGTTGGGCCTAGACGTGGTTTTCCAAGAACACCTATGTTGCCGCATAACTTAACAATGTCAGTTACTGGTGCAGGTATGCTTTGGGTTGGTTGGTTTGGTTTTAATGGCGGTAGCGCCTTAGCGGCAAACGGTGATGCATCTATGGCCATGTTAGTGACTCATATCTCTGCAGCAGCAGGCACGTTAACTTGGGCTGCGATTGAATGGAAAAAATTTGGTAAAGCGAGTGTCTTAGGTGCGGTTACCGGTATGGTTGCAGGCTTGGGTACAATTACACCAGCATCGGGTTTTGTCGGTCCTGGCGGCGCACTTGTTATTGGTATTAGCGCTGGCTTTGTTTGTTTCTATTCGACGGTATATATCAAACAGAAATTGAAAATTGATGATTCATTAGATGTTTTTCCTGTGCATGGGGTCGGCGGTATTTTAGGAACATTGTTAGCAGGAGTATTTTCAGCGACTACTTTAGGCGTTTTTAGTGGTTTCGGTTTTGCTGAAGGTATCGCGACGATGGCAGAGCAAGTTGGTGTACAACTTATCGGTATTATATCAACTTTGGTTTATACCGCGGTAGTCACTTATGTATTATTAAAACTTGTCGGCTTGATGACCAACGGTTTACGTGTTGACGAAGAACAAGAGTCTAATGGTTTAGATCAAGTTGAGCATGAAGAGTCAGGTTATAATTTGTAAATTTCCTGTTTAAATTGTCTCTTATGAAAAGCGTCTTAGGACGCTTTTTTTGATCTGGTTTGCTAAGTAACATTCATATACTTATTATTCACAATGCTTATGAAGAATACAGTGACAGCGTTGTCATTATGTGTTTTCAATGTTATGGTAAAACCTTATAGAAAGCGGCATAGCTTATAATAAATCGTTACTAGTTAGTGGCGTAAAAACCCTTATGCTAAGATTGTTAATTTTATGTTAGTACTAAAGGCCTATAGTAAAATAAGACTAAAGGCGTATATGAAAATAACCACAAAAATTTTAGGATTAAGTTAATCTAATTTTTCAAAATAAAAATACTATATCTAGTATAAATAAACCTGAAGGAATAACGCATGAATGAATTGAAACTTCGCTATCCAGTATCAGAAAAAGCTAAAGCGCATACTTTTATCGACAGCGCGACTTATGATGCTATGTATAAGCAATCTATTGAGCAGCCAGATGTTTTTTGGGCTGAGCAAGCGAAAGAATTTATTGATTGGTACAAACCTTGGGATAGCGTTAGTAAAGTTGACTTGAAAAACTCTGAAATCAGCTGGTTTACAGGTGCTAAATTAAACGTTAGTTATAACTGTATTGATCGCCATCTTGAAACAAAGGCTGATAAAACAGCAATTATTTTTGAAGGTGATAATCCTAACGATGATTTAAAAGTTACTTATCAAGAACTTCATGACAATGTTTGTCGTTTAGCTAACTTGTTAAAAGAACGTGGCGTTAAAAAGGGCGATCGTGTTTGTCTTTATATGCCAATGATTCCAGAAATCACTTATGCAATGTTAGCTTGTGCTCGTATTGGTGCAATACATTCTGTTATTTTTGGGGGTTTCTCTACTGAATCAATCAAAGCACGTGTTCTTGATGCCGAGTGTGCAGTGATTATTACCGCAGATGAATCTTTACGTGGTGGTAAGAGTATCCCACTTAAAGCCAATGTTGACGCTGCTGTTGTAGATTGTCCTTTAGTGCACTCTGTTATCGTGGTAGAGCGTACCGGTGGTGATGTTGCTTATAATGACAGTATTGATATTAAATACGCTGCTGCAGTAGCTACTCAACCAGCAGTATGTGAACCTGAAATAATGGATTCTGAAGATCCATTATTTATTTTATATACTTCAGGCTCTACCGGTACACCTAAAGGTGTCGTTCATACTTGTGGTGGTTACATCTTGTATGCTGCTATGACACATAAATATGTTTTCGATTATAAAGAAGATGAAATTTACTGGTGTACTGCTGATGCAGGTTGGATTACTGGTCACTCTTATATCGTTTACGGTCCATTAGCTAATGGTGCAACTACTTTAGTATTTGAAGGTGTACCAACATACCCTGATGCTGGACGTTTTTGGCAAGTATGTGAAAAGCATAAAGTAAATGTATTTTACACTGCGCCTACAGCAATTCGTGCTTTAATGGCTGTTGGTGATGAACCAGTTGAAAAATGTGATCTTTCATCATTGAGAATTTTAGGTAGTGTAGGCGAGCCAATTAACCCTGAAGCATGGCAATGGTATTATGAAATTGTGGGTAAGAGTAATTGTCCAATTGTTGATACTTGGTGGCAAACAGAAACAGGTGGTATTTTAATTACCTCTCTTCCTGGTGCGGTTGATATGAAGCCAGGTTGTGCTGGTAAGCCTTTCTTTGGTGTACAACCTGCTTTATTTGATAAAGACGGTAATACACTTGAAGGTGAAAACGCAGGTTTATTAGTGATGACTGCTAGTTGGCCGGGACAGTTAAGAACGGTATATGGCGATCATGATCGTTTCTATCAAACGTATTTAGGTCAATACCCGGGTAACTACTTTACTGGTGATGGCGCTAAACGTGATGAAGATGGTTTCATTTGGATCACTGGCCGTGTTGATGACGTATTAAACGTATCTGGTCATCGTCTTGGTACTGCTGAAATTGAAAGCTCGTTAGTACATCACCCGGCAGTTGCTGAAGCTGCAGTTGTTGGTTATCCGCATGAAATTAAAGGTCAAGGCGTATACTGTTACGTTACTTTGATGGATAATGCAGAAGTAACAGATGGACTTGCAAAAGAGCTTCAAGAGTTTGTTGCGAAGGAATTAGGACGTTTTGCTAAGCCTGATTACATTCAATGGGCTCCGGGTCTACCTAAAACTCGTTCAGGTAAAATTATGCGTCGTATTTTACGTAAAATTGCTGAAAATGATGTAGATAGCTTAGGTGATACGTCTACACTTGCTGACCCTGGTGTGGTTGAAGACTTGATTGCCAAACGTATTATTCACGGTGCTTAACGAATAGTTCGACAAAGCTAATCATTTATTAAAAGCGCCGAAAGGCGCTTTTTTCGTTTTGATTGTTCATGTTATTTAAGTGACAAAATACTGTTAATGAATAGTCATTTCTCTCTGGTGAAATATATGCCTTTTAGTTACCCTGAGTGAGAACAAACTTGAAATAAAGGCGTTTGAAATAAATTAAAGCGCCTTTATTAATGGTAAAAAACTATTTACCGTTATAATTGAACGGTGATACTTGCAGAAGCCTTAACCGCTTTTTCAATTGCTTGCTCTACACTTGCTGCTCTTGCTAACGTTACTCCCATCCGACGAGTACCAGTAACTTCAGGCTTACCAAATAAATGTAAATCAGTATCAGTGTCGCTTAATACTTCTGCTAAATTTGAAAATTGTACTTTGCTTGATTCACCGGTTACTAAAATAACACTTGATGCCGAAGGTCCATGAAAGTGAATGTTAGGAATGGGTAAACCTAAAATGGCTCGGGCGTGTAAGGCAAACTCACTTAAATCTTGAGATATCATAGTTACCATGCCAGTGTCATGAGGTCTAGGTGATACTTCACTAAAATAAACCTCATCGCCTTTAATAAATAGTTCAACGCCAAATAGTCCAAAGCCTCCTAGAGCTTCGGTGACTTTAGTAGCAATGTTTTTCGATATCGCTAATGCCTTAGGGCTCATCGCCTGCGGCTGCCAACTTTGCTGATAATCACCATTTTCTTGGACATGACCAATAGCTTCACAAAAACTAGTTCCGTCTTTATGACGAATGGTTAATAAGGTAATTTCATAATCAAAATCGACAAAAGCTTCAATAATTACTTTTCCAGCGCCTGAGCGACCACCTTCTTGAGCATGTTGCCAAGCGCCATCAATGTCAGCGGCACATTTTACTACACTTTGGCCTTTACCTGATGAACTCATTATCGGTTTAATTACACAAGGAAAATCAATAACTTCTACTGCTTGCTGATATGCTTTTTCTGTATCAGCAAATTGATAGTTTGAGGTTGGGATCACTAATTCTTCTGCGACTAGTCGTCGAATACCTTCGCGGTTCATGGTTAATTGTGTAGCTTTGGCTGATGGAATAACGGTAAAACCTTCATTTTCTAGGGAAACTAGCGTCTCAGTAGCGATGGCTTCAATTTCTGGGACAATTAAATCTGGCTGTTCTTTTTCAATAATAGTACGTAAAGCACCACCATCAAGCATAGATACTACGTAACTGCGATCTGCTACTTGCATTGCTGGTGAATTTTCATAACGATCTAATACTATTACTTCCACGCCAAAGCGCTTAAGCTCGATAGCTACTTCTTTACCTAATTCGCCTCCGCCACATAACAGTACACGCTTTGCTGTACTTGAAAAAGGTGTTCCTAAAGACATTATAACCTCCAATGAGTAAAAAAATTTTATATAACAAGTTCTTGTTATAATAGCATTTTACTGGCTAAGTGCCTAAATTTATAGTGTTAATTGGATAATCCAAATGTGAATATTTACTATTCATTTAGTGTATTCGGCATAGTCAAAAAATTTGGTAAATAGTAATTTAGCTATTGGTAATGCTAGTTTTTTTACATAATCATTGACTAGTTGTTTATGTGAAATTGAATCATTGTTGCTAATATGTCCGTTGTCCTTGAAGATGATGTCTTGAGCGGGAATTAGAAACGCTTTATGTGGTATTGTTTAGTTAGTTTTTTATAGATACAGCAGTAGGAAATAAAATGGAAGAATCAGTTAATGTTTTTAGTGAGCCGTTAGAAATTTGTGGTGGTAATCCGGTTACCGGTTTTTATCGTGATGGTAAGTGTAATACTTGTGAGCAAGATACTGGCTCACATACAGTGTGTATTGAAGCTTCAGAACAGTTCCTAGAGTATTCACGGTTTAAGGGGAATGACCTTTCTACACCAATACCAGAGCATGGTTTTAAAGGGCTAAATGCTGGCGACACTTGGTGTTTGTGTGCTGCCCGGTGGATGGAGGCGCTAGCAAATGATAGAGCCCCGAGAGTTTACTTGAAAAGAACGCATATTAAAGCACTTGAAATAGTACCTATGGATTTATTGAAACCATACGCGCTTGATTTGAGCTAGCCATTGCTAAGAGTGACTTTTTAAATATATAATTTATACAAATAATAGAAATAAACCTTTTTAGAGTTATCCATGAATGATTTTTTCCCTGAAATATTTCCTTTTAACGATTTCATACTGAATGTTGACGAGCAACATCAGGTGTATGTTGAGCAGTGTGGTAATCCTGATGGCCAACCGGTTATCTTTATTCATGGTGGCCCGGGTGGGGGCTGTTCAACAAACGATAGACGTTTTTTTGACCCCAATAAATATCATATAATTTTGTTTGATCAACGTGGTTGTGGCCGCTCGTTGCCTCATGGCTGCCTAGACAATAACGAAACGCAGTTCCTCGTTGCAGATATTGAAAAAATACGGCAACACCTGCACATTGAACAGTGGCATGTTTTTGGTGGTTCATGGGGTTCAACATTGTCATTGATTTATGCTCAAGCGCATCCTGATAGAGTGAGTAGTTTAGTGTTGCGTGGCATTTTTCTTGGTCGAGAAGTTGATACTAATTGGACCTTCTCTGGTGGCGGTGCAACGAGAATTTATCCTGACTTTTGGCATGAATATTTATCAGCCTTACCTGAAGGAGAATCACAAGCAAGTGTACAAGCAGCATATGACATTCTAGTAGGGGAGGATAAAGCCCTTGCTCAAAAGGTTGCTACTGCTTGGAGTATTTGGGAGATTAGGTGTTGCACCTTAGTACCTGATCAAGCTTTTGTTGATGCAGCTACCAATGATGAGTCTGCATGGACCCTTGCTAGGCATGAGGCACACTATATGGTTAACGGCTGCTTTTTAGCCGAGAATGAAATTTTAGCAAACTGCGATAAAATTAAACATATACCTACGGTTATTGTACATGGTCGTTTTGATATTGTTTGTCCGTTTGATAATGCTTGGCTTTTACATCAAGCATTACCCGAGTCAAAGTTAGTGGTGAGTGAGTCTTCTGGGCATGCTTCGGTTGAGCCTAATACCAAGCACCACTTAATTGAGGCAACCCAACAGATGTTATCTGTTACTCAGACTCCCCTCAAGACGTTTTATTTCTAGCTGAATCATGTACCTTCAAGTGGTACGGGTATATACAGACATAACGTAAAGCGCTAGCTTGATATACTTGCTTTGATTTGTTCAATAGTAGCATGGCGAACATCTTTACCTTCTACCAAATAAACGATGTATTCACATAGGTTAGTGGTGTGATCACCAATACGTTCTAGGGCTCTTGCACACCAAGTTACCCGTAAGGCATTTTTAATTTCACGTGGGCTTTCCATCATTTTTGTGACGAGTAGACGCGAAATATTGTCAAATTCTTCATCAACAATATTATCATTTTTGATGATTTCTAATGCGGCTTTAACATCCATTTGTGCGTAAGCTGTCAAGGCTTTATTTAAGGTTTCACTGACATGTTTACCTAAGTGTCTCAGTTCAATTAAGGGTCTTGAACCGTCTTCTTCGGCAAAATTACCTTTAGCGAGTTTGATGGCATTTCTGCCAAATTTGACGGATTCATCACCCATACGTTCAAGATCAGTAATGCTTTTAATTACGCTGACTATTAAGCGCAAATCACTGGCAGCAGGTTGGCGACGAGCTAAAATTTGAGTGCAATATTCATCGATTTGTAATTCCATGCTATTGACTTCGTGATCACGCTCTATCACTTTTACCGCGAGCTTAGCATCGGCATTTAATACTGCACTAAGGCCGTCGTTAACTTGTTGTTCAACTAAAGCGCCCATCTCCATCACTAATGTTCTTACTTGCTCTAACTCTTCATTAAAGCGACGAGAAATATGTTTATCTAAATGCAATTTTTTGGTGAAGCCTGAAGGATTATTAGTACTTTCTGTCGTTGTAGTTGTCATTTTCTTCTCCTTTTAACCGAAACGGCCAGTGATATAGTTTTCAGTTAATTTGTGACTTGGTCGGGTGAATATATCTTCCGTCTTACCCATTTCGACTAATTTTCCCATATGAAAATATGCGGTATGTTGAGAAACACGTGCAGCCTGTTGCATTGAATGAGTGACGATTGCGATGGTATATTTTTCTTTCAATTCATCGATTAGCTCTTCAATTATGGCTGTAGCAATAGGGTCAAGCGCTGAAGCAGGTTCATCCATTAGAATAACCTCAGGGCTTACTGCTATTGTTCTGGCAATACACAAACGTTGCTGTTGCCCACCAGATAAACCAGTGCCGGGATCATTAAGTCGATCTTTGACTTCGTTAAATAATCCCGCTTTTTGCAAGCTAGTTTCTACAATTTCATCCAACTCAGCCTTATTGCTTGTTAAACCATGAATACGCGCACCGTAAGCAACATTGTCGTATATTGACTTGGGAAAAGGATTAGGCTTTTGAAATACCATACCAACGCGCGCGCGCAGTAAAACAGGATCTAAGTTTTTGGTATAAATGTTTTCGTTGTCTAGTGTGAATTGCCCGGTAATCTTGCATATGTCGATGGTATCGTTCATACGGTTTAAACACCGTAAAAAAGTTGATTTCCCGCAGCCTGATGGACCAATAAGTGCTGTTACTTGGTTTTTTGCTACATCTAAACTGATATTATCAATGGCTTTTTTGTCTCCATAATAAACATTGGCGTTTCTAATAGACATTTTGGCGTCATCAGCATAAATATTACCAACGGTTTGAGTTAGCTCAATTTCTGACAAGTTAGTTTGCGCTGTTTTATTCACTTGTTCTTGCTTGGGTAAAGTTATAGCGTTCATTATGTTTTCCTATTTCTTTTCAAATTTACTGCGTAGCATTGTTGCACTAAGGTTAATTATTAGTAATAACGTTAATAGCACTAAGATGGCTGCGGAGGTTTTTGCTAAAAAAGCTCTTTCTGGGCTATCGGCCCATAAAAATATTTGTACGGGCAGTACGGTGGCAGAATCAACAATACTGCTAGGTACATCAACAATAAAAGCAACCATTCCTATCATTAATAAGGGTGCTGTTTCACCTAAGGCTTGTGCAACACCAATAATGGCTCCCGTAATGATCCCTGGCATTGCTTGTGGCAATACATGAGAGAATGTTACTTGCATTTTTGATGCGCCTAAACCTAAGGCTGCTTCCCTAATTGAAGGGGGAACTGCTTTTATTGCCGCACGACTGGCGATAATAATGGTTGGTAAGGTCATTAACGTTAATACAATGCCGCCAACTAAGGGGGCAGAGCGGGGCAAGCCAAATAAATTAATGATGACGGCTAAGCCTAATAGACCAAAAACAATAGAGGGTACTGCTGCCAAGTTATTGATGTTTATTTCAATAAAATCTGTAAGGCGGTTTTTAGGGGCAAATTCTTCTAAATAAAGTGCCCCGGCAACGCCGAGCGGAAATGATAATAACAAGGTAACAAACATGGTAAGTAAAGTGCCCATTAAAGCGCCTTTAATGCCCGCAAGTTCAGGCTCTCTAGAATCACTGGCAGTAAAAAAGCTAAAATTAAATCGGCTTTCAACACGTTCATTGTATATAAGCTGTGCCAACCATTGTGCTTGTTTTTGGCCAATTCTTAGTCCAGCTTCTCCTAAAGGAAATGCTTCTTTAAGGTAACTGTCTACGTCATCATCAAGTTTTACCCATACCTGTGTTTTTTTCTCAAACAATTTAGGAAAAGCAATTAAGTTATTTTTAAGGGTAAATTCAGCATTGCTACTTAGCAATTTTGATAGCTTACGCTTGTCCTTACGACCACTCACATCTGGAAACATTTGATAAAGCGATTTTTTCAGCACATTACGGTAGTTTGCTTTCTTCATTTGCTTGGTAATAGGACTTTGTACTGAATAGTCACTAATGTTAAGCCATGATGCCTGATAGTTCACATCAAGCTTAACCCAGTGTTGATTAAAAGCCGGTAGTGCTTTTGAGGTAATATCCCCAATTAAAATAACCACAAGTAGGAAGCCAAACAGCACTGAGAAAAGTCCTATGTGTTTGAAGCGCTTTTCTTTGCGGTGTCGGTTTTTAAGGCTAAGCGAAATCTTTTCTGTGGTCGAAAGTGTATTTGTAGAATTACTACTATCACCGTTTAAATCTTTGTTTAATTTAGTCATATTGCTCTCTATATTTTCTAACGACTTTCAGTGCTAAAACATTTAGACTGAGCGTGGTGATAAATAACATTAAACCTAAGGCAAAAGCGGCTAAGGTTTTTGGGCTATCGAATTCTTGATCGCCGGTTAATAGCGTTACTATTTGTACGGTTACGGTTGTTACAGAGTCAAGCGGGTTGGCTGTTAAATTAGCCGCCATACCGGCTGCCATTACCACTATCATGGTTTCACCTATGGCTCGAGATACAGCGAGTAATATAGCGCCAACAATGCCTGGTAATGCTGCGGGTAATAATACCTTTAAGACTGTTTCACTTTTTGTTGCGCCCATACCAAGGGAGGCTTCTTTTAAAGAGTTAGGCACTGCACTGATGGCATCTTCCGATAATGATGATACAAAAGGAATTATCATCGTTCCCATGACTAAACCTGCGGCTAAGGCACTTTCAGAAGCGACACTTAAACCTACTGATTCACCTAAGTTACGAATAACAGGTGCTACGGTTAAGGCAGCAAAAAAGCCATAAACAACGGTGGGAATACCCGCTAATACTTCTAGCATAGGTTTAGCAAAAGCACGTAATTTTACTGAAGCGTATTGTGATAAGTAAATGGCAATCATTAAACCAACAGGTATTGCTAATAACATCGCAATAAAGGTAATTAACATAGTGCCAGCAAATAAAGGAATGGCACCAAAAGCACCAGAGCCGCCTACTTGATCACTACGCATTGCTGTTTGTGGGCTCCATTGTGTACCAAACATAAACTCTGTAGGAGAAACACTTTTAAAGAATTGAATAGATTCAAACAGTACCGAAATAACAATACCAAGGGTTGTTAGAATCGCAACAGCAGATGATGTAACTAATAAGGCACGTATGATACGTTCTGATTTTTGTCTTGCTGGGTAGGTCAGGCTAAATTTTCTAACTAAAACCGTCACACTGACACAGGCAATAATTAATACTAAGGCCGTTTTTAACCAAATAGCTTGTTGGTTTAATTCTTGTAAAGTCAATGCCGCTTTATATTGTATTTGCGTTTTTATATCACTGCTTTGGCTTAATTCTTGTAATATTTCAGATGCTGTTTCTGAGTTTGCTATTGCACGAATGTTGTTTAAGTATAAGCCGGTATCTATGGTTGATAATGACTGGATTTTTAGTGGTAGTGTTGAAGTGAGTAATTGTTCAACAACGATATGTTCACCGCTATTAAAAATCAGTAAAGTAATTAATGCAGGTAAACCACAAACCATAGCTGTTAATAAACCAAACTGCTGTGGCAGGCTAGTCAGTTCTTTTTTATGTTCAGCGCCACCTGCTACTTTCAATGAACGTTGCATACCAAACCAATAACTAAACAGTGTTAGGCAAAGTAAAACAAAAAACAATAAAGATGAATTCATATTTTTAAACTAATTTTTTAGTTAATAAAACCCAGCCATTGTTAACAATGGTTGGGTACTTGTTCGAAATGTAATGACTAGTTCAACACTAATGGAGCAAGAGACAATACACCTTGGCGAATTTTTGCTAGTTTCTTCGTACCTAAAGGGATTAAACCTTTGTCTGTTAAATAACCTTCTTCACCCATAGCAGCTTCACTGGTGAATTCTTTTAAAAATTCTAAAATACCAGGTACTTTGTTTACGTGTGAGTTTTTCACATAAAAGTATAATGGGCGTGATACAGGGTAAGAGCCGTCAGCAATAGCTTCAAAAGTAGGGCCTTGACCGTCAATAATTGAACCCTGTAGTTTGTCACTATTTTGGTCTAAAAAACTAAAACCAAAAATACCAAAAGCTTTAGGGTTTGCGGATAATTTTTGTACTATTAGATTATCGTTTTCACCGGCTTCAATATAGGCGTGATCTTCACGTACGCTGTGACAGATTTCTTTGTATTTAGATTTATTTTGTTTTTTGATTGCTTTAATCCATGAGAACTTCTTACAACCACCTTCTAATACTAATTCTGCAAATGCATCACGGGTACCTGAAGTTGGCGGTGGACCTAAAACTTCAATTTTATTGGCAGGTAATGCTGGGTTAATATCACTCCATAATTTGTACGGATTAGCCACAAGTGTTTCGCTGCCGTTTTTAGCAGGAACTTCTTTTGCTAAAGCTAGAAATAACTCTTTACGGGTAATTTTCATTTGCTTACTAGCATTTGAATTAGCAACCACAATACCGTCATAACCCACTAGTACTTCAGTAATACTGGTTACGCCATTTTTAACACACATATCAAATTCACTTTTTTTCATTCGACGTGATGCATTAGAGAGATCAGGCGTGTTAATAGCATTACTTGCACAAAATAACTTCATACCACCACCTGTACCAGTAGATTCAATTTTAGGTGTTTTAAAGTCAGTGTTTTTACCAAAACGCTCAGCAACAACTGTTGAGAAAGGGTAAACAGTTGACGAGCCGACAGCAGTAATAGTATCTCGGTTGCTTCCTTGAGCATTGGCAAAACTACTTGTTAATGCAACTGTTGCTAGCGATAGGCTAATTATTGTTTTTTTCATATTCATTTTATTAGTAAAAGTCTTCATATGATTTCTCATTTTTTAATTGAATTAATAAGTTTTAGACTGAATATTGCGTCTAGGTTTAAGCTCATTTTTTAACTGTATGCAGTGTAGAAATTTTATGTGACAGTTACGTGAACGATTTATGACACTTGTGTGACAACGAAATATTTGTTGTGGTACAAGTGGAGCGGGTATAATTAGGTTACTAACGTTGATGAACCGCACACTTTTAATGAAGTGATAATAAAAAGGGAATCTCTTTTATGTTTTTTACAAAAGGTACTGTACTCGGTTAATTTTATGTGTAAAAATAACCTTACAAATCGCGTAACTAAATCTTTACGATATTGTGTTTTTATTTTCTGTTAAGCTGCAGCGCTTTAAAACTGTAGTTTGGACTTTTCAATATTTTCTGCAAATCTTGTTTTTATCCTGCGCATTTTTATTAATTAGTTTTATTAGGAATGAATCATGTCGACTATAAGCCATAAAAGTACCTTAAATGATATCCATGTTAATGAAGAACATGTGTTAATTACTCCTGAGCAACTTAGAGATGAGTTACCATTAAAAGAGCCAGGTCGGGAGTTTGTTAAATCAGCCCGTACTATTATTGCTAATATTATTCATAAACGTGATTCGCGTTTATTAGTTATTAGTGGTCCGTGCTCTGTGCATGATGTTGATGCAGCTAAAGAATATGCTCGCGAACTTAAAAAACTCCATGATAAACATCAAGACTCTTTATATATTGTTATGCGAGTGTATTTTGAAAAGCCTCGTACTACGGTTGGTTGGAAAGGGCTAATTAATGACCCTCACATGGATGGTTCATTTGATGTTGAATCTGGCTTGAGAAAAGCGCGTGAACTACTTATTTACTTAACTGAGCTTGGTTTACCGCTTGCCACTGAAGCCCTTGATCCGATTAGTCCGCAATATTTAGCAGAGTTATTTAGTTGGTCGGCTATTGGTGCACGTACCACGGAATCACAAACCCACAGAGAAATGGCTAGTGGCTTGTCTATGCCAATAGGCTTTAAAAATGGTACTAATGGTAGCTTAGATGTAGCGATAAATGCGTTACAATCAGCGGCATCATCACATCGCTTTATGGGCATTAATCGTCAAGGGCAGGTATCTTTAATTAAAACATCCGGTAACCCTGATGGTCATGTTATTTTACGTGGCGGTAAACAGCCTAACTATGACAGTGTTAATATTAGTGACTGTGAGCAGACATTAGCGAAACATAAGTTAGAGCCGGGAATTGTGGTTGATTGTAGCCACGGCAATTCAAACAAAGATTATCGTCGTCAACCACTTGTTGCGACTAATGTTTTTAATCAAATTTGTGAAGGTAACAAGTCAATTATAGGTATAATGCTAGAAAGCAATATAAATGCGGGTAATCAAAGTAGTGATTTAGCGTTTGATGATATGGAATATGGTGTTTCGGTAACAGATGCCTGTATTGACTTAGATAGCACAAAAGCTTTATTAATTGAAGCTGATGCAATGCTTAATGATACACTGAAGCAACGTATAAAATAGCAAAAGCTAAGTATATTATTTTATAAGAGAAACTATGAGTGATTTTGATGACAATCTTAAGATTTTACGTGATGAGATTGATGAAATTGATAGCCAGTTAGTCGCCTTACTGGCCAAACGTTTAGCTGTAACAACGAAAGTCGGTGCACTTAAAAGCACTGAAGGTGTGCCTATTTTTGCACCTGAGCGTGAAGCTACTTTAATTAGTAAACGCCGTGAGCAAGCCCAAGAAGCTGGTTTAAGCGGTGATTTAATTGAAGACGTATTGCGCCGCTTGATGCGGGACTCTTATGTGAGTCAGGATGCCAGTGGTTATCAATGTATTAACCCAGACTGTAAAAAAGTGGTAGTTGTTGGTGGTAAAGGGCAACTAGGTGGTGTTTTTGTTGATTTATTTAAACGTTCAGATTATCAAGTCGCTATCATTGAGCAAGAAGATTGGCCTAATAGTGATGTTATTTTAGCCGATGCAAGCTTAGTAATTGTTGCTGTACCCATTCGTTTAACTTCACTGGTTATTCATCATTTAAATAATTTACCAGATGATTGTATTTTAGCTGATTTTACTAGTGTCAAAGAGTCGCCCTTATATGAAATGATGAAAGTGCATTCAGGGCCTGTCGTTGGTTTACACCCTATGTTCGGTCCAGATGTAACGGGTTTAATTAAGCAAACTATTATTGTTTGTGATGGCCGTGAAGAATCGCAATATCAATGGCTGTTAAAGCAGTTTCAAGTATGGGGTGCTAAAATTTATCAAGTACCCGCTCATGAACATGATCAGGCCATGTCAATGGTACAAGTAATGCGACACTTCTCTACCATTGCTTACGGCTACCATTTGATGGCTGAAGGGGTTGATATTGAGAATTTAGTTAATATGAGTTCTCCAATTTATCGATTAGAATTGATCATGGTGGGACGATTATTTGCACAAGATCCTATTCTATATTCAGATATTATTTTTGCTAATCCTGATAACATCACCATGATGAAACGTTTTGCCTATCGTTTTCTAGAGTTATTAGAAGATGTAGAGATGGGTGATAAAGATGCTTTTGTGACTATGTTTAAGCAAGTATCACACTGGTTTGGTGATTATGCTGGTGACTTTATGGCAGAAAGTAAAACAATGTTATTAAAGGCCAACGAGTTAAAAAAGCATTAGTTTTTTTATGACCCTGTAACCAAATCTGTTACAGGCTCTTTTTATCATAACAGACTGTCTATCCGCTCCACTTGAAGATTCTCAGCCTTCCACAAGACGCTGGTTTAGGGACGCTTTATGCTGCTTTATTGACTTCGATAAGAAAATAATCATTCCCTTCAGTCAATGCTTTGCCTAAAGGTTTTTCTAATTCTAGCTGAATCATGCATCTTCAAGTGGGACTGGTATAGTTCAGATAAGCGTTAATTGAATTTGTATTTTTTTCTAGTAAAACTATTATCAACATATCAACATATCAATGTACCAAACATAACACTGACTCAAAAAAGTGTTATGTCTTTAGATTATCTATACTAGCACCTACAGTTACCATGCGTGGTTAGGTAAGTTTTAGAAATTATAAGCTAGGCCGATTGATATTTGGCCATCAAACCAAACCGCATCATCAATGTGAGCTACACAAGTCCCGTCTTGACAAAAAACACTTTCATCATCCTTAGTTAACGTAGCATATGCACGAAGTTCGGTAATAAAGGCTAACTTATCTGAAAGTTTATAGCGAGTCCCCACAGCAAAGGTTACTGATGGGTAAATAGCACTATCAAAATCACTATTAAAATAAGTCATACCCACACCCATGCCAACGGTTGTGATGTGGTTTTTTTCTTTAAAAAAAGCGACACCGTTAAAGTGCGCGTATAAAGTGTCAAAAGAATGATTTGATTGGTCAATATTATCGGTGAAATCACGAGAAATATAATTGAGTAAAACTTGCCCCTGTCCATCAGTAGAATCTTTCCAAGAAAACGCTAGAGCAAGATTGGCTTCATTTGTCGTTGCTAACTCTTCAGTATTATCGCCACTGATTAATTCGGGGCTAAAAGTATAACCAAGCATTGGCGTTATTTCTAAATCACCTGCTTGAGCCGTCATTGAAAATAATAACGTGCAATACAGTGGAATAAACATCACGTTATATTGAGAAAAAAACTTCACTGGGGGCATAGTTGAATGTTCCTTTTTCTTGTTTAATAGTTGATTTTAAGTGTTATTTCAT
>Ga0209292_1000836_pt1 | contig 39438 bp, 27 predicted proteins | sample GOMGulsemesocosm_2_FD_184634 | JGI IMG/M metagenome (GOLD analysis project Ga0209292, IMG submission 184634) | Methane-oxidizing microbial communities from mesocosms in the Gulf of Mexico - GOM9C Gulf of Mexico (SPAdes) (version 2) | ecosystem: Environmental > Aquatic > Marine > Cold seeps...
AGAACTACATCCATTAGCATCTGTATATATAATAGTGTATTCACCATTACCATATTGAGTATAGTCTAAAGTATCATTAGTTTCTGTAGCTAAAATTACATCATCCATATACCATTGATTTCCATCAATACTATCAGAAATAACAAAAATACTGTCTTGAGTAATTGAAGGTGCTAATGGATTTGGATTTACACTAATTGTAACTGTTCCTGTTCCATTACAACCATTTAAATCAGTACCTTGAACTGTGTAAGTAGTCGTTGTTATTGGTTCAGCCCAAGGATTATCACCAATTAAAGAACCTAATGTTGGGTTGAATGTCCAAACGTATGAATCAGCTCCACTTGCATTTAATTGTATTGAATCGTTTTCACAAATAGCAGCATCAATTCCTGCCGATACTATTGGTAGTGAGTTAATACTAACTTGTACATCATTTGTAGCTTTACAACCATTTATGTCCGTTCCTTGGACCGTATATGTTGTAATAGTTGTTGGGTCAACAGATGGGTTAGCAACATTAACTGGAGATAATGTAGGTGAAGCGGTCCATAAATAACTTACTGCTCCACTAGCTAATAAATTTATGGAATTACCAATACAAACTGAAGTGTCAACTCCAGCAGATACCGCTGGTGATAGATTAACAAATACGATTACTGTATCTGTATTTTTACATCCATTAATATCTTCACCTTCTACAATGTAAGACGTTTGAATAGCTGCTGTAGCCCAAGGGTTAGATGAGTTCAAATCGGAAAGTGATGGGTCAGCTTGCCAAACATAAGTAAGCACTCCAGTTGCAAATATATGTGCAGAATCTCCTTCACAAATAGTTTGATCAACACCAGCACTTATAAAAGGAAGGTTATTGGTTGAAATTGTAACTGAATCTCTTGCAGTACAATTATTAACATCAGTTCCAGTTACAATGTATTTTGTTTGAGAAGTTGGGTACACCCATGGATTATCAATGTTTTGAATTGGCATTGTTGAGACTGCATCCCAAAGGTAAGTTGATGCACCTGTTGCTACTAATTGAGTTGAATCATTCACACAAATAGTAGTAGGTAAACCAGCTTCAATTACTGGAGAAGAATGTAATGAAATTGTAACTGTACTAGTATTCGTACAGTTATTGCCATCTGTTCCAGTAACAGTGTAAGTTGTTGCACTAGTAGGATTGGCAACAGGATTATCAATAAGAAGTTGAGAAAGAGTAGGATCAACATCCCAAACATAACTTGTCGCACCAGTCGCTAGTAATTGAGCAGTATTCTCTGGACAAATTGTTTGAGCAATACCTGCTGAAACTGCTGGTAAAGTATAATTGGAAACGGTTGCATTTGCAGAGTTTTGACACCCATTAACATCAGTAATTGTCACAGTATAAATACCTGCTGTACTCGCTATGGTAAAACTATCAACAGACGGTGTGTTCCATGTATATGACACATAAGTGTCCGTGTATAGTTCAACTGAACCTCCAGTACAAAATGCAAGAGGTGAATCATTGTAAATACTAGGAGTAGGTATTGAGTTAACAGTTACAATAACAGTATCATAATCGACACATCCTGAAGCGCTTTCACTACTAACAGCATAAGTTGTTGTTGTAGATGGTGAAGCTGTTGGGTTTGTACATGCTGTACATGAAAAATTAGCACCTGTTATCGGCTCACCAGATACTACGCTCCATTGAAAATTACTACCTAAAGAACCAACTGAAGTGGCAAGCAAGTTAGTAGATTGACCAACACAAATAGCAACATCTGCTGGTGCAGTTGTTTCTAACTGACAATATTTTATGGTACTATAATCTAAATTAGTTGATGCGCCTCCATGACTTGTTCCAGAAATGTAAATATTATCACCTCCATCAATTCTCATTTTTAAGGCTTTATCACTATTTCCTGCAGGACCATCAAAACGAGTAGCCCATTGTTCATTTCCTGCTAAATCATACTTAATGGTATAATAATCATTATTTGAACCAGCTAAATTACTATAACCTGTTACATACAAACCGTTTGAAGCAGAAATTTTAATATCAGTAGCTTCATCCAAACCAAGACCTGGTGTTGAATATCTATCAGCCCACAATTCATTTCCAGCAGCATCATACGCAATTGTATAATAATCTTCAGCTGTTGCAGTTGATTTACTTTTACCAGTTACAAATAGATTCCCTGTTGCTTCATCAACTACAAGGGCATTTATCTTATCTGTTGTTCCGTCATTACCGCCATACATCTTTTGCCATTGAATTGCTCCAGAGTTGTTTAATTTCATTACCAAATAGTCATCTTGCTCAGTTGTACTCACAAAACCTTGTCCTCCAATATAAATATTTCCAATGGCATCTAAAGTCATTGCGTTTGGTGTGTCAATATTACTAAACCCTGAATCTCCATAAGTAGTCCAAGTGATTGCACCTAAATCAGATGTAAACTTCATAATTCTAAAATCATAATAGGTATCTGTACTTGCATATTCACGAGTCCCACCAAGGTACACGTTTGAACTAGCATCTAACGCAATAAAAAGACCTTCATCAGCTAAACTTCCACCCGTTGAAGTTACAGCCAATTCAGTTCCTGTTGCTGAATATTTTATGACGATATAATCTAAATCAGTAGGAGTAAGGTTATAATTACCAGCAATGTAAATTTCATTTGAAGTATTGACAGCAACATCATTTCCTATATCATACATAGTTGATCCACCGTAAATTTGATTCCAATCTTGAATACCAGTTGCACCTATTATTTTTAAAACAAATATATCCCAATCACCACCAGAAATAAATCTAGCACCGGTAACAATAACATCACCATTATTGTCAACTGCAAGAGCTCTCGCCTCATCAAGACCAGTTCCTCCATATATATTTGTCCAAAGCTCATTACCACTATTATCGTATTTAATAGTTACGATATCAAAATCCGTCCCATTAAATGATGTACCAGTAACAAATGTATTTCCAGTTGCATCCAGTTCAAAGTCAACAACTTTATCAATACCATTTCCTGCCCCATCAAATCTAGATTCCCACTGCACATTTATTTGTGCTGTACTCATTAGGGTTGTGAGTAATAGTGCGATTAGTAGACTAGTTTTATTTATCATTTTTTTCATTTAATATTAAAATACAATCTCCAAATGTACATAATTTTAGTTTAACGGCAACATCTTGTCTATAAACAATATTAATTTAATGATTAAAAATAAAAATGTTTTACAAATTCAATTTATTATTGTAGATTCGCGAATTGAATTTGATTTATCTCAATATTCATTATTAAAAATAGTTATGAAAAAATTATTACTTAGTATAATCGTATTGTTATTAACTTTTTCTTCAAATGCTACACATATTGTTGGCGGAGAAATACAGTATGAACATTTAGGTGGGGCATCTTATAAGTTGACAGTAAAACTTTATAGAGATTGTGACCCAGCAAGTGTCAATTTTCCTTCAACCTCTGATGTAACAGTGGATAATGGAGATGGTACAGGTTTTACCACTTTTAGTTTACCAATATTAGGTAGAGATACTTTAAATCCTCCAATCGATACATGTGCATTCGATCCTGGTATTTGTGTTGAACAAGCAATTTATTCTTCAATTGTTAATTTACCTCCTAATGCTGGTGGTTATCACTTGTATTATCAAATTTGTTGTAGAAATGGTAGTATTGATAATATTACAGACCCTTTAAATGCTGAGGAAACGTTTTACGCCTATATCCCAGATAATAATTTATTATTAACGAATTCAAGTCCTGTAATATCTAACTTCCCTCCAGTTTTTGTTTGTAACAATACTGATTTAAGTCTTGATTTTGCAGCTTCAGATTTAGATGGGGATTCATTAGTTTATTCATTTTACACACCGTATGATGGTTTTAGTGGAACTGGAATTACTTATTCTGCTGCTACGCCTCCTAATAATTTTCAAAGTAGTACTGTTAGTTGGGTTGCTGGTTATAATGTAAATACGCCGTTAGATCCTTTTGGAGGCCCTGGTTTGTCAATTGATCCAAACACTGGTTTTATTTCTGGTTCTCCTGTAATGGTTGGTCAGTTTGTTGTAGGTGTTATGGTTGATGAATATAGAGATGGAGTCCTGATAGGAAGAGTAACACGTGATTTTCAAATGAACGTTCTAAATTGTCCACCTCCGCAAGAAGCTTTAATTGGCCCAGCGAATGGTTGTGCTGGTTCTAGTATTACCTTTGATAATCAGAGTGGTGCTGGGGCAAATGGTTTTTTCTGGGATTTTGATATAAACACGGCAAATACTGGTCCAACGGATACGTCTACGGATACTAATCCTACTCATATTTACCCACCTGGTGTTGGTTCATATGATGTTATGTTAATAGCTCAGGAAGGAACAACGTGTGCCGATACGGCCTATTACACGTTAAACTTATCAACTATAACACCTGACTATACGTTACCTTTATCCGTATGTGTAAATGAAGTCTTTTCTTTAACAGACGCGTCTTTGGCTGATGTTGGAGCAACAATAAATCAATGGTTCTGGGATTTTGGAGATGGCACAACATCTACATTACAAAACCCGACTCATTTTTTCACTACTCCTGGTAGTAAGGACATAAAACTAATCGTATATTCAGATAAAGGTTGTATTGATTCTTTGACACAAAGTATTACAGTTGTAGCACCTCCACAAGCGGGTATAACTGCTATGCCTGGTTGTAATGGATTAACAGTTGATTTTACTTCTACTTCAGATCCAGGAGCTAGTGGATTTTGGTGGACATTTGGTACAGGTTTCCCTACGGATGAAGCCTTTACAGAAGATGCATCTTTTACCTATTCAAATTATGGTAATTATACCGTTCAATTGGTGACTCAAGTCGGTACTGCTTGTGCTGATACAGCAACGTATGATATATTATTAACAGAGTTAATTCCTAACATAGCTGATTTAGATACAGTTTGTGTAAATTCATTAGTTAACTTTAATGATCTTTCAACAGTTTCAAGTGGAACATTAACCAATTGGAATTGGGATTTTGGTGATGCAGGAAATTCTACTACTCAAAATCCAACTCATGGTTATTCTGCTGCAGGAGATTATGATGTTCAATTAATTGTGACTTCTAGTTTAGGTTGTATTGATTCAATAACCAAAGTGCAAGTAGTTAAAATAGCACCTGTTTCTCAAATAGGACCTATTGATGCTTGTTCTGGATTAGATATTACATTTGATAACTTCAGTGATCCTTTAGCGAGTGATTTTTGGTGGAGCTTTGGTACGGGAAACCCTGCCGATTCAAGTATTGTTTATGAACCGAGTTTTACATTCCCTTCTTATGGTACATTTAACATCACATTAATTGCTCAAAAAGGAACGGGGTGTCAAACATCTGATACATACATATTAAATATATCAGAATTAACAGCTGATTTTGATATGGTTGATACAGCTTGTGTTAACACTGTAGTTACTTTAACTGACCAATCAATTAGTGCAGCAACGTTAACACAATGGGAATGGGATTTTGATGATTCTACACCAATTTCACTTAATCAAAATGAGTCACATATCTATTCCGTGGGTGGAACTTATTCAGTTGAATTAGTTGTTCAATCAAGTGTTGGATGTTCTGATACATTAATACAAACACTATTTATTCAAGATGCTCCACTAGCAAATGCAGGATTAGATACGGCTTTATGTGTAGCTACTCCATCACTTACATTAAATGGATTGGTTGGTAGTGCTACTGGTGGTATTTGGTCTAATGGTAGTGGTGTATACAACTTAAATAACACACAATTAAATGCGACTTACAATCCTTCTTTAGCAGAATTTAATGCTGGACAGGTTGAATTGTATTTAACTACGACAGGAAATGGATATTGCGCTGCAGATAAGGATACGATAGTGATTACTTATCTTGCAGACCCAGCAGTTGATGCAGGCCTAGATATTAGTGTTTGTTCGGATTCTGCGTATGTAAATATTTCAGCAGTTTCACAAGATGCGTTTACTACAACTTGGTATTCTCCTACAGGAACTGGGACTTTTGGAGATGAGAATCTGGAAAGTACAACTTATACACCAACTCCTTCTGATATTGCACTTGGATTCGTATCACTAAATATTATTACTCAAAATAATTCAGGTTGTCCAAATACTGAAGATTCTTTATATCTTTACTTTAACCCTGTTCCAGTTGTGAGTGTAATGGCTAATGATACAACTTGTGCTGGATATGACTTACTTCTACAATCTAACTCATCTACTGGAAATGGTTGGTGGGAAACATTGGGAGATGGTAATTTTATGCCATCTGACACAGGTATAACAGCTTATTATGTAAATGGTCCTGGAGACTTAGCAATTGATTCAGCAATAATAGTATTCCATACTTTAGATAATGGAGGGTGTAAAACAGTAATTGATACGACTGTTATTAAAATTATTCCTTCACCAATTGTAAGTTTCATCTCTAATACGCCATGTTTAGGCAATAGTTCAGTATTTACAGATGGATCAACTAGTATTGAACCTATTACTGACTGGAATTGGGAATTTGAACCAGGGCAAACATCAATAATTCAAAATCCATCATACGTATTTGGTAATCATGGACACCATACTGTTACGCTTATTGTTACTTCTTTAAATGGCTGTATTGATACGTTAAATCAAGATGTATTCGTGTATGATACGCCTGTTGTAAACTTTTCTTCTCCAGAACCATGTTTATATGGAGCAGTATTTATTGATTCTTCTAGTGTTAGTGATACAACAATTGTTTCATGGGAATGGAATTTTGGTGATGGAGAAACTTCTAATGAGCAAAATCCAAATCATCCATTTGAATCTGTAGGTACATATGATATTACTTTAACTGTAGAGTCATTTTTTGGTTGTGAAAATTCAGCTACAATTAGTCTAGAAATTTTCCCAAAACCAATTGCAGCGTTCAGTGCTACTCCTAATCCTGGAGAAGTAGATGAAGAAATTAATTTTACAGATGAGTCTACCTCTATAAATTCGACAATTGATGCATGGATTTGGGATTTCCAAAATGGAGATACTTCTATTGTACAAAATCCAATGACTACGTACCAAGATGCAGGTAGTTTTAATGTGATGCTAATCGCTTTTGATGCGCAAGGTTGTAGAGATACAGTAGTAAATACTATTAACATAATGTATGGCCCGGATGTACCAAGTGCATTTTCTCCAAATGGGGATCAAATTAATGATTTCGCAATGGTTTTAGGTGGAGAGTTTTTAGATATAAACTTCAAAATTTATAATAATTGGGGTGAAGTAATTTATCAAACAGTGGATGTAAACTCATTGGGTTGGGACGGAAAACACATGGACGTTGATCAACCGATAGGTGTATATGTATATACTGCAATTGTAACTACTGCTGATGGACTGGTAGTAGAGATTTCTGGTGATATTTCTTTAATAAGATAATTTAAAATGAAGAAAATAATAATAAGTTGTTTAGCGATTATATCTATTGCTACCGAGAGTTGGAGTCAAGATTTCCACCTTTCACAATATGATGCAGCTGCTTTAAATGTTAATCCTGCCCTTACAGGAGCTTTTCAAGGTGAATATAGACTACATACTCATTTCAGGAATCAATGGTTGGCGGTAACCCCAAATCCATTTACAACTGGAATTGTAGGTTTTGATTTAAATAAAAAAGCCTGGGGAGTAGGTGGCCAAATTGCCAACTTTAGAGCAGGTATTGGTAATTATAATGTACTTTCTGTTATGCCTTCTTTTGCTTATAAAGCTAGAATGGGTAAAAAAAAGCAGCACTTTTTTAATTTTGGTATTCAAATTGGATTTTTTCAAAAGAGTATAAACGCTTCTAGTCTTACATTCGCTAATCAATATGTTAAAACAAATGGTGGTGAATTTAACACGAGTCTTTCTTCTGGCGAAAACATAAAAAATGGAGATTTTATTAACTTAGATATAGCTGGAGGATTCATGTATACTTATGGTTTACATAGTTCAAGGTTTAACCCATTTGTTGGAGCAACTTTTTATCACTTAAATCAACCAACGGAATCGTTTTTAGGTGAGGAAAATAAACTTCCAATAAGATCACAAGTTCAAGTTGGTGCTAGATGGGCATTATCAACTAACCTGACGATAATACCTAAAGTATTTTTTCAATATCAAGAAAAAGCAGAAGAAATAAATGCAGGTTTAATGGGACAGTACTATATTAGAAATTCAGATTTATTTTTACTTTTTGGTTGTTCGTATAGAAATGATAATGACGCTGTAGTAGTTGATTTAGGTGGGAAATATGGTGGTTTTACAGGTAGAATTAGTTATGACATCAATATTTCTACCTTAAAAACAGTATCAAACGGAAGAGGAGCTACAGAATTGTCTTTAACTTATGTTTGGAATAAACCTAATCCAACACCATTACCTAGTTGTCCAAAATTTTAATATTATACAATGAAAAAATTATTACTTTTAACCATACTATTGGCATTTGGAACTTCTTTTGCTCAGTCTAACAAAAAGTTAGAAGAACAGGGTGATGCAGCCATGGAGAACGGGTTGTATTCTTATGCGGTTCATTATTATTCATTTGTCCTTTTTAAAATAGATGAGGATAGAGAGGAAATATATTATGCTTACGGTGTTACTACAAGTTACCAGAAACCTGAAATAACAAAGACAGGAGCAGTTAAACCGCCAAAAAATCCAACATCTAAAGAAATCTCGATCATTCATAAATTAGCAAAAGCGTATTTAAAAGCTAATGACTATGTTAACGCTGAAGTTTGGTATAGCTCTGCAATTAAGCACCCAGAAAGTAGTTTTCCTTACAGTAAATATTACTATGGATTAACGCTAATGAAGAATTTTAAATATGATGAAGCTATATCAGAATTTGAAGCTTTCATAAAAGAAAATGGAAATCCAGAAAATAGGTTTAACCAACTTGCAAACGATAAAATTGTAAACTGTCATTTTGCGAAAAACCCTCAAAATTCAACTAAAAAATTGAATATTACAAATCTTGATTCAGTTGTCAATTTAGGATCAGCTAGTTTTGGATTGCAATTCTACTCTGACAATCAAATGATATTCTCATCTGCTAAAGAAGATTTAGTGAATGAGCTTGAGAATCCTGATTTAAATGGCTACTTATTGGATATTTATTTAGTAAATACGGACGAAAATGGAAATTTTATATCCTCTGAAAAATTTCCTGCTGATATAAATACAGTAGACAGTCATGAGGGAAGTGCATGTATTTCTCCTAATGGAAACATTCTATATTACACATCATCAGATCCATTGCATATAAATAATACAATTATTTATAGAGTAAAGAAAATTAATGGACGCTGGGTAGCACCTCAAGCGCTGGGGGAAAGTGTAAATAAATCTGGGTTTAAATCTATGAATCCTTATGTGTCAGGAGATGGTAAATCTATTTATTTTTCATCTAATCGTCCCGGTGGGAATGGTGGAATGGATATTTGGAAAGCTGATATTAATGAGCAAGGATTTACTTCAAATATTAAAAATTTGGGGAATATGATTAACTCTATTGATGATGAAATTAGCCCATTTTACCATAATGCTACTAATACTTTGTTCTTTGCATCTAAAGGTCACATTGGTTTTGGGGGAATGGATATTTTTAAGAGTAATTGGAATGAGGATAACGAATCTTTTGAACAAGTATCGAATGTTGGTGCTCCAGTTAACTCAAGTAGAGACGATACTTATTATATATTAGATGAAGATTCTGAAGTTGGTTACATAACGTCTGACAGAGAATTTTGTAATGAATGTGATACGGTTTATAATTTAAAACAATTTTGTAATCAAGTTTATCAAATTAAGGTACCTGAAATTAATTTTTTACTAAAAGGATTTGTTTATAATGAAGATACTGGTAAACCAATTCCAAATGCAACTATTGAATTTAAAGATATATCATTTAAATGGGAACACTTTAACTTAGCTACAGATGAGAATGGATACTATGAGCAGGTATTAATACCAGAAGTGGAATTATTTTTAAAAGCAACGAAAGATAAATACTTTGCTGGACAAGCTTTAGTTACCAACATAGGTGAAACAGACTCAAAAGTGTATGAACAAGATTTTTATTTAAGTTTAATTCCTGACGGCGAAATGGTAATTGAAGGTATTGAGTATGACTTTAATCGAGCTACGCTTAGACCAAGTTCTAAAGTGATTTTGGATAATGTAGTTAAATTCTTAGAATTAAATAGTGATATTTCAATAGAAATTAGATCACACACTGATCATAGAGGGTCTGGCCCTTATAACTTAGATCTTTCTTCTAGAAGAGCCAAAAGTGTTTATGATTATCTTGTAGAGAATGGAATAGATTCTAAAAGATTAGAGTCACAAGGTTATGGAGAATCTGAGCCCGTAGAGATTGTTAATGAAAATGGAGAATTGATTATTTTAAATCAAAAGTATATTGCAACTTTGCCTTCTGAAGATGAAAAAGATACAGCTCATCAGAAAAATAGAAGAACGGCCTTTAAAGTGATTAATAGATAAAAATAAAATTTCGATAAGTCAAATATGAGAGAACATCTTTTTCTGGTTATTATTTTGCTATTGAGTAGTTGTACAATAACAAAAAGAGTACATAGAAAAGGTGTTAATATTGAATGGCATAAAAACTATTCAACCCATCAAAGTTCTAATGGTAGAAGTATTAGTAATGATGTGTTGGAATTGGACTTTTCCGATAAGGTTGAAATTAACTCTACTGATTCTATTCCATGCATTAACTGGAAAGATTCTATTTATGTAGAGCATACTTTAATACCAGTTAATTATCCTCTTTCAAACAATAAAATTAAACACGGAAAAAAGGTTATACCTGAGGTTCGAACTAATGAAAATATAGTTCAGTCTGATAAGACAATTAAAAGACGGGTGAAACATTCCGTAAATGCAGCGCTTGATTCAGATGAGTTACTTAAAAGTATTGGGGTAATACTCCTGGTTATAGGAGGAATCATCATTTTAACTAGTTTTATAGTAATGTCAGGTTTTGTTGGCTTTACTAACCTTTTTTCTTCACTTGTATTAAGTGGAAATGGGTTTGCAGCTGGTGTTTTAGGATTTTTACTTTTTTTACTTCTTGTAGTCGTTTTTTTGCTATTTTTATTTCTAATTGAGGCAATAGGAGGTTTTATAATTGGACTAACTTTAGGTCTTATTTTATTAGGTGTAGGTGGGATATTACTTTTGGTAAATCCGTTACTTAATTAGAGAATTGTTTAATTTTAAAGTAAATTAAACAATTTTGGTAGAAAAACAATCGCTCCAACAATCAAAGCGGTTAAGGCAGACCAAAACACTCCAGCGGCTGCTAAATCTTTCGTTTTCTTTATTAAATCATTCAATTCACTTGTTCCAAAGTCAGCTAAATTTTCAATAGCCGAATTTATTAATTCGAAGGATATCACTAAACCTATAGATAATATGACTCCAATCCATTCCGAAGGACTTATATTTAAAGCAAAGCCAAGAAGAATTGTTATAACCATTGCTACAATATGGATCCGAGCGTTGTGTTCTTCTCTTATCAATATTTTTAATCCGTTAAATGCGTGAGTAAAACTTTTTAAACGTTTAGCTAGTGAAAATTTCTCTTTCGTCATAATTGGAAATATTTAAATGTGTATAGATTTTACATTGATAAATGTACTTCTTTTTTACAACTTTAGAATATACTAGCTATTTAAAACTAGCGTACCTGCAAGTGTGAAATCAGTGGTTTGATTTAATTCAAAAAAATAATTTAATTGCCAATCTTGAGTTTTTATTGCTTGTTTGCTAATAGCAATATCCCAAGTGGGATAGACTCTAAATCCTCTTTTACCTTCTTTTTTTAATGTAGAAATAATTCCATGTTTTATTAAAACCGACTTTGGGAAAATGAACTGTCCAAATTTATTTTCACTTTTAACAATGACAATTAAAATATCGAATTCATCAATTTCACGATATGGTTCAGTAATACCTTCCAAATTTCTTTTCCAAAACGTAACAAATTGCCCATTTTTTTTTGGTGTTATTTTCGCAAGTCTACTATGAACAAGTTTAGTGTTCAATTTATAATGACACGCTTGGTATTCCTTTCCTTCTTGATTAATCTCTAAATCAGAAATTTGTAAGTTGATTTTCTTATAAATTCGATTTTCAGAAAATTTAAGATTCTCTTCTAGAGTAATTGATGAATTACTTATGTTATCTTTCATAAAGGGTATTGAAAATTGATGTTGGAAAGATAATAAATTATTCTAAGTCAATAAAAAAAGCGGTTCATTATAATGAACCGCTTTTAGGTAAGTTATGTAAACTTATCTATTTACCTATTTTTTTTATTGTACTTCCATCATTGTAAATAATGATTCTCATACCTTCAAAGTCAGCATCAACATCTTGCCCCATTAAATTTATAATTTTAACTATTTCTAATCCTACTTTGGAATTATCTGTATTAACAATTGAAAAATAGTTAATCTCCCCATCAAAATCAGTTTGAGAAAGTCTATAATAACTAGTTCCATCATAATAATTACTATGTCTATACTGGTAATCATTTGTAATAGTACTAGTCCCTGTCCCTTTTACAGTGTGAACAGTTGACCAATCTTTAGCATCCGTTGAATACTCTAAAGTAAAATAATCATTATTACTTTCAGATACTGTTGTCCAATCAATAATATTATAATTACCTTTAGTATTAGCATCTAAATTAAATAATGCTACAGGGAGTATTGAACAATCTGTACCACCTGTTCCTCCAGATTGTGAAAGTGTTATATCCGTTACAGCATTGGCATAATTAGTTATCATAACCATATAAGTTTCTCCTACAGTTGCTGCTGAAATAGTTGCTACTTCTGTTGCTGAAGTTGAAAAACTACAGGCTGCGACATTAGCTGCGACATCAATTTCAGAATCACATGCTGTTGCAACATCAGTTACAGGTCCCCATACAATAAAATCAATATCAGTAGCTGCAGAGTTAGTCATAGTCAATTCAATATCTCCTGATGTAGCAACTTCTAAATAAAACCAAGTAGGGTTAGGTTGAGCTAATAGACAATTGTATGCAGGGCCAATTGGTGCTGTGGTATTTGTTTCAGCTGGAAAAACTGTTGGGTTTTCTGTACAAAATGGAGCAGCACTTTCACACAATGCACCTGGTAGAGTCTCTGGATTCGTGATACAAATGTCAAAATCACCTGGGGCACCAGTTAATGCAGCAGGTTCGTTTGTTACTTGAACATAATAAACTTGTCCTATGGTTAGTGGATATGTAACGGATTGAACAGTAGTTCCAGCAGCGGCACTTTGACAATCAACAATTCCTGCATCTACAATAGAACAAGGGTCACCACCTGGTGCTGTTGAAATAGATATTTCTGGATCATCAATTCCTGTTCCTGTAATATCAATCGTAGCTTCAAACCCTTCAGCTGTAAAAGAATACCAAACATTATTCGATCCATCTTGACACGTTCCAACATAGTTATCAAAACTAGCATTAGAAGTTGTCCCTCCAATACATGTTCCATCTAAAGTTGTAATTTCTATAGCATTTCCACAATCATCATTTACTGGTGGCAGTGGATTATCAATACAAATTTCAAAAGCACCTTGGTTTTTTGCAGTAACAATAATATAATAAACATTACCAACTACTAGGGTTGGACTTGATAACGTAATAGATCCATAATTACCTGTGTTATCAGCACAACCAATTTCTACAGCAGTTCCAACGTCACAAGGATTACCAGCAGTGGCATCCAATAATCCTATTTCAGCGTTACCACTACTATTAGCAGTGGTAACAGTAATGTCTGCTTCTCCACCCTGAGCAGTAAATGAAAACCAAACAGTTTCATCTTCATCTTGACAACCTGTTGTAAAATTAGCAGGAGCTGCATCAAGTGTTGCTCCACTTGTCGTATAACCAGTTTGACATGTACCGTCTAATGCTGTAATGTTTTGAACATCTGCACAGTCATCATTTGCCTGAGCAAAACTTAAATTAGTTAAAATAAGTATTGCAACTATTAATAAGAGTTTTTTCATTTTATGCTGATTTTATATTTAGGCCATTTTAAACCATTATTGATTTTTTCTTGTGACATGATTGTGATAACCATTCCATCAATTTCTGTTACCACATCTGCCGTGTTATTTCTAATTATTTCAATTTCTCGTAAAGAGGCAGGAGACAATAAAATTTTAGTTTGAAACTCTAAAGCTGTTACTAAAATTTGATATGTTCCTTCTTCAGCGAAAGAGTTAAACTCGCTACTTAACCTTTTAACAGGTGTATTAACCGTTTGTGAATACAGAGCGCCATTTATAAGTAATGACATGATTATTAATACTATATGTTTCATTATTTTTCATTTTGTAATGCCGAAAGGTAGTTATAAAAATAACAAAAACTAATTTTAGTGTTTATTTTTTATCAACACTAACTGAAGTAGTTAGTCTAATATAAAACATTAGCCCCCTAATAATTAAGTGAATTTCATGGCTAGAAATCACAGAAATAGATTAAAAAATAATATTTGACGTGCAGAATTTGTTTAGAGTTATAAAAATAGAAGTCTACTCAATTAAATGGATATAGTAATTTATAAATAGGTGTTAACTATATTGAATTTTATGACTACTAACTCTCGAGCTTAATTTATAATTAATGTATAGTCCACAAAATATTAGAATAAAAAACATTCTAAACAAGTTTCAATATGGTCGTAAGATTTCCTAATTCAAATTTATAAGTTTAAAATTTAATTAGGCGTTTACTTATGAATAAAACCCTAAGCATATGGGATTTTATTTACTAATATAATCCAAAGTACCGGCCTGTTGAACTGTTAACAAAGTAGCTTTATTAATTAGTTTTCCTCTTTCATTAAATTAGCTAAGTACTGTGCATCTTTAGCTACACCACCAAGGGTAGCAGAACCTCTAGTAAACATCCAAGGTAAACCAATAAAGTATAGGCCTTTTATATTACTTACCCCTCTATAATTTTTGGGGTAATGATCTGCATCTAATTCTAAACCTTCAATCCATTTAAAATTAGGTCGATAACCTGTAGCCCAAATTATATTTTTTATCGTGGACACTTTTCCACTTTCAAAATGAATATCTTCATTAAGAGCATCATTTGTTCTACCTGCAGAAATCACGTTTTCTCTGGATAGAATTTCTTTAGTATCTGTTCCAATTACCGGTTGCGTAATGTTGCTTAATCGCTTTCCTACCCAGCTATATTTGCTATAACTTAAAAATCCTACTAAAGTAAACCACCACCATAACGTTTTACCTAAAAACTGTTGAGGGATTGATTTCACTGATGTGTCACCTGAAAAATAAACAGTTCTAGATTTATCTTTAGAAATTTCATCTAAGATTTGATATCCAGAATCACCACCACCTACAACTAAGGCATCACCAGCTTGTAGTTGATGTGGTGCTGTATAATAATTACTATGCATCTGAATCGTATCTTCAGATATTTTTGTGTGACAAGGTGGGGTATAAGGTGTGTGGAAAGGACCTGTTGCAATAATTACATTTTTAGCTTCCAATTCACCATCTTTATGTAAAATGTGAAATCCATCTTTTGTTTTTTTAACAGATGTTATTAATGTATTTAATTGAACAGGAATATTAAATTCTTTAACATAGGATTTAAAATAGTTTGCTACTTCAATTTTATTAGGATAATATCCTTTAGGCGCATCAAATTTTAAACCTGGTAAATTATTATACTCTGTAGGCGTAAAGAGTTGTAATGAATCCCATCTGTTTAACCATGATGAGCCAATTTCGTTACCGCCATCTATAACAATGAATTTTTTTGACATTTTTGTCAAATGGTAAGCCATAGATAATCCTGCTTGTGCACCTCCAATAATTACGTAATCTAACATAAGTTAAGTATAATTCATTTGTATCATAACTACAGTCATTTTTTCTTTGATAAAATGAAAGACTACAGTAAATAAAAGTTAAAAAAATATGTCGTTTACATTAAATAATTAGTCTTGTTGATGGCCTTCTAAAAAAATAGCAATGCTGAGCTTTATAAATTAGAAAATCAACGGAACAATTTATAGAATTAAGTCAAAGTTTTATATTTTTTTAAAGCACAATATACTCATAATCATTAATTATCGGCTTAAAATAGTAGTATAATCACCAAAACATTATAAACAGCAAGCTTAATCGAGCGGGAAGTTATTGACATATATACAGTTACGTAAACTCTATGATTATTGTCATCTAATTAAAAAAAACAGTGTTATTTTCTGGATACATAAATTAAATTGAATGAAAAACACATACCATTTTGAAATAAATTGGTTAGATTAGTAAAAATCAATATCAATTATTGTAAAAATGGAAGTAATTAAACAGAACAGATTTACACTAGCTTTTAAAGATAAAGCAATTGAAAGCTCCTATAAAGAATATTATAATAATAGTATAAAGAAACCCTTACGTTTTGGACTTATCATATCAATTTTATCTTGGTATAGTGGGATTTCTTTAGTTTATATTATTATTCCTGACCATTTTCAGTGGTTAGGAACGTTTACCTTTTTTTACATTGGATCATTATTTGGTTTTATAATCTATGCTACATTCAAAACAAACCTATTAAATTATTACCACCGACTTGGAGCATTATCGAATGCTTGGGCTGGTTTGTATGCCATTTATTTTTGTGATTTCTTTCCCAAAGGAGATGTTTTAATTTTACCAGTGCTAATTTTTATTGTTTTTTTTGGACTATATATGGTTCGGTTAAGATGGATACTAGCATTTTTTGCTGTTTTATCCTATACTGTTGCATATCATATTTATATTACCTTATATTCTGATTTAACTAATGATCAAGCGTTGTTTAATATTTTCGTTTCATGGATGACTTTAGTATTTGTGATCTTTGCAGGAAGGGTTTCAGAATCAAATAGTAGATTATCATTTGTACAACGTAAAATTATCCATGAACAAAGTGTTGTTATTGAAAAAGAAAAAGAACTATTATTAAAAGAAGTCCATCATAGGGTACAGAATAATTTACAATTAATTGTTAGTTTGATCAACCTACAAATCTCAAAACTAAAAAACAAAGAAAACTCTGATCTATTGAAAGATACACAAAGTAGGATTATTTCTATGTCATTAGTTCATCAACGAATGAAGCAAACTTCTAATTTTAGTCAAATCGGTTTGAAAGACTTTACAGAAGAGTTAATTGATAATTTAGCTTCTCTTTATAGCAATAAATCAATTGATTTTGAAATAGAAATTTCAGACAGTATTCTAGTAAATATTGAGAAAGCTATCTCTTTGGGTATAATTATTAATGAAATTGGAGTAAACTATTTCAAACATTGTTCGGGAATAGAAGATGGTAAGTTTAAAATTTATGGAACACTTTCAAATAACACTGTTTTACTTAAATATACTGATAATGGTATTGGCTTCCCTGGAAACATTTCTGTACCCAACGAGAACTTTTTAGGACTAGAATTAATTGATGACTTAACCCAACAACTTGATGGTGAATTTAAATTTTACAATGATAATGGTGCTGTGTATGAAGTTCGATTTCCATTAAACTAGTCTTTTTCTATTTACTATTTTTTGTTCCTATATTATACAATCCTCTCAATCCATTTAAAGTGCTTAAATGGTACATATTTCAATGGTAAATCTATCCATGTTGGTGTAGTAATTACACCTCTACGATTACTAAATGCTAGAAAACTTTCTTTACCATGATACTTCCCCATACCACTACTTCCAACACCTCCAAAGGGCAAGTTATGGTTTGCAATATGCATGATAGTGTCATTTATACAGACTCCACCTGAAGTTGTTTTAGATAGGACTGACTTAGCTTGTTTATTAGTACCGAAATAATAAAAAGCCAAAGGCTTATCTTTCTTGTTGATATAAGAAATCGGTTCATCAATATGATTAAAAGACATAATGGGCAGAATAGGACCGAAAATTTCACCTTGCATAATTAAAAAATCAGGTTCTACTTTATCTATAATGGTTGGGGAAATAAATCTCTCTTTGATATCAACTTCTCCCCCCGTATGAATCTCTCCTTGTTTTAATAAGCCATCTAATCGATTAACTGCATGTTTATTTACAATACGTGGGTAAAATCGACTCTCCTTACTATTGTTACTATAGATTTCTTTAAAATTAGCGGCGATTTTAGTTAGTAATTCGTCTTTAATAGACGAATGTGCAAATAAGTAATCTGGTGCAATACAAGTTTGACCTGCATTTATTAATTTCCCCCATGCAATACGTTTTGCTGCAATATCTATATTCGCATTAGCATCTACAATACAAGGGCTTTTTCCGCCTAGTTCTAATATTACAGGTGTCAAATGCTCTGCTGCTGCTTTCATGACTACTTTTCCAACATTTGTACTTCCTGTAAAGAATATAATATCAAATTGTTGCTTAAACAAATATGTATTTACTGATCTTCCGCCTTGAATAACAGTAATGTATTTTGGGTCGAAAATATCTGTAATCATGTTCTCTATAATAGAAGCAACAGTTGGGGTATAAGGTGATGGTTTTATAATACTGCAGCCACCTGCTGAAATTGAACCAATCAAAGGATTTATTAGTAATTGAAACGGATAATTCCAAGGTGCAATAATCAAGGACAAGCCTAAAGGTTCAAAAATGACTTTGCTTCTAGAGGGGAATAAATAGAATGGGGTAGGAACCCTTTTAGCTTTTGTCCATTTTTTTAAGTGTTTAATATGATGATTAAGTTCTCCAATCACTACACTTATTTCAGTAATATAAGATTCTTCAGGTGATTTATGAAGGTCTTTCCATAAGGCATCTTCAATAGCTGATCTATTTTTTATAATTGAAGATTTCAATTTTTTAAGTTGACTTAATCTAAAATGTACATCTTTAGTTTGTTGTGTCGCAAAAAATGTCTTTTGATCAACTATAAGTTGAGTGATTATATCTTCTGAAGTCTCTTTCATAGTTTGAAATTAATTGTATCCCTGTTTCGTTAATAAGTTGTAATTTAATGCATTAATCAGTATGGGTTTATGTACTATTCGACTATCACTTTTTCTCATTCATTAATAGTTTGTTATGCAAACATACTATTTACATTCGAAATAATTACGCCACTTAAAATAAAAGGTGAGACATTATTCATTTTACCCATGAAAACCAGTCCTTAAATAAATCTACAAACGTTTTGGATATGTTATTCTTGTGTAAAGTGTTTTTTATTACTTCGGTAAATAGAATTAGCCATTTTTGACTTGAGATTGTACTAAATGTACACTTTTTGTGTTCTCCATTTTTTATTTTCTTTCTCAATAATTAATATTGCACTATCGGTTGAGTTTAAATTATCAATTAATTCACCTTCTGAATTCCAAAATGCACTTTTCCCTCCAGATTCCATACCCCACAATTCTCCAGTATAATTTGACATTAATATATTAAGTGAATATTTCTGAGCGTAATTTCTAAGTTGTTCAAATCCATTACTCATTCCATGTTTTGAATAAAAAATACTTGGTAAATAAACTGAGCACATATTTTTTACAGCATTTTCTGGGTGCTTTTCATTATTTATATCAGCGCAAATAGCTAAGCCAATAGTTTCATCTTCTATATTAATAATTGGGTCATAGTTGAATGAAGTACTAAAATAGAAGTCTTCACCATTATGTAAAAACTGTTTGGTGTAAATCATGATTGGTTCACTCGGGTGGATTACAAAAGAACCAATATAGAGTCTTTGTTTTATATTTATAGGAGCGCCCAATACAATAATTATGTTACCAATTTTGGCTAGTTCTTTTAAGATATTTAATCGAGTGTCATATTCATCAAATGCCAATTCTTTTGCTTCTTTCCTACAATACCCAGTTATTGACATTTCTGGGAAGGTAATCAGTTGGACATTATTTTCAATAGCTAATTCAATTGCCTTATAATGTTTGTTCAAATTCTTTTGAATCTCTCCAACAGTACAATTTATTTGAGCAGAGGCTAATTTCATTTTTTTAAATTTTTAGTATTCATAAAAAAACATGTAAGTGTTATTGGTAGATGTTATTTTTTAAAAACAGCTCCATAAAACTTGTTGAAAATTAAGCAAGCTGTTAGGTCTCCTGTAACGTTGACAGCTGTTCTAAACATTCCTAAAATACGATCTATACCAATAATAATAATTAATCCATCAAGTGGAATTCCTGCACTCTGTAATACAGAAGCCAGAATTATAACTCCACCACCAGGAATCGCAGGTGTTCCAATAGAAGCAGCAACAACAGTGAAAGTGATTAATAACAAATTCATTATTGTCAATTCAATACCATAGGCTTGTGCCATAAATAAGGTAGTTACACATTGAAATAAAGCAGTTCCATCCATATTAATTGTTGCGCCTACAGGTATAACAAAATCACTGATATTAGAAGATACGCCTAATTTTTCATCTGCTGTTTTCATGGTAAGTGGCATAACAGCCGCTGAACTTGCAGTAGAAAATGCTAATAATTGTGGGTCTTTAATTGCTTTTAAAAATTTAAAGGGGTTCTTTTTAGTGAGTATGACAATTAACACCAAATAGAATACCATTAATATAATAAGACCTAGAATAACTACTCCGATATAATATCCTAATCCAAGGAATATCTCAACACTTGTTCGAGACAACAGAGCGGCTATCAATCCAAACACTGCATAAGGCACTAATATCATGGCCCATGACACGACAATCATGCATATTTTTTGTACGGCTTCTGAAAAACGAATAATAGGCTTTGCTGTTTCAGTACGGAGTTGAGTAATAGCAACACCAATAATTATTGTAAAAATAACTACACCCAGCATTTCACCTGTTAGAATAGACTCCAATGGATTGTTAGGTATTAGGTTTGAAATTGCACTTGGAATATTTTCAATTAGATTAGTTTGTTCATTGGGAACAATTTGATTTTCACTAGTCTTGGGAAATCCACCGAGTGAAAAAATATATTGACCAGGTTTCAGTATAAGAGTCACAGCTAATCCTATAGTAATAGCAATAGCGGTAGTAAATACAAAATAGAGTAATAACCTAAAGCCAAAAGTTTTAAGATTGTCTGACGTATTACTTACAATTCCTGTAATAATTGAGGTAAAAATCAATGGAATCATAATCATTTGAACTAACCTCATGAAGATTTGACCTGGTAAATCAAGCCAGTCAGCTAGCCTTAATGTAATGTTTTCTGAAACTAGTTCTGTAGATGGATTAAGTAAAATACCTAACCCTGCACCTAAAATAAGTCCAATAATTACCTTCAGCCATAAGCGACCATTTATAAGCCGATCTAAATGAATTGATAAATTATTAAGTGGCCTGAATTCTATCATTTGATTCTAAATGTATACTAACATTAATAAATAGAAATATAGAATGTGTTAAGTTCTAATAGATCCTTAGTCAAATATAAACATTTTCTATTCAAAAGCATACGGCTTTTATTTTTATCTAGCGGTTAACTTGTAGCTAACCTTTAAATATTCATTAGAATTATATAAACCATTTACGCTCAAATACGGTATTTCTTAATAGTATACTTTAGTCTAATTATTCTCTTTCAATTACTAGTTGGGATAGTGTTTTGGGGTATCCACGTTGAACTGCTAGTTCACCAGCTAATTTGTCAATTTCTTTTTTAGAAATGCGTTCTAATAAAAAATTCCGATTTACTTTTTTTTCAATTAATGGAATAATTTCTTCTTCTTGAATTTTGGTTATTATTTTATTAGCAACGGCTAGGGCAGATGAAGCTTTAATAATCTCACTTCTAGCATAAGACTTACAAGGAAAACTGACTTCTCCAACTCTAAGTTTTGGGTCATTACCATGAATTTGCTGTGCACCAAATAATGGAGGTCCTCCAACCATTGCAGATTCAAATTCAGGAACAAATTTGGTGACAAAAGCTATTGCATTTTTAGTTCTAGTTTTAATTTCATCCTTATGCCAACCACGAGATAACTTTTGATTTATATCATCATTAAATTTGGGTTGTGTTTCATTACCTTTAGATTGTACCAATCCATCTTTGAATAGTGTAATATCGGTTGTCATTCCGTGAATTTGATAATAATCTTCACAATACGGTGTAAGTTGAGCCATTCCATTTGGTGTACCACGTTCACCATGAAAAATAAGTTCTGGAATTAACCCCGGTAGGGGGTGCCATTTAGAAATGTAGGCGGCTTTAAATTCAATTAACCGTTCTGTATTTAAATGGAGTGACTCATCTAGGTCTCCAGTTTTAAATCCACAAGAATTCACTAAGTAATTTACTTTGTAAACTTTTTCGGTAGTGTATATTTCCCAGTTATAATCTAAATTTTGATTTCGAACATCCTTAATACTCGTCACTTTAGAATTTGTTTTTAGATTACACTTTTCCGTTTTCATTAAAGCTAATTGAGCTTGCGCTCCTAATCTAAAAAGATTCCATCCATATTCTTGAACTAAGAACACAGGTGTTTTCAACTTTTCGTAATCAATTAACTTTATAGCATTAGACATCCACTCATCCAATGAGTTAGGTTGTTTAAATGTTGATTGTTCTGCTAGTTCAATTAAATCTTTTTTAGTAAATGCTTTATAATATTCTTTTGGAGTACCTAAAATTTCGTTAGCAGGATCTTGATTTATTAAGTCTTGATAGTGTTCTACTAACATGTCAAGACGATTTTTAATTTTATCTACCTGATATTTTTCTGATTTGGGAATACTGATAAATGTAGGTCTTTCGTCAATAGAATTTGGGAATAATCGAGCCATATCTATCGATTGTTTCATTAGAACTTTACATTGATCATCAGATATGTCTGGATATAAATTTCCACCTGCATGTAAATGACAAAATGGAGGACCATTCACCACACTTTGTTTATGTTCAAATAAGATAGACTCTATTCCATATTTTGCCAATTCTAAAGCTGTAACAACACCAGAAACTCCGCCACCTATGATACCAATATTATAAATTCTATCCATATTAAAATACCTCTTGAAGTTCAGCAAAACTATCTACCACGAGAGTAGGGTTATAATCTGAAATATTTTCGTTGTAATTGTATCCATAACTAACACCAATACTTTTCATACCTGAATTTTTAGCTGCTAGGATATCGTTTTTAGAGTCACCAATCATTATGCATTTTTCTTTAATTATACTCATTTCATTAGCCAAGTATAATAGAGGAGCGGCACTTGGTTTTTTTTCAGACAATGAATCTTCACCGATCCAGTAGTTAAAGAAATGTTTTATCGCTAATTTATTTAAAATGGGTTCAATAAAATTAAAAGGTTTATTAGTGCATATAACCATTTTATAACCTTTCTTATTCAAATATTTCAATGTTTCTAGTACACCTGGGTACATATATGTTTTGTCACAAGTAACCTCATTATAAGCAGAAAAGTAAATATCAAAAGCCTCCTTTAAAAGCACTTCAGAAAGATCTTTATTTTGCATAGCATATTCAAGTGCTCTTTTTACTAAAGGTTTAGCTCCATTCCCAATAAAGGGAGTAGTTTGCGTCACTGTTAAGGGCGATAAATTATAAAAAAACAACATTTTATTTATTGCCAGCGTTAAATCTGGAATACTATTAATAAGCGTTCCGTCAAAGTCGAATATGATAAGTTCCTTGTCTTTAAAATTCACAATGCTTAGTTTTAGACAAAGGTGCAGAAGTTTTAATTAATAAAAAAACATTTTAAGGTAGTATTGAAAAAATACGATTTATAGAGCTGCTTTTTGAATAATATACACGGTATGGGGGAAATTTCACCATAAAAAAGTTTTTTTGAATATAGAATTATTTTCAATTTATAGTTGTTAATATTTGGGGTATTTCTGTTTTTACATGCACACTTTTGTGCGGATAGATGTTCAAATTTCTAGTGTTAAATTTCAGTAGTTGTATCAAGTTATCTTTATACGATTTTGCCATGTTTGTTTTTTAAATAATACTACTAAAAAAAATCTTAAAAAATTGTGAGCATCAATTGAATTAAAAAATAATCGCATCTGAAAGTGTTGTGTAGTGAAAAATATAGTTATATTACATTATCTAATTACGACACAAAAAAACAACTTGAATATAATTAAACAAACAGACAGATTTAGACAAGCACTTATACCAAGTATATACTTGGGGGTTGCAACGAATTTGTATATAATCTGTTTATTGATTTTAATTGAGGGGTATTCGATTATCTTATCACCTCTTGTAGGGTCTATAATTTTTGTAAGCTTATTATTAGCATTACAAAAAAATAAAATTTCAACACAAACTGTATTTTACGTATTGGCATATACTGTTTGTGTGGAAGTCACTATTCACACTCATTTTTTGGGTTGGTCCTTAGGTTTTTACTATTATTTATTCCTCCTTAATTTAGTTTTCTTTTTAAATTATAGTTGGTCAAAACTAGCCATTATTTTTTTTAATCTTAGTATTGTTGTGATTGGATTCGTTTTATGGTATCTATACTTTGAAGTAGAAGCGCAAATTGAACTATCTAAAGCCTTAATTACTAATGTAAACCTCATAAACTTAGTAGGAACAACCAGTATCATAATAATTATTGTTGTTTATTTTAGTAGGGTATTACATTTTAGAGATGCAATACTTCAAAAAAACATGGTGGCTTTGCGAACAAAAAATAAAGAAATTTTAGCTCATCAAAAAAAGCAAGAATTATTAATTAAAGAGATTCATCATAGAGTTAAGAATAATTTACAAATCATTTCATCTTTAATGTCTTTACAGTCGAATTCAGTTTCAGATGAAAGTGTGTTAGAAGTGTTGAATCAGAGTAGGGCACGTGTCCATGCTATAGCTATGATTCATCAGAAACTGTATCAATATGATACGCTTGGTCAGGTTGATTTTAAATCATACTTAGATGAAATATTATCTACACAACAGTTGATTAATAATAACCTTAAGTGTTATTTGGATAGTGAAGCCATTCTATTACATTTAGATGTCGCTGTACCTTTAGGTATTGTTGTGTCCGAATTGTTTACAAACGCATTAAAACACGCATTTCAAGATATTGACAGCCCCTGCTTAAACGTTAGCTTAACTTCAGAGGGTGAGGTGTTCACATTGCTAATAAGAGATAATGGAGTTGGGGTTAATGATAGTTTCAACCTAGATAACCAATCAACACTTGGTATAGAAATAATAACAACCTTAATAGATCAAATTGATGGTAAATTATTAGTATACAATGATGAAGGTGCTTGTTTTTCAATTAAATTTAAAGATAAAAAAAGGTAATTCAATTAATTGCTAAACGTTTTGGCTATTTTACAAAAAAATGAGACAAAAAATGTCCCCTTACCAAAACATTTGATAAGGGGATTAATATATAATTTTGAAATTAATTTAGTTCATTTCTACCGCTTTAAATGTATTCATTAAAAGTGATGCAATTGTCATTGGACCAACTCCACCAGGAACGGGTGTAATGAATGCAGCTTTTTTAGAAACCTCTTCAAAATTAACATCTCCTAATAATCTAAATCCAGATTTTTTAGTAGTATCTTCAACTCTAGTAATTCCTACGTCAACAACTGTTACTCCTTCTTTGACCATATCTCCTGTAATAAACTCTGTTCTTCCAAGGGCTACAATTAAAATATCTGCAGATCTTGTAATGTCTGCTAAGTTTTTAGTTCTTGAATGCGTTAATGTCACGGTACAGTTTGCATGCTTATGATTACGTGCCATTAAAATACTCATAGGAGAACCTACAATATTACTTCTTCCAACAACAACACAGTGTTTACCTGAAGTTTCTACATTATAACGTTCTAGTAACTGAACAATTCCATAAGGCGTTGCTGGTAAAAAACAAGGCAAATCTAACATCATTTTCCCTAAGTTTTCTGGATGAAATCCGTCAACATCTTTTGATGGTGAGATGGCTTGTGTCACTCTTAATTCATTAATGTGTTCTGGCAGTGGTAATTGAACGATATATCCATCAATACTATCATTATTATTTAATCTTTCAATTTCAGCTAATAAAGCAGCCTCACTTGTATTAGAATCTAATTTAATTAAACTTGAATCAAACCCAACATATTCACATGCTTTTACTTTTGCATTTACATATGTAATACTAGCGCCATCTCCACCTACTAAAATGGCAGCCAAATGAGGAACTTTTTTTCCATCAGCTTTTAATTTGTCAACTTTTATTTTAAGTTCTTCCTTAATGTCGTTTGACGTTTTTTTACCATCTAATAATACCATAGCTTAAGTTTTGAATTTGAACCACAAATATACTTATCTAAATCGAATTATAACTGAAACTTATCAGTTTTGAGTAAGTAAACTAGATATTATTAAATAAATTACTAAAAAAGGAATCAAGTAAAAAAGGAATTTATTATCTTAGTAATATGGAATTTTTTAATCGTGAATTAAGTTGGTTGTCGTTTAACGAAAGGGTGTTGCAAGAGGCTTTGGATACTAGTATCCCTGTTATTGAGCGTATGCGATTCTTAGGGATTTACTCAAATAATCTAGATGAGTTCTTCAGAGTTAAAGTAGCTACAATCAAACGGTTAATTGAAATAAAAAATAGAAAAGTACAAGGTTTTGATGGGACACCTAAACAATTATTGAAAGAAATTAAAAGAGTAGTTGTTAAACAGCAACAACAATTTGAGTTGGCTTATCAAAAGATTTTGAATGAATTAAAGAGCAAGCACATCATCCAAACCACTGAAAAACATTTACGAGCAGAAGATAAGGTATTTGTTAAACAATTTTTCCATGACAATGTCCGACCTTTAATTGTGCCAATTATGTTGTCGGAAAAAAGAGAATTTCCACAATTAAAAAATGATAGAATCTATTTAGCGACTAAAATGACTGAATTCCAAAAGAATAAAGTCAGGTATGCGTTAATTGAAATCCCTAAAAACATTAGTCGTTTTATTGTTTTACCTAATTCAAATGATAGTATTAAAAAAGTAATTTTATTGGATGACATCATTAGGTTTAATTTAAAAGACATTTTTTACATATTTCATTTTGATCAAATTGAATCGTATGCTTTTAAAATATCAAGAGATGCTGAATTAGATTTTGATTTAGATATTTCTAAGAGTTTTTATCAAAAGATGAAGAAAAGTGTGGCCTTAAGAAAAGATGGTGACCCTGTACGAATGGTGTATGATTCAGCTTTCCCTTTAGATATTTTAACGTATTTAATTGAAGAACTAGAGCTGACAGCTGGTGAAAACATAATTCCAGGCGGAAGATATCATAACTTTAAAGATTTCATTAATTTTCCTGATTTAGGCCAGAAAGACTTAGTTAATAAAAAGCTTAAACCATTAAAACACCCAGATATTTCTACGCCTTTAAAACCAATTATTAAATCTATTTTTGACAAGGATATTCTATTGACTTACCCCTTTCAGAAGTTTAATCATGTGGTTGATTTATTACAAGAATCGGCAATAGATCCAAAAGTGATTAGTATTCACATCAATCTATATAGAGTTGCTTCTAATTCACAAATTATTAATGCATTGATTAATGCGGCTCAAAACGGTAAAAAAGTAGTTGTTATCATTGAATTATTAGCACGATTTGATGAAGAGAATAATATTAGTTGGTCTAAATATTTAGAAGCTAATGGAGTAGTCGTTCTATTTGGTGTACCTAACTTAAAAGTGCATTCTAAATTGATTTTGATTAAACGAAAATCAGGTAGTTCAACTAAATCAATTGCTCATATAGGTACAGGTAATTTTCATGAAAGTACGGCGAAAATTTATACTGACTACTCTTTACTAACAGCAAACAAATCGATTACTAATGAAGTGGAGAAGGTGTTTAAAATATTTAAGAATAACATAGATCGTAGTTTATTTAGAGAGTTAATTGTATCGCCATTTAACTCTAGACGTAAATTCATGGTGTTGATTGATACTGAAATTAAAAATGCTAATCAAGACGAAAGTGCTTCTATTTATATTAAAATGAACAATTTAGTAGATACTAAATTAATTAAGAAGCTGTATGAAGCCTCAAATGCTGGTGTTAAAATAAAATGTATTATTCGTGGTATGTGTGCATTGGTTGCAGGTGTTAAAAATCAGTCGGAAAATATTGAAGTCAGAAGTGTTGTTGGCAGGTATTTAGAGCATACTAGGGTGTTTATTTTTGAAAATGGAGGAGATGAAAAATATTACATTTCTTCAGGAGATTGGATGTCAAGAAATATGGATAGAAGAATAGAAGTGGCTACTCCAATTTATGATGAATCTATTCAAGCTGACATTAAGCATATTTTTAAATTGCAGTGGGCTGATAATGTGAAATCTAGAATTATAGATGAGCATCAAAAAAATAAATACTTTAAGAATGATAAAACCGTTTGCAATTCTCAACTAGAAACCTATAAATACTTTAAACATAAATTGAAAGCGTAATGAGATTTGGTGCTATTGATATTGGAACAAACGCCGCAAGATTATTGATTGGGGAAGTTTTAACGAATGAAAAAGGGTTTAAGTTTATCAAAAAAATATCTTACACACGTATTCCATTGCGTCTAGGTGTTGACGTGTTTGATAAAGGGAGAATTAAAACCAAAAAGCAAATTGAATTCACCAAAACAATCAAAGCTTTCAAATTGATTTCAGAAGTATTTGAAGTAACCGATTTAAGAGCTTGTGCTACATCTGCAATGCGTGAAGCGGAAAATGGGGTTGAAATGCAACAACAAATTTTAAATGATACAGGCGTAAATATTGAAATTATTGATGGTGCTGAAGAGGCGAAACTTATATTCTCCACTTTTTTTCTACTAGATCTTGATTACACAAAACCATTGGTTGTGGTTGATGTTGGTGGCGGTAGTACAGAAATTACAATTTTTAAAAACAGTAAGATTGTCTCAGCTAAATCATTTAAAATAGGAACTATTAGACTGTTACAGGGTAAGGTTAAAGAAAGTGTTTGGGGTAAAGTTAATGAATGGATTAGTAGTAATACGGATAAATCAACAGCTTATCAAATTTTAGGAACAGGTGGGAATATTAACAAAATCCACAAATTACTAAGTAAAGAATACATGAAAGCTATTTATTTAGATGAGTTAAATGAACTACTCCAAAACATTGAACCACTGACAGTTAAACAAAGAATAAAAACCTATAATTTAAAACAAGATAGGGCAGATGTTATTGTACCTGCTTTAACTATTTATACTCGTATTTTGTCTCAATTAAAAGCTTACAAAATCTATGCACCTAAGATTGGATTGTCTGATGGGATAATTTATGATTTATACAAAAAGCATATTTAATTCTGAATAATTAATTTTGTTGTGTTACACACCTTAGTAGAAGTGTAAGCGCTTAATATATATAAACCAGAATGTAAATTATTTAGTGAGATATGGATATTATGTGCTTCTATATTATTATTCTTAATTAAAACTAATTTTCCATATAGATCGGAAATAGTAACTTTTGTAATATTTTGATTTAGGTTTTGAAGGTTAACGTAACTACTTGTAGGATTTGGAAAAATATTCATATTACATTTTTTTGAAGTTGAAGGTAATACATCAGTAGCAACATATGAAACCCATGGCCTGGCCTGCTTGATGATTAGTTGATCGTTTTTAGTAATTTTATATTCAATATCCATTGCAAAGGAGTTGTTGTTCGTTGCATTATACAAAGTTGCAAATTCTGAATGTATTATTGAGAGGTATTCTCTAAATTGGATAAGTTGTTTGTCAGTCAACAAAAGAGAGTCATTTGGTAATAAACTTGACCATTGAATAACTGAGTACTTAAAATCTTCTGATTTTACTTTATTTAACAATAATTCTTCCGGTTTAGTGTTGTTATTAGGGTTTGTAATTAAATTATTATCTAACTGTGAATTCAAATAAAAATTAGTTTTTGTGCTATATATTGGGTCAGTACTAATGCCAACTCCATTTACCTTTTCATCACTATAATTTGCATGAAAAAGAACTCCCATTGAAGTTTGATAGTGATTTATTTTATAATATTCTCTTTCTTCAAATGCTCTTAAATTCCACAAACTAGCAAATACTTGTTTAATAGATTTTGAAATATGACCTTCATCTAGGTGTTGTGTTTTTGAATCATAAAGCCCTGCACCACTAAATCCAGGTAAATCTTCATTGTTTGTACTTGACCGACATCTAATATTTGTACCTTTAGGAAAGCTTTCTTGAAGATTTGTAAAATCATTTAACATCCATTGAGGGATAGGGGCATTTTCAATTTTCCCCCTTAATAATTCCAATTCTATTAGTCTTACTCCTCTATTGTTTATAAAATCAGAATCAGAAATCATTGTTTTAACATAATTAAAAAAGTCATTAAACTTCATAAACTCTTGATAGTAGTAAAAAGGAAGTCCGTAACCGTCAGGAATAGTTCCTTTTGGAAAACCAAAAGTCCCCATAGTTGCTACGTTTGATACCTTTGCTCCAAAACCGTCAAACATGTTAAAAGTTATGTTCTTTAACGGATATATTGATTGGTAATCTAAATTTAAAGGGGGAAATTGTTCATTTTTCGGCCTTTTGGCATCATGCCAATGATTAACTTCATCAACGCTTGCCTCTCTTATTGTGTATCCGCTTTGTTCTACTTTGTAATAGATATAATGATTCAGTAAATTAGCTATAGTATCAATTGATAGAGGATCACGAATATAGGCATTTGGTATGTCATTCTGAATAGCTCTCAAATTTACATGAGATAAAGGAGTTTGAATAAAAGATGTTATAATTCCAGAAATATGTGGAAGATTGTTAGGGATGTTTTGATATAAAACGATATCCCTTGTCCCTGGTGTTTCTCCGTTAGCTATTTCGCGAAAAAAACCATAACCTTCAGCTTGATGTAATCCCCAATAGTTAACCCCTGCAAATACATCTGTCTCAAAAAGGACTGGAATTCTGGCGGTTTGAAATAATTCAATTTCTGACTGGTAATCCAATTCATTGTTAGAATTGATATAATAAGATAAATTATTAGTTAAAAATAATATATTAGTTGATAGTAATTCTTGAGTGCGCTGAACAGTTAAAAAGGGTTTGCTTTCATTATTTGTATAGTTAAACGCATACGTTCCAAGAGATCCATTATTTGAAATTACCGTAGGATGATAAATAATATGGCCTTTGATGGCGTCAGGATCAAAGTAGCTAAACCCAAACTCTGTTGTAAAGTCTATATGAAGAGGGTGGGTATTAGTGTTAATAAAGTAAACTTCTGGTGATGATGTGTTAAAATTCAAAATAATGAATTTTAGATATTCTTTTTCGTTTAGGTACGGTGACCATTGAACGGTTTCATTTAGAACTGAAAGCTCATTAAAAGAAGTTGTAATATCTAAAGTCACTAAGCCGTCATTTGACGCAATTTCAAAAGCCGAATTTAATGGGTTTTGAAAAGGTTGGTTATTGTATTCTGTGATGTCATCAATGTTATCGCCATCACTATCAAATGGATTAGAAATTTCATATTCTAAAACTTGATAATGGTCAATTGGATACGCTTCTAATCCTTCTGAAATATATGTGACTCCGGACTCACCCATAGTCATTGATGTTGGTGGTAAATTAAATGCAGAATCTAAGCTATGTCTTATTTTTAGGATATAATAGTGCTCAATAGTTGAGTTTATCTCTAACTGAACTTGATTATTAATATCTGTGGAGTAATTAATAATGGGTACGCTTTGTGAAAAACTAAGTAATGAACTGAATATGGAAAAAAATAAGAGAAACGTTAATTTAATTTTCATAGGGTGCATGGTTACAATGTTTTTTAATAATCAAGTATATCAATAAAAATAGATTGTATAATTAATAACGTAATAGATTTAAATTGGTTGGATTAGTTTTATTTTTAAGAGTATTGCCTTTTCAATTAGTCAGTAAAATTTAGATGTGAATAAGTTTAATCACTAAAAATCTAAATGCATTAATAAATTTATAAATTTGCGTAAAAACAAATTTGATGGAAACAATAGAGTGGAAAACGGCCAAAGAATATAAAGACATTACTTACAAAAAAAGTAATGGTGTAGCAAGAATTGCATTTAATAGACCAGATGTAAGAAATGCATTTAGACCAAATACAACTTCAGAATTAATTGACGCATTTTATGATGCGCAAGAAGATACAACTATTGGTTGTGTATTATTATCAGCAGAAGGACCGTCTTCAAAAGATGGTGTATATTCATTTTGTAGTGGAGGAGATCAAAAGGCAAGAGGAAAACAAGGTTATGTTGGTACAGATGGACAACATAGATTAAATATATTAGAAGTACAGCGAATGATTAGGTTTATGCCTAAAGTTGTTATTTGTGTAGTGCCTGGTTGGGCAGTTGGTGGTGGTCATAGTTTACATGTGGTGTGTGATATGACTTTAGCGAGTAAGGAGCACGCTATATTTAAGCAAACGGATGCTGATGTGACTAGTTTTGATGGTGGATATGGGTCTGCTTATTTAGCAAAAATGGTTGGTCAGAAAAAAGCAAGAGAAATTTTCTTTTTAGGACGTAATTATTCCGCTCAAGAGGCATTTGAAATGGGGATGGTAAACGCTGTTATTCCGCATGCAGACTTAGAGGATACAGCTTATGAATGGGCTCAAGAAGTCTTAGGAAAATCTCCAATGTCAATTAAAATGTTAAAATTCGCTATGAATTTAACGGATGATGGAATGGTTGGACAACAAGTGTTTGCTGGAGAAGCTACGCGTTTAGCCTATATGACAGAAGAAGCACAAGAGGGTAGAGACGCATTTTTAGAAAAACGTAAACCTAACTTTGATAAGAAATGGTTGCCTTGATAATATCTAAAATTTGACGCTTAATAACTCATTAACCTTGATTAAACTAACCATTACATGACGAATACGCTTTTAATTTCAATGCTAGTAGGCTATTTTGCTGTACTATTACTTATTTCATACTTTACTGGTAAAAAAGCGGATAACGATACGTTTTATACTGGAAATAGAAATTCTAAATGGTATGTGGTTGCTTTTGGAATGATTGGAGCAAGTTTGTCTGGTGTCACCTTTATTTCCATTCCGGGAACAATCGGACCAATTGACCCGAAAATCGGAGCTGAATTCACGTATTTACAAATGGCATTAGGATATATAGCTGGTTATGCTATTATTGCTTTTGTACTATTACCACTGTATTACAGAATGAACTTAACGTCTATTTATGAGTATTTAAAAGGTAGGTTTGGTAATTACACTTATAAAATGGGAGCTGGTTTCTTTTTAGTATCTCGTTTAATTGGTGCATCTTTAAGAATGTATTTAGTAGCAGATGTTTTGCATGAATTTATATTTTCTCAAATGGGTGTTGATTTTTGGATGACAGTTACGTTGAGTATTTTATTAATTTGGATTTATACATTTAAAGGAGGTATTAAAACTATTGTTTGGACAGACACCTTGCAGACCTTGTTTATGCTTATTGCGGTTGGGTTAAGTGTGTATTTCATTTCAAGTGAACTACATCTTGGTATTTCCGATATTTATAATTCAATTTCGGAACATGATATGGGACAAATGTGGCAAACAGAAGATGTATATGCTAAAAACTTTTGGTTAAAAGGATTACTAGGCGGAATGTTTATTACGCTTGGTATGACTGGGGTGGACCAAGATATGATGCAAAAAAACTTATCAGTCTCTTCTCTAAAAAAGTCTCAAAAAAACATGATGGTTTTTTCTATCGTTCTATTTTTTGTAAATGTTGTTTTTGTAGCCTTAGGCGGTTTATTATTCGTTTATGTACAAGATAACCCAGAACTATTTGAAGTTTGGGCAAGTCATGGAACAAAAGGAGACAGATTATTCCCAACCATTGCTTTGGAAGGTGGATTACAATTATCAGTTGGTGTTTTTTTCTTTTTAGGACTAATAGCAGCCGCATACTCTTCAGCCGATTCCGCTTTAACGGCCCTAACAACTTCATTTAGTATTGATTTTTTAAATTCAAAATCGAAACCAGTAGACCAACAGGTTAAGATTAGAAAGTATGCACATGTAGGAATGTCAGTCGTTTTATTAATTGTTATCTTAGTTTTTAACTCAATGGAGAATGACGGTGTGGTATGGAAATTATTTAGTGCAGCCAATTATACGTATGGCCCCTTATTAGGTTTGTTTATGTTTGGTGTTCTTACAAACCGCTACATTGCAGATATGTATTCCTTTCTAATTTCTATAGTTGTAGCAGTAGTACTTTACTTATTTATTACATTTATTTGGGCTGATTTAACAACTTACCAATTTGGTTCAGAACTATTAGGTATCAATGCAGGATTAGTCTATTTAACGTTATGGTTGTTTTCTTCAAAGACTGACAACTTAGCAATAAAGTAAAAAGTTGACCTAATTAGACTGACAAAAAAGAGGTGTAAGATGCCAATATTTCATAAAAATATTTTGGCATTTTATTTGATTAATTGAAAATCGATATTACTTTAGTAAAAAATTAAAATCAAGTCTAATCTTTATTAGGCATTAACAAATAAAAAATTATATAAAATGGCAGTAGAATTTACAGACGCAAATTTTGAAGAATTAGCTTTAAAAACGGACAAAGTAGTAATGGTTGACTTTTGGGCAGCATGGTGTGGACCTTGTAAAATGGTTGGACCAATTGTTGAAGAAATCGCTAATGACTTTGAAGGAAAAGCAGTAGTTGGTAAAGTTGATGTTGACAAATTTGGATCAATTTCAGGAAACTATGGTGTAAGAAATATTCCAACAATTATCTTCTTGAAAAATGGAGAATTAGTTGATAAATCAGTAGGTGCTGTACCTAAAGCTACATTAGTAGCAAAATTAGAAGCATTAATGGCTTAATCAATACGTCATTACTAAGTACTAAAGCCATTCATTTTGAATGGCTTTTTTTATTCGTTATTGTTTCCTAAAATGAATACTTAGTTTTTTTAAGTATCCCCTTTTAAATAGAGAGAAAAATACAAATATTAATACTATTTTTGCATAAAAGTTTTAAGATATGAATTTAGAAAAATTGTTAACAGAGAAAGTTAAGTTTGCCATTCAAGAGTTATACGGAGTGGAAGCGAGTGATAATTTAGTACAATTTCAAAAAACAAGGAAAGACTTTGAAGGTGATATTACTTTAGTAACGTTTCCTTTACTAAAAACGTCTAAAAAATCTCCTGAGCAAACAGGAGAACAGATAGGACAATTTTTAAAAGATAATGTATCAGATATTTCTGACTTCAATATAGTTAAAGGTTTTATTAACCTAGTTATATCTAATTCATTTTGGGTTAACAAGTTAAACAACTCTATTGAAACAAAAAACTTTGGTTTTAATTTAGAAACTGCTGATACATTAATGGTGGAATATTCTTCACCAAATACAAACAAACCATTACACTTAGGGCATTTAAGAAATAACTTCTTAGGGTATTCAGTAGCTGAGATATTAAAGGCGAACGGAAATGATGTGATCAAAACTCAAATTATAAACGACCGTGGTATTCATATTTGTAAAAGTATGTTAGCATGGCAACAATTTGGTGGTGGAGAGACTCCAGAGTCAACCGGTTTAAAAGGAGATAAATTAGTTGGTAAATATTATGTTGAATTCGACAAACATTTACGCGATCAAGCTAAAGCTGTTATTGCTAAATGGAGTGATGGCGATTTTTCAAATGCAACTGACAAACAAAAAGAAGAGTATTTAAAGTTCGAAACTGCAAAAGCAGATAAGGACGAAAAGGGAATTAAAGCATTAGATTCAAAAATTTTAGAATTAGCAAAGAATGCCACAGTTATAATGATTGAGGCTAAAGATATGCTACTAAAATGGGAAGCTAAAGATCCTGAGGTATATGCCTTATGGGAGAAAATGAATGGATGGGTTTATAAAGGGTTTGAATCAACTTACACAGCAATGGGTGTTGATTTTGATAAGTTATATTATGAATCGACTACTTTTTTGACTGGTAAAGACTTAGTTGATTCTGGGTTAGAGAAAGGTATATTCTTCAAAAAGGAAGATGGGTCTGTATGGATTGATTTAACGGATGAAGGTTTAGATGAAAAATTAGTATTGCGTTCAGATGGTACTGCGGTTTACATGACGCAAGATATGGGAACGGCTAATTTACGTTATGAAGACTTTCCTAAGTTGAATGGAATGATTTATACTGTAGGCAATGAGCAAGATTACCACTTTAAAGTACTATTTCTTATTCTTAAAAAAATGGGGTATTCTTGGGCTGAAAACTGCTTCCACCTATCTTATGGAATGGTAGATTTACCTTCAGGTAAAATGAAATCGAGAGAAGGAACTGTGGTTGATGCTGATGATTTAATGGCAGATGTGGTTCAAAAGGCTAAAGAAATGACACAAGAACGTGGTCATATTGAAGGAATGTCTGATGAAGAGAAAGAAAATCTTTACAATATGATTGGAATGGGTGGATTGAAATACTATTTACTTAAGGTTGATCCTAAAAAGAGAATGATGTTTAACCCTGAAGAATCAGTTGATTTAAATGGAAACACTGGACCCTTCATTCAATATGCACATGCAAGAATTTCATCTTTACTACGTAAAGGTGGTGATTTAACAGGTGTTGATTCAAATGTTGAGCTACACGCTTCAGAAAAAGAATTGATTAAGCATTTAGTAGGTTATCCACAATTAATCCAAGAGGCGGGTGCAAATCACAGTCCAGCGTTAATTGCTAACTTTACTTATGAATTGGTTAAGATGTATAATTCATTTTATCAATCTGTTAGTATTTTTAGAGAAGAGGATGCAGCAAAAGTTAATTTAAGATTGCAATTATCTAAAACAGTTGCTGGTATCATTAAATCGTCTATGAGTTTATTAGGGATTAATGTTCCTGAAAGAATGTAAAAAACGTATAACTTTATTAGATAATAGAACGCTCCGCTTTTAGATACAGGATTTAAGCCTGAAGAATTTTACTTTAATAAAATTTAGTAAACGCTATCCTTAATTGGGTAGTGTTTTTTTTATGTTTAGTAAATGATACTATGATGAAGTTTAAAACTATAAAAGCCAATGTCAGTTCGAGTGTTTTGAGGTACGAAAAATGTATCGAGAACAGAATGGAAAGCGAATCTCAAGCCTATTTCACTTTAGTCCAGGTTTTTGTTTCATAAAACCAACCAACATAACCACGTAATTTCAATTTATCGCCTTCCATCCAAAATGAACACTCATAAGTTTTTCCAACCAGAGGATCGTAAATAGTTCCACCGCTCCATTTTCCATTTTTGTAGGTCAAGTTTTTTATAATTACTAAATTTAAAACTAGTCTTGTTTTTAAACTTTTATTAGGATTATTCTCGTCTACTGCTGGTGTTCCATTTACATTAGATGGGTCTTTTAACCAAACCACTTTACCATAATACTTGTTGCCACTTTTATAGAATTCAATCTTTGCATTTTTAACTTGGTTCAACCAAACACCTAAAATCTCATCTGAAGACGTAGTTGGTGTAAAGGAAAATAAGAGAAATATGTAGATAATTAGCTGACTCATACTAAACAAACTTAATGAAAAAATTGGTCAACACCTCTTTTCCACTCGATTTATTGTGCTCGTTTAGAGTAAATTATTAAAGATTGAATATGTTTGTCCGCATCTAGGTTTGAGGCCCCTTAATTTGTTTGGATACTATGGAGGCATTCAACTTATTTTACTCTTGTCCATGTTTTGGTTTCATAAAACCAACCAATATAACCACGTAACATTAATTTGTTATTTTCAAACCAAAAGGTGCATTCATACGTTTTTCCATTATTAGGATCGTAAATCGTTCCTCCGCTCCATTCTCCTTCATTATAAATTAAGTTTTTTATAATGACTAAATTGAAAATAGCTTTGCTTCTTAAATTTTGTTTTGGATTATTTGCGTCTTTGATTGGTATTCCATTCTTATCATTTGGCGATTTAATCCAAACCACTTTACCGTGATACTTACCATTATTTTTGTAGATTTCAATTTTTGCGTCTTTGACCTGATTTAGCCAAACTCCAATAATATTGTCAGAAGAAACAGATGACGTAAAGGAAAATATAAAAAATGAAAAAATAACTAAATAACGCATGTAAACAAACATACGATTAAATAGTCATATATGGGTCTATTCTACTTTGTAACTTAACGTGTTAATTATAAACTTTTTAAAAATTTAATATTTTCATCTGAATCTAATTTTGAAGCCCCTTCAATTTTTTGAACGATATTAAAATCAGAATCTATAATAAATGTAGTAGGGTAAGCAGAAAAATCAAATTGAGGGGAAAAGAACTGTGTATAAAAAATGAAATCAGCATGGACGTCATATTCACCAGATGCTTTAATGACTTCATAACTTTCGTTGGTTACGGATATAAAGTGAACGTCATCTTTAAATTTATCTTTTAAAGCTTTAATTTCAGGTAATTCAGCTCTACACCCCGGACACCACGTGGCCCAAAAGTTAAGTACGATTGGTTTTCCTTTATAAACTTTAAATGAAGATGGCTTCTTTTGTGAATCCAATAAAATCCAATTTTCTTGCGCAAAATTCAATGGGGTAGATGTATCCTTTTTTAATTCGGTACTACTCATAAATATTTTTTGCAGACCACTTGAAAAGGCTAATCGCCAAGATGGAACTAGCATAACAATAGCTAGTGCTAATAAAAGAAGATTAGTCATCCAATCTTTTTTTAATTTACCCCATATTAATCCTAGTCTTTCTTTTATCATAGCTCAAAAATAAACATAATCACATGAACTGTATGTAAGAAAAATTACAAATAACGATTTGACTTAAAACTTGTCATAAACACCTAAACCAAATAACGCAAAGTCATATTTAACGGGGTCAATTGGATCCATTTTACGTAAGGGAACCATTAATTCTTCTAATGCTTTCCAATCATTTGCTTTTCGTGTAATAAACCCTAATTTTCGGCCAACATTACCTGTATGTACGTCTAATGGACAATATAACTCAGAAGCTTTAATTGAATTCCAAATACCAAAATCAACGCCTTTTTTATCTTCACGTACCATCCATCTTAAATACATATTTAATCGTTTAGCTGATGAATTTTTTAAGGGGTTTGAAATGTGTTTTTCAGTCCGTTTCTCATGTCCAAAAGA
>Ga0209292_1000837_pt1 | contig 39402 bp, 41 predicted proteins | sample GOMGulsemesocosm_2_FD_184634 | JGI IMG/M metagenome (GOLD analysis project Ga0209292, IMG submission 184634) | Methane-oxidizing microbial communities from mesocosms in the Gulf of Mexico - GOM9C Gulf of Mexico (SPAdes) (version 2) | ecosystem: Environmental > Aquatic > Marine > Cold seeps...
TGAGCTTGCGCTACATCCATGCGGCTTTCATGTGAAACAGCATGAACAATCGCTTGTTTATCCCCTGATTTAAGTGTTCCTCTCATCACTTTTCCATCAATCGCAATCCATTCATCTTCAATAATTTGTGCGGTTTTATCGCTAAAACACTGATTAATCACCCCATTCAAATCCTGCCAATCTAATTTAGCCAGCATTCTTGGCAAATGAGAGCGAGAAATAACGGTAGCCTCCTCAAAACCTGTGACTTCACGTAACCAATCAATTTTATGAGTCATATAACGATGAATACTGGAGACTTTTGAGCGGCCAAGCAAGATAGAAAAAACAACAGTAACGATTAAAAACACCAATGAATGCCGCTTGCCGCGGTTGTCACGTGGATCAGGCAATGTTTTGAGTACATGGATGAATTTAAGACTCTCTGTCTCTAGATTTATTTCAAGGTCGTTATTATTCGTTGAGGGTGTAATTGGCATCTGCCGGTCGATTGAAATAGTGATATTTTATCGCATATGTCAATATATTTTTTTATGAGAAAGCCGTGGCTCACGGGCTAATTACGACACGCTAAGCCAGGGCAATCGCATTAAAATATGCATAGATATCATGCTATTATGATTCTTCAGCTATTTCCATTCATTGAGCATAGTATTTTTAGCAAACAAACATCATCCCAACCGGCCTTTAGCCGTTTATTTTTAACACCTACTTTAGCAGGGCAATCGGGCTTAAATAGCATTTAAAATCAATTACTTATAAAAATACCTTTTATAAGTAAATTAACGTTAAAAGGATGCCTTTATTTTTTGATTTAAAAACAATAAGTTAAAACCTGAAAATCGACTCACTTTTGTCATTATTTGGTCATTAAAATACTGTATTTTCTAATATGTTGATTTTTATACTTATTTAAGCCCGATTGCCCTGCCTACTTTAGCTGTTTTTTCAGATTTAAGTAAGTTCAGTGAAAGATAACGAATAATAGACATATTAGCCGCACTATTCCCCGTTCTTGTTCGCTGTGAATCTTCATCAAAGGCATAATCTAAGACCCAGTGAAGATTATTTTCAATACCCCAGTGCGCACGTACAACTTGACCTAGATACTTAGGATTTGTTGCATCAAGACTACTAATAAAATAGCGAGTTTCTTCCGATACCTTATTATTACATTCCCGACGAGCCGTCACCGCAACGATGCTTTGAAGTCCCGACCATTTAGGGTGCTCCTCTTTTAACCATTTAATATCTGATGAAGCTCGTATCGTCCGTGTTTCTATACGTCCGTGTCCAACATCATTCGATTCATGACCTATTTCAGGGCATGTATTGTCTGATTCGAAAAAAAGTTTCACCTCTTTATGAAGGTTGCCCTGATTTCCTTTTAAACTCAACATGTAATCAGCTTTTTGCTCAATAATTTGATGAGCAACGGCCGTTTGGCAACCCATTGCATCCATGGTTATCACTGCTCCGGTAATATTTAATCGCAAAAGTAATTTAGGGATCGCTGTTATCTCATTGGATTTTTCATCTACTTTTTGTTGTCCGAGTACAAGCTGGTTTTCAGCCGCCCAAGCACTGACCATATAAATAGCAGCCTTATTAGAGGCTTTATCCATGCTGCGACGTAAGCATTTACCATCAATCGCAATGATATTTTCTCCACTCAACTCGGTGAGATCCGCAACCCAACGACTAAAACATTCGCTAAACAGTTGAGTGTCTATAACAACAAATACATTACCCAATGTATCATGAGAAGGAATACCATTTTCAAGTTCTAATAACTCGGTAAAGCAGTCTTCTTTGGCTTTTCCAAACATTTCAACAGCAACCCAATCATTGGCTCCACAAATTGCAGCGCAAAGGGTAATAAAGAGAATGTCGCCTAACTTATGTTGTTTCCTTCTATTGAGGCGAGGATCTGGAATTGAAGAGAAATGTTCTATTATTGAGGCGCTAGCGGAATGATTCATAAATAAATAAATAGCGCCTATAAATTACTATTTATTATGAAATGTCAATACTGTTTTAATGCGATTACCCTAAGTGATGATTGCTTCTATTTATAGTACCAATACGATTGAAGGCGGAGAATTAAGCTATGAAGAAACTGAGGATGTTTTAAAGCTTTCTGATAATGAAATTAAGGAACAAAGAGATATTCAGGTTGGAAATCTTAAAAAGGCATACGATTTTTCTGAAGAGATGGCAGGGGCAATATTTCGAGCGTATCAAGAAGAGCAAGCGAATGCAGGGGAAATCTCTTTGCCTGATGATGTATTACTGAATCTTTCTGAAGGATTGTTCTCTTGTCACCGATGCTTTTATGTATGAAGATAACGATTAAGTGAATTTTACAGACAGGTATTCCCAATGAGCTATTGGGAAGGAACAAATTTTTAATCTAAACCTATAGGTATCGTTATGAAAAAAAATATTCATCGTTTAGCAGTGGCTTCTGTTTTACTGGGTTCTTCTGCCGCTTATGCGGCGAATGATTGTTCAGCCTTACCAAGCCATGCAGAATTAACCACCGCATTAAGCCATGCGATTACACAAGATAATGGCGGATTTAATTTAGATATGTGGGCAACTGTGGTGAATCGTTATGGGGTTGTCTGTGCTGTGACTAAAGCCTCTAATATTAATACAGGAAATACAACGCCTGATCCTTGGCCCGGTAGCCGTTCTATTTCGGCACAAAAAGCGAATACAGCGAATGCATTTAGTAATGTGAATGCAACTATTTCAAGTGCTTGGTTATTTCCAGCGGTGCAACCGAACGGCAGTTTATTTGGTTTACAATTTAGTAATCCAGTTGATCCACGGGTTATTTATCGTGGCGATCCAACATCTAATGGAACGGTGAATGATGCCATGAATGGTTTAAAACCTGGTGGTGTGAATGTTTTCGGGGGCGGTATTGCTTTATTTAAAAAGGGTCAAGTGATTGGCGCGATAGGCGTGAGTGGTGATACTTCCTGTGCAGATCATAATATTGCTTGGCGTACTAGAAGCGGATTAGGTAAGACTTTTCATGATGGACTAGGTAAGGCTGCGGATTTTGAGAAAATCACTTATGGTGCAACCGCTCATCCTGAATGTGGTAATACCGAGAGAAAGGTTTCAGGAAAGATTGGTTCTTCAACAAATTAGTGAGAGGCTGGTATGACTATTTTTAATACAACAGTGTCTAGATATGTGTTTATCGTATTAGGGCTGATAACATTAACTTCTTGTACCTCTGGAACGAGCGTCACCAAACCTTCTGGAACTTTAATGGCGCGCCAAATTTCGTCAGAGCAAGCGGCTCTTGAGGGACAAGGAATTACATCTCCTCTTTCATCAAAAACGGCTTTAACGGCTGCTCAAATAAATTCGGCACAAGCGGCGCTTGATGCTATTGAACCGCCTGAGTCTATTTTCTAAATTTTCACTATTAAACGCTTGTTACTGTATGAGCTAACAAGCGTTTTTTATTATGCCGCTCTGTTATAACAAATAAAACTGTAATTAAAATTAACACGGCTATCATCCGTGATATCTTCTCGCTCACACTCTTGCCATTCTGTAGCATTTATCTCAGGAAACCACGTATCGCCTGAAAAATCTTGGTGTATCTGAGTAATATACAGGCTATCAGCGTGCGCTAAGGTTGCGTTATAAAGCGTTGCACCACCAATCACAAAAACCTCATTTTCCATTTTGCAGTGCTCTAAAGCTTTTTCTAGGTCATTAAAAATAAGACAGTCGGTTTGTTGGTAGTCAGGATTACGACTAATAATAATATTTTTACGTCCAGGTAAAGGTCTACCAATGGCTTCAAAGGTTTTGCGCCCCATAATAATAGGGCAACCCATAGTCACTTTTTTAAAATGCTGCAAATCCGCCGATAAGTGCCACGGCATTTTTTTATCAATACCAATAATGCGATTACTCGCCATTGCAACAATCAGTGATAATTTCATAATAACTCCTAGATTAACCGCATTTACTGTCGCCACAGCTTAAACAAGTCATACAGCCATCCATTAGAATTAACGCTTTTGTTTGACATTTATTACACAGTTGGGCTTGTGCAGGAAAATCTGAAGCGTTCGTGCTGTCGCTGTTGTTTGCCTCTTCAAATTCTTTACGTTTATCCGCTAAAAATTGTTTTTGGTGCGCATCCATTTCAGGTTTTTTTAATAAGCCAATATGCTTCATGTGCTGTTCAATCGCATAGCCGATTTCTGCCACTAAAGAAGGCATATAAACCCCACCGCGCTTGAAATAACCACCTTTAGGATCAAAGACCGCTTTTAGCTCTTCTACCATAAAGGTAATATCGCCGCCTTTACGGAAAACAGCGGAAATAACACGCGTTAATGCCAATACCCATTGAAAGTGTTCCATATTTTTAGAGTTAATGAAAACTTCATAGGGTTGGCGTTCTTCGTGCTCAGTCCCTTGATTTAGCACCATGTCATTAATGGTGATATATAAGGCGTGTTCCGATTGAGGCGTTTTTATTTTGTAAGTGGAGCCTAATAATATTTCAGGGCGCGCTACATTTTCGTGCATACTTTCAATATCGCGTTGATTTTCCACAGGAGCGGCTTCTTTTTTTTCAGCTTCCTCTTGGGTAACTACTTTGTAGCCAACAATTTTTTTATCTATTTTTAATGTCATTTTTTTACCTAAGATTAGAATTTGCCGTAATAGCCTTCTTTTAAGGCATCAAATAAATTAGCGGCAGTGTGCATTTCACCATCGTAGTCTACTTCTTCGTTTCCTTTGAGTTCAACGACATGACCGTCTTCTAAGGTAAATTGGTAGGTTGTGTTTTCTAAATCGGATTCTTTTACCAGTACCCCTTGAAAGACTTCTGGGTTAAAGCGGAAAGTGGTGCAGCCTTTTAGTCCTTTTTCATAGGCGTATTCATAAATGGATTTAAAATCTTCATACGGGTAATCCGTAGGGACATTCGCAGTTTTTGAAATCGAAGAATCAATCCAAACCTGAGCCGCCGCTTGTATATCCACGTGTTGCTTGGGAGTAATCGCATCAGCGGTAATAAAATAATCAGGCAGTTGCTCATCGGCTTTATCGCTGTAGGGCATGGCTTTATTATTAATCAGTTCACGATAGGCAAGTAATTCGAAGGAAAATACATCGACTTTTTCTTTGGTTTTCTTACCTTCACGAATAATATTGCGTGAGTAATGATGTGCAAAACTCGGCTCAATACCATTACTGGCATTATTGGCCAATGAAAGTGAAATAGTGCCAGTGGGTGCAATGGAGCTGTGATGAGTAAATCGTGCGCCTTGTTCAGCCAGTGCTGCCACTAATTCTGGTTCAACTTCTGCAATTTTCTGCATATAACGGCTGTATTTTGCGTGTAATACTTTTCCTGCAATTTTATCGCCAATTTTATAACCATCTTCTGCCATTTCAGGGCGTTTATGTAACATGGCTCCTGTAATACTGTACATTTGTTCAAGTGCTGGTGCTGTGCCTTTTTCTTTGGCTAAATCTAATGCCTCTTTCCAGCCTTCAACCGCTAATACTTTAGTTACTTCATTAGTGAAGTCTAATGAGCCTTTATCACCATACTGCATGCCCATCATGGTGGTTGTGGAGCCTAAACCAAGGTATCCCATGCCATGACGACGTTTTGAGGTAATTTCAGTGCGTTGCTTTTCTAATGGTAGGCCATTAATTTCCACAACATTATCCAACATACGCGTAAAAATACGAATGGTTTTGCGATAAGCCTCCCAATTAAAAGCCGCGTTTTCTGTAAATGGGTTTTGCACAAAACGTGTTAGATTAATAGATCCTAGAAGGCAGGAACCATAAGGTGGGAGAGGCTGTTCTCCGCAATTATGTGCATGTAATCCATTGGCATCAAAGGTATTAATACCTGGCACTTGAATATCATAAACATCTTCGCAGCCATCTTCGATAATCGATTCAATGGTAGCAGTAAAGCGTTCGCGATTTAATTTCCGCTTGTAATCATTGATGGCGGTTTTTAATTTTAATGCTTTATTTAAGTCAGTAAAATTAACCAGTGCTTGAAAACTTAATAAATTTTCACCAGTAATAATCAGTTCATGCTGGGCTTTAATTTGATAGTCAGCCATTCTACCTTTACCATTAGGCAACTGCTTAATGCCTGCTGGTCTACGGTTACGATAAATGCTGGCTTTAATTCCTAAGCGAAGCAACATACGTTGCACGGTTTCTAAACGCGGTAAGTCGGATTGAGCTAAACGTACGCTTACCCCTTTCTCTTGTGAGCCTTGTACACTACCATCGGCATCAAAAAATCCTTGTAGAAAGCCTTTATAAAAATCACTAGAAGCAGATTCTATCGCGGGTGTAATCGCTTTATTACCTGTTGATAAACCTAATTCTTCAGCAAAATGTTTTAATCCAGAAAAACTGAGTCTGTATTCATTTCTGCCTGTAATCTCAGACCAGCCATTAAAGTCACTGCGTGTTTTAAATTCTTCCGTTGCAGTAAGGACTTTATCCATAATGGCATCAATCCCAGAATTATTATTTCCAGATGAATTAATTATTTCAGCCTGTTTCCAAACCGATAAAACAGCTTTTTCATTTGTGAGCGTACCATCTCCAATGAGTAAGCCCATTAAGTAACCTTGATTCTCTGTATATTGCCCCTGCCAGCTATTAAAGTCACTGTGATTATGCAATAAAACTTGATCGCCAGTCTGTAAGTCTCCAGCAGCACACCATTCTGTTTCTTGTTTATAACGTGTTTGATGAGTGACTTTGCGGACTTGATGGTCATGAGTTAAACGTAAATTAAATCCTTCTTTGGTAATGAGTTTAACAACGTCTTTAGTGGCCGTTTTGAAAAAACCTTGTTTACCAGATTGATGTAACTGGCCATCCACTAAAATATTAACAGGCTTGCCTAATAAGCTGGATACTTGTCTAGCCCCTTTTTCGGTTTGTACCCATGTATCCGCCGTAACGCACGGGTTTGTCGCACGTATATCTTCACAAAACCAGTTGTTATTCATCTCATTGACTTTATCTATTAAGATAAATCCAGGTTCTGCATAATCGTAGGTAGAGGACATAATAATGTCCCATAAACGGCGTGCAGGAATCGTTTTGCTAATACGGCAAGCGACTAACCCCGCTTCATTTTCGACATAACCTTCTGCATGAGGTAAATCGCGCCATAAAATAAGCGACTCATCGTTTAAATCTAAGTTATCTTCTTCTAATTCTCTTTGCATTAAAGGGAAAGAAAGAGGCCACGGTTTATCGGCTTTCACTGCTTCCACAAATTCTGCAGTAATGAGCAGTGATAAATTAAACTGACGTAAACGCCCGTCTTCTCGTTTTGCACGAATAAATTCGACCACATCAGGATGCCCAACATCAAAGGTCGCCATTTGCGCGCCCCGTCGTCCTCCCGCAGAAGAAACGGTAAAGCACATTTTGTCGTAAATATCCATAAAGGATAGAGGCCCAGATGTGTATGCACCAGCCCCTGAAACGTACGCATCTTTAGGGCGCAGAGTGGAAAACTCATATCCTATGCCACAACCCGCTTTTAATGTCAGCCCTGCTTCATGTACTTTTGCCAGAATATCATCCATTGAATCTTGGATAGAGCCTGAAACAGTACAGTTAATGGTTGAAGTGGCGGGTTTATGGTCTTGCGCGCCCGCATTAGAAATAATACGGCCTGCTGGAATCACGCCTTGGCGTAACGCCCATAGGAATTCTTGGTAATATTGTTCTTGTTTGCCTTTGCCCTTTTCCACTGATGATAAGGCTTTTGCCACGCGCTGAAATGTTTCATCTATATTAGCGTCAACCGCTTCGCCTGATTTCGTTTTTAAGCGATATTTTGTATCCCAAATATCTAACGAAGCATCTTGTAGTTGAATTTCTACGTGTGGTTTTTCAGTCATATTACATCCTAAGCGCAATGTACTATTTCTTAAGGAAAATGCCTAAGAAGTAGCTAAATAATTTAAAAGTAGCCAGCTATCATATCATAGGAAAACACTAGATATAGTGGTGATAGTTTAGTGTAGGTACTATATAAGGTATTTATTGACTTATTTATTTTTTATAGATAAAGCGTTTTATTTTTCTTATCTCTATGATGTTATTCATTAAACGCAGGCTTCGTTCTTAACCAATCTTCTAAAAAAATCAAAAACGCACGCACCTTGGCAGATAAATATTTTCGATGAGGATACACAGCATGAATATGCATTGGCTCGATAGCGTAATCTTCTAAAACGACCTGTAAATGACCTTTTTCTATATCACGCGCCACAATATATTCAGGCAACATAACTAAGCCCACATCTTTTTTTGCCGCAATACGAATGGGGTCGGCGGCATTGGCTTGCATTCGCCCTGATACTTCGACTTGTCTTTTGCCTTCTAAGCCCTTAAAGAGCCATTTATTACGGGGCGGAATCGCCCAATTCACTAAGCAACTGTGTTCTATTAAATCTTCAGGAACGAGAGGTTTACTATTTTTTGCAAAATAATTGGGAGAACCACAGACCAATAAACTGGAGCTCGCCATTTGTTTAGCAATCAGGCTGGTATCTTCTAAGCTGCCAAAAGTGACGGCTATATCAATCCCTTCATCTACCATGTCTCCAAAATTACTTTGTAAAATTAAATTAACCGATAGATCTTTATGCAGAGACAGAAATTCAGCAATCGCAGGCGCAATATATAATGCACCAATCACGGTTGGCGCGCTGATTTTGAGTTTTCCGCGCGGCTCAGTATGTAAGTGGGTGACGGCATCTTCCATTTCTTCTATATCTGCCAAAATGGTTTTGCACCGCTGCAAATAGGCGGCTCCTACATCGGTTAGGCTCAAACTACGGGTGGTGCGATTAAATAATCGAGTGCCTAAATAGCTTTCTAATTGCGCAATATGTTTAGTTACCATGGCTCTGGAAATAGAGAGTTCTCTTGCGCCTCCGACAAAACTGCCTGCTTTTGCCACGCTGGTAAACACGGTCATTCCTGTTAATCTATCCATTATTTTAAGGCCAGTTATGATGAAAATAAGACTTATTATAACGAGAGAATAAGACTATTTTGCGATAGCATTCGCAAGCTTATTATAAGATTGGTAGAATTGACGTTTTTAATTCAATTACTACGCGCTGCTTTAACACGTTACGTCGTCACTACAATCATAAAAGACTCCTATGACACCTGAACAATTTAAGCAATATGCTGAACAAGGCTATAACCGTATTCCTATTACGCGTGAAGTGCTGGCAGATTTGGATACGCCACTGAGTGCCTATTTAAAACTGGCCGATGATGCTTACTCTTACTTATTTGAATCTGTTCACGGTGGCGAACAATGGGGACGTTATTCGATTATTGGTTTACCGTGCAAAACCATTATTAAGATTTTTGATCATGAAATTCGCATAGAAGAATCAGGGCAACGCATTGAAACTCTTCACCATGATGAACCTTTAACTTGGATTGAAGAGTACAAAAAGAATTTTAATGTGCCAGATATTGAAGGGCTTCCTCGTTTTCATGGGGGGCTAGTCGGCTATTTTGGCTATGAAACCATTGGTTATATTGAGCCACGCTTAAAAGCGACCGCCAAAGAAGATCCCATTGGCAGTCCCGATATTTTATTAATGGTATCGGAAGAAATGCTGGTATTTGATAATCTTTCAGGAAAAATGTTATTACTCACGCATGCCAACCCAGCAGATACAAAGGCTTATGAACAAGCACAGGCGCGGCTAAACTGTTTAGTGCAGAAATTGCAGAATTTAAAAGCCGATGCGCATAATGAGCATCCGCCTAAAAAAGTGGATGAAACGGATTTTATCTCTGGCTTAACTCAAGAGGGATTTGAAGCCGCAGTCTTAAAAGCCAAACAGTATATTACTGATGGCGATATTATGCAGGTGGTTCTATCCCAGCGGCTTTCTATTCCATACAGTTCCGAACCGCTGGATTTATACCGTGCGTTACGCTGTTTAAACCCATCGCCGTATATGTATTATCTTAATTTGGAAGACTTTCATATTGTTGGTTCTTCTCCTGAGATTCTTGTCCGTTTGGAAGACGATGAAGTCACAGTACGCCCGATTGCAGGGACTCGTCCACGGGGTAAAAATAATGCAGAAGATATTGCCTTAGAAAAGGAATTATTAGCCGATCCGAAAGAATTAGCCGAACATTTAATGCTGATTGATTTAGGGCGTAATGATGCAGGGCGTGTTTCTGAAATTGGGACAGTGGAATTAACCGATAAAATGATTGTTGAGCGTTATTCGCACGTCATGCACATTGTTTCTAATGTCACGGGGAAATTAAAAGCAGGTAATAATGCCTTTGATGTCTTAAAAGCGACTTTCCCAGCAGGCACCGTGAGTGGCGCGCCTAAAATTAGAGCGATGGAAATTATTGATGAGCTAGAACCCGTTAAACGCGGCGTGTATTCGGGAGCTGTTGGTTATATTTCTTGGTCAGGTAATTTAGATACCGCCATTGCCATTCGAACCGCTGTGATTAAAGATAACACCTTACATATACAAGCAGGTGCAGGGATTGTTTACGATTCTGTTCCTAAAAATGAATGGGATGAAACCATGAATAAAGGACGCGCTGTCTTTCGTGCTGTTGCAATGGCAGAAGCAGGCTTAAATGGAGAACACTCATGAGTCAATGTAAAGTGGTGATGGTGGATAACTACGATTCATTCACCTATAACTTAGTGCAATATTTTGGTGAACTGGGTGCCGATGTCACCGTATTGCGTAACGATGAGTGTAGCGTCGCGGACATTCAGCAATTAAATCCCGATAAAATCGTTATCTCACCCGGCCCGTGTACGCCAAAAGAAGCAGGCATTTCTGTGGAAACGATTTTACATTTTGCAGGTAAAATTCCGATATTAGGCGTTTGTTTAGGGCATCAAAGTATTGGTCATGCCTTTGGCGGAAATATCGTACACGCTAAACAGATTATGCACGGAAAAGTATCCCCTGTGCATCATAAAGACCAAGGTGTTTTTAAAGGTCTGAATAATCCTTTTACCGCCACGCGCTATCATTCCTTAGTAATCGATCAGAAAACCTTGCCAGACTGTTTAGAAGTCACTGCATGGACACAAGATGAACAAGGTAATATCGATGAAATCATGGGTGTACGCCATAAAACTCTAGATATTGAAGGCGTACAATTCCACCCAGAATCCATTTTGACCGAGCACGGTCATGATATGTTGCAGAATTTTTTAGAGCGTTAGTTTAAGTGAAATTTAATAGCGCAGGTATAAGGTAAACTTAACACTTGCTATTAAATACACCTCTTCTCAAACTAACTTACTTTCACTTTAAATGCAGCACGTTAAAAATATGAATTTTTTCAAAGGATTGTTTAAGCTATTAGGTTCCTTCTTTAAGGAGCCAGGTCTTATTATTATATTTTTACTTCCGTTTAGTATTTTGATGTATTTTTTGGGTGCTACCACACCTCAAGATTTAGCATTATCAAGTGTATCTATCTTTTTACTCTTAGTTGCTCTAACTCTAGCCAGTGTGTTTATTGCTAAAATAATAGATATCATTATAAAGGGCAGGGATGAAAGCCCCATTATAAAAAAGATGTCTCACATTATAGAAACATTAGGTCTTATTCACTGGGTAGCTATAGGTTTCCTTCCTATTCTTTTTATAAGTTGCTTTATTAGCCTTATTTGGTGGGTATTACTGCTTATATCCTCCTAAAAATAGACACATAAAACACTATGAAAATACAAACCGCCCTACAAACTGTCTTAGATAAAAAAGACCTTAGCCGCTCTGATATGCGCAGTGTTATGCGCCTGATTTTATCGGGCGAAGCCACGGATTCACAAATTGCAGGCTTTTTAATCGCCTTGCGCTGTAAAGGTGAATCAATTGATGAAATCATTGCCGCAACGGAAGTAATGCGCGAGTTGGTTAACCCCGTTGCTATTCAAGGGAAGCACCTTGTTGATACCTGTGGAACAGGCGGGGATGGCGCGAATACCTTTAATATTTCCACCACCTGTGCTTTTGTGGTGGCGGCGGCAGGCGGGACGGTTGCCAAACATGGGAATCGTTCCGTTTCGAGTAGCTCAGGCAGTGCCGATGTCTTAGAAGCGGCGGGGATTGATTTGAATTGCTCGGCTGAACAAGTCATTCGTTGTGTAAATCAAATTGGCGTGGGCTTTCTGTTTGCACAGAAACACCATGGCGCAATGAAACATGTACTGGCTCCACGTAAAGAAATGGGTGTGCGCACCTTATTTAATTTATTAGGCCCTTTAGCCAATCCAGCGAATACACCGAATCAAGTAATTGGTGTTTTTGCAGTGCAATGGCTGGAACCGCTGGCTGAAACCTTAAAAGTCTTAGGCAGTGAGCACGTTTTATTAGTCAGTGCGGATGATGGCTTGGATGAATTAAGTATTGCTTGTGAATCCACCGTGGTGGAATTGCATAACGGAGAAATTACAAGCTACCGAATCCATCCTGAACAATTTGGCTTACAGCGTTCCGATTTATCTACTTTGGCAGTCAGTAATGCCCAAGACAGTTTACGCATGGTACGTTCTGTATTAGATAATCAAGCAGGCCCTGCCTTAGATATTGTGGTGCTTAATGCAGGGGCAGCGATTTATGCAGCTAATTTAACCGATAACTTAGCCAGTGGCATTGCGAAAGCACAAGCGGTGATTGCTTCGGGCGCAGCGAAAGAAAAATTTCAAGCGTTAATTGATTTTAACGCCCATTTATAAAATAGAGCTTAGATTCTTATGACAGATACTCCAGACATTTTAAAAAAAATTCTTGCTAAAAAAGAAGAGGAAGTTGCCAAGCGTAAATTACGCATGTCGATTGCGGATTTAGCAGGCATTATTAGCGACACTGAAAAAACCCGTGGCTTTGCCGTGGCATTACAAGAAAAAGCCCTCAGTAAAAAGCCCGCGATTATTGCTGAAATTAAAAAAGCCTCACCCAGTAAAGGCGTTATTCGTGAGAATTTTAAGCCAACCGAAATTGCTTTAGATTATGCAATGAATGGCGCGACCTGCCTTTCTGTGCTGACTGATAAAGAATTTTTTCAGGGCGGTGAAGCGAACTTACAAATGGCGCGCCAATCGTGTCCGATTCCTGTCTTACGCAAAGATTTTATGATTGATCCGTATCAAATTCATGAGTCTCGCGCTTTAGGGGCGGATGCGATTTTATTAATCGTTGCCGCCTTATCTGATAGCCAAATGCACGAATTAGCGGCCACCACAAAAGAGCTGGGCATGGATATCTTAGTGGAAGTGCATGATGCAGCAGAAATGGAACGCGCTTTACAGTTAGATACACCGTTAATAGGCATTAATAATCGTGATTTACGCACTTTTGAAACCTCTTTACAAAACACACTGGATTTAAAGGGCATGGTGCCGAATGAGCGTTTAGTGATTACCGAGAGCGGTATTCATACGCAAGAAGATGTGCAGCTAATGCTCGATAATGAGGTGTATGCCTTTTTAGTCGGTGAAGCCTTTATGCGTGTTGAAAAATCGGGCGCAAAAATGCGCGAGTTATTTAACTTATAAGCTATTTAGCACGCCGTTTCAGTGTAAGGTGAAACGGCGTGCGTTTGACTATGAATAAAGCAAAACGTCTCGAAATTTTTACACGGCTTGCGGAAGCGATTCCTAAGCCTGTTACCGAATTAAATTACAGCAGTACCTTTGAATTGCTGATTGCGGTGGTGCTTTCTGCACAGTCCACCGATAAAGGGGTGAATAAAGCGACCGCTAAATTATTCCCCGTAGCCAATACGCCTGAAGCTATTTTCGCTTTAGGCGAAGACGGCTTAAAATTCTATATCAAAACCATTGGCTTATATAATAGTAAAGGCGCGCATATTATTAAATTGTGCCGTAAATTACTGGATGATTTTAATGGCATCGTGCCACAAACACGGGCAGAATTGGAATCTCTCGCGGGTGTAGGGCGTAAAACTGCGAATGTCATTTTAAATACCGCGTTTGGTCAGCCAGTAATGGCGGTGGATACGCATATTTTCAGGGTATCTAATCGTACCAAAATAGCCGTAGGAAAAAATGTTCTCATTGTAGAAGCACAACTGATGAAACATATCCCTAAACAATTTATGCTCGATGCCCATCATTTATTGATTTTACATGGGCGATATACCTGTATTGCGCGTAAACCTCGCTGTGGCAGTTGTGTGCTTGAGGATTTGTGCGAGTTTAAAGACAAGATTTACGCAGATGAGTAAATTATAAAATAGGCAAAAGGGCTCGAAAATCTTGAATAGCAGGATATTGAGTAATATTTTTGCTGTCTTGTTGCGAGTCGGGTTTATTCATCGCAATAAGATGTTCAATACCAAAGCGTTCAGCAGAGTTTAAAACCGCAAGGCTATCATCAATCATCACACTAGAATCTGTTTGCCAATGATATTGCTGTTGAAAGCTGCTCCAAAATTGTTGATTTTCCTTAGCAAACCCTAATGTATGCGAACAAACAATCTCATCGAAAAAGGAATGCAAACAACTGTGTTCCATTTTTAAAGATAAACTATCAGGGTGCGCATTGGTCACTAAAAACACTCGTTTATTGGAGTTCTGTAAAGCGGTTAGAAAATCACTGACATGCGGTAATACACTAATAAGTCCTGCTATTTCTGCTTTTAAGCCAGCAATATTAAGATTTAATTGCTCACTCCAATAATCTAAACAATACCATTCCAGTTTACCTTCCATGTTTTTGAATAAGGGCTGGAGAATTTTTTTCGATTCGATCAAAGACAGCCCATGCAAATCCGCATAGCGTTGGGGTACAAATTCTAACCAGAAATGATTATCGAAATTCAAATCCAGCAAAGTGCCATCCATATCTAAAAAAACAGTCTCAATCCGATTCCAGTCCAACATAACGTGTGCCTACCTCATTAATAAAAATTCTAATTAATATATGATGTTACGCAGAACAAGGAATAAGTAAAACCTTCCTAAGTACTCTTTGTTTTTAGCTCCCTCTCCCTTGGGGAGAGGGCTGGGGTGAGGGGTGTTTTTCTTTGTATTCTCAATAACTTAATATTAACCTTAGTCAATTAGTATGCTAAGTGCTTAAGGTTCTTTATTGGCAACACGACAACACCTCTCCCCTAGGAGAGGGCTTTAAAAGCACTGCGTAACATCATTAATATTAGGGGATTCTTATCCTTAGCGCAAACAGTAAGCAGGCAAAAATCTTATTTTTTACCCTGTGAATGGATTGGATAAGGCATATATTTATTTCGTTTTGTTATAAAATGAAAACTTATATTGGATATTTTCCAAGAGGATGTATTTTATGGAGTCATCAGGTGTTTAAGCAAAAAAATATATTACTATTAGTTATGGGATTTTTTCTAGGGATTATTATCTCTAGCACAAGTGCTGTGTTTGCCAATAAAGAACTCGCGGAAGAAGAGGCCATGGGCTTACCTTTTGAGGAGTTACGTGCTTTTACTGAGGTTTTTGGACGTATTAAGCAAGATTATGTGGAATCGGTGACAGATAAAGAATTATTAGAAAATGCGATTCGGGGTATGTTAAAAGGTTTAGACCCGCATTCCAGTTATTTGAATGCAGAAGAATATCAAGAACTAAAAGTAGATACCACTGGCCGTTTTGGCGGGTTAGGTATTCAAGTCACCATGGAAGATGGCTTTGTAAAAGTAATTTCTCCCATTGACGACACTCCCGCAAAACGGGCAGGTATGGAATCGGGTGATTTGATTATTAAATTGGACGAAAAACCTGTTAAAGGCATGACCTTAAATGATGCTGTAAAAATCATGCGCGGTAAGATTGGCAGTTCGATTAAATTAACGGTGGTACGTGAAGGCACGCCGTCTCCTTTTCAAGTGGATATTACCCGCGACACTATTAAAGTCAAAAGTGTACGCAGTCGTATTTTAGAAAAAGGCTTTGGTTATCTGCGTATTAGCAGTTTCCAATCACCAACCGGTGAAGCCGTTAATCGCGCCATTGAGCAATTACAAAAAGAAAGCGAAGGCGGATTAAAAGGTATGGTGTTAGATTTACGCAGCAATCCCGGTGGCGTTTTAGATGGTGCAGTAGCCGTAAGTGACACGTTTTTAAATTCAGGAAAAATTGTGTTTACCGAAGGGCGCGTTAAAGATGCCAAAATGGAATTTAATGCAACCGAAGGCGATTTATTAAAAGGCGCACCGCTGGTAGTGTTAATTAATTCAGGGTCTGCTTCTGCCTCTGAAATTGTAGCGGGGGCTTTACAAGATCATAAGCGCGCTGTGATTATGGGTACAAAATCCTTTGGTAAAGGCTCTGTGCAAACCATTGCGCCAACCTCTTCAGGTGGCGCTATTAAAATGACCACCGCGCGTTATTTTACACCTTCTGGTCGTTCCATTCAGGCAACAGGCATTGAGCCAGATATTGAATTAAAACGCGTCAAATTAGAAAATTTAGCAAAAGCCAAATTTAAACCCGTGAAAGAAGCGGATTTATCAGGTCATTTAAGTAATGGCAATAAAAAAGCGAAAGACAATAAAGCGAAATCTAAAGATAAGGAAAAAGAACAAGGCGTTGATATAAGAGATTATGCGTTAACAGAAGCACTCAATTTATTAAAAGGCATTGTGATTTTACAAAAATAATCTTTTTTTCCGCTTAATAACGTCCTCTTCAGCAGCAGGGGACGTTAACTAAATTCAGGCTCCCCGCCTGATTCCAAGCTTTTCCCTTCGGAAAAATCTTCCATATACTTAGGCTCTTTGTGCAAGAAAATTACTTCACCTCGTTTAAAACCTCGATTGCAGGATATGACTTACCTGAACGATTTACCTTTCCTTTCTATTATCAACCCCATCCACTGTGCCTTTTAGCGGCCGAAGAATTACAACAGCATTTAACTCATCAAACGCATTGGCAGCATGATTTTGGTTTAAGCAGTGAAAGCTCAAACGCGATAGGAAAAATGTTTGGCGTTTTATTAGTGGAAAATCAGCAGCATGAAATTGGTTATGTATCTGCCTTTTCAGGGAAAGTAGCAGACTCTAACCATTTGCCAAACTTTGTGCCGCCTGTGTTTGATACTTTAGCGCCTGATGGTTTTTTTATGCAGGGGCAGAAAAAATTAAACCAACTCAGTGAACAGATAAAAAAACAGGCCAGTAATCCAAAAATAGCGCAATTAACCTCGATATTAGCTGATGAAATAGCCGCAGCAGAACAAGCCATTGGGCAGCATCGCACAAAAATGGTTGCTGGAAGAAAGCAGCGTAAATCGCTTAGATTGGAGGCGGAAAAAAATTTAAGCTCAGAGGATTGTCTTGATTTACAACAGCAGTTAGCCAAGCAAAGTATTCAGGATAAAAATCAACTCAGAGATTTAACTTTGTTTTGGAAGCATAAGCAACAAGCTGCGGAAACCAATCTTGAGCAAGTCACCGCTGAATTGCAGCAGCTTACACAGGAAAGAACAGCTTTATCCTCTTCTTTACAACAGCAGATTTTTCAACAATATCAATTTTTAAACAGCCAAGGCGTTAGTAAAAATCTGGGGCTTATTTTTGCTTCAAATCCGCCAGCGGCCGCGGGTGAATGTGCGGCTCCAAAACTATTACAGTATGCGTTTCAAGTCGGTTTAAAACCGCTCGCCTTAGCGGAATTTTGGTGGGGTGCTTCGCCTAAATCGGAGATAAAAAAACACCTGAATTTTTATCCTGCCTGCCAAGGGAAATGCAAACCGATTTTAACCCACATGCTGGAAGGCATGTCTTTGGATGAAAATCCCTTATTAAATAATCCTGCGATAGGCAAAAGTCTGGAAATAGTCTATCAAGATGAAGCTATGCTGGTGATTAATAAACCTGAAGCGTTTTTATCTGTTCCAGGAAAAACCATCGAAGATTCTGTGTATCTGCGCATAAAACACGCCTATCCTGAAGCTACAGGGCCTTTGATTGTGCATCGTCTGGATATGTCGACTTCGGGCTTAATGCTGATTGCCTTATCAAAAGCCGTGCATAAGCATTTACAAAAACAATTTATTAAGCGCAGTATTAAAAAACGCTATGTGGCTTTGTTGGAAGGGGGACTAACAGAAGACAGCGGTAGTATTGATTTACCTTTACGGCTGGATATTGATGACCGCCCGCGCCAATTGGTTTGTGAGCAATATGGAAAATCGGCTAAAACAGAGTGGCAAGTGATACAGCGGAACGCAAAACAGACAAAAGTATATTTCTATCCAGTTACGGGGCGAACACACCAATTACGTGTCCATGCCGCACACAGTCGCGGGCTTGATAGCCCGATTGTTGGAGATGATTTGTATGGAACCACCGCAAATCGTTTGCATTTACATGCAGAATATTTAGAATTTAATCATCCTGTCACGCAAGAACGAATGACCGTACAAGTGGATGCCGAATTTTAAAGAAAAATGGCTTGCTTTATTAGTCCCTAAGAAAGGTTAAAACCACCGCCTTTAGGCGGTCATATTTATCTATGATTATGAAATTTATGGTATAAGTCGTATTTTTGGAGATATTATGGATTATAGATATGGCAGCCATACAGTTTTTAAAATCCAGTATCACTTTGTTATTGTTACAAAGTATCGTTATCAAGTTTTAAAGGGTGATATTGGTCTGAAAATCCGTGAATTAATACGTCAGACGTGTGCCGCCTTTGAAATAGAAATACTGAAAGGTGTCGTGAGTCAGGATCATGTCCACCTTTTGGTTTCGGCTCCTCCTAATTTAGCGCCGAGTGAAATAATGAGGCGAATAAAAGGTAGAAGTGCTGCAAAAATATTTGAAAGTTTTCCCGATTTGAAGAGCATATATTGGGGGAGACATTTTTGGGCGAGAGGGTATTTTTGTGTGACATCAGGGGAGTTAATAGAGGAAATGATAAAAAAGTATTTAGAGCATCATTTTGAACCAAAAGGTGACGACAATTTCAGAGCTGAACCTTAAACGGGTCTTAGATCCGTATCCGGACTTTAGTCCATTATACTAACCCACCAGCTTTAGCTGGTGGTTGTTTAGTCATGGGTAAATACAGATGAAAGCCGTCATCCTATGCTTATAGTCGCTAGGTTACAATTAACAATTCTAGCACAAAGGCAGGACACACTATTGATTGTCATGCGTGTTTAACACCGTCGGGAATGTAAGTACCTGCCTTTATTGACGAGAGTTAAGCTGAACAGTTCGAAAGGTTGTTATGAACCTGCATTTAGGATTGCGATCTAAGATCTAAATATTAAATTAGGAGCTTTAAGGTGAAAAAATTTGTCGGCATTGATATTTCTAAAGAGACTTTTGATATTTATTTTGAGCAAGAAGATAAAAGCTGTCTGATGTGGTTACACATCATGTGTGAATAATATCGTGTTTATGCACAATACCTTAAAATTAAAGCGTCGTTGGAATAATAAAGGAAAATATTGCTCCGCCTGTTTCCGGTGATTCAGCCCAAATAACACCATCATGGTATTCAATAATTTCGTTACAAATGGCTAAACCTAAACCTGTGCCACCTGCACCTGTTTTAGTTTTACTGCTTTGAATAAATTTATCAAATACTGTTTTTAATTCACCTTTTGGAATGCCTACGCCTTCATCTATCAAGGAAAACTGCAATGCAGCTTCAGCATGAAAGGTTACCTCCTCAATCGTCAATATAATATGTGCATTGGCGGGTGAAAATTTAATCGCATTACTTAATAAATTAGCGATAACTTGCGTTACTTTCATGTCATCAAAAATCCCACGGGCATTAACGCTTGAGCTATTACCGCTCCAACTCACCTGTAAATTATTATCTTCTAATCGTGCTTGTTGCTCTGATAAGCACTTTTCAGCAACCTGTCTTAAATCATGATTAGCTTTGTGCATCTCCATTTTACCTGATTCAAATTTTGCTAAATCGAGTAAATCATCTAATAATGATAATAAACGGTTACCACTGTTTTCAATATGCCCAAAATATTCTGCTAATTTTTCAGGCTCGGCAGTCTCAAACCGTTTTAAACCAAATTTAGAAAAACTTAAAATACCATGTAACGGGGTGCGTAACTCATGTGACATATTGGCCAAAAATTCAGATTTTGCTAAATTAGCATTAATTGCTTCTTTAATGGCAAGTTGTAATGATGCAGTACGTTCAGATACTTTATCTTCTAATTTTTCACCATATCGACGCGTTTCATCATTACGCAATTCAATTTCAGCAAACATTCGATTCATTATTTGACTTAATGCTGCTACTTCATGATAGGTTTCTACTTTTGCACGTACCGAAAAATCATTTTTATTAATGACATGTTCTGACATCTCAGAAAGCTCACGTAAGGGTGCGGTTAATTTTTTACTTAATCCTCTCGCATAAAACAAGGCAAGACCATATGCAAGCATTAAAATAGCAATAAATACAGCCATCTCAATCAATAAAGTCGTTAAGACTGATTCACGACTAAAGGTAACGGCCAAATACGCTTCAACCCCATTTTTATCTTGAATGGCTTCACACTGAATAAAATAGCGAGAAGTCCACTTTAATTGTGGGCATAAAAAGGTAGTATCAGAAGACACTGTATTATATAAAGGATAAATTTTAGCCTCTGTAATGGCTCGGCGCATTTTTAATTCGGATAATACTTCATTGATAACGTGCTTATCTTGAAATAATACTGGAACGATTAATTGTATTGCAGCACCATGTACAATTTCTTCCGCATTTTTAGTGAGTGCTGACAAGGTATTCCAAATATTAAAGGCTGAAAATGTCCCGCCTAATATCAAGAGAGTAAATAATAATGTCCGCGTAATAACCTTAAACAGTTGTTTTTGTATTGATGTACGCACTGGTTTCTTTGTCTGTTTATGAACGATGTCATTCATGGCGGACCTCTGCGGCTAATGCTAATAAGCGTGAACTTACCTCCAGTAATGCAGTTTGAGTTTCTGAATAATTAACACGAAATCGTAAACGCTGTTTTTTCTTAAATAACTCAATCATCACCGCTTTGTTTTTACGCTCACCTATCTGCTTGCTCACAGTTAAAATATGATGCTGGTAACTTAAGCCGCGAATAACATCATAGTCGGCTTCATTTAATAATTGCCTTATAAATAAGACGTGACAGTCCTGCATATTATCCGCAGCCATCGCATAATTAATCTTGATTGCTTTATCATCTATCGTTTTAGCTTCTAAACTATCCAGTAGTTTAGAGCGTTGATCATCTTCAAATAAACAAAGATTAAAATGAGCTAACTGCTTTTTATCCGCAGGCCATGTAATTAAACGCGATAGTTGATACAGGTAAACCACTGTGAGCTTCTCAATATTAACGGTCTTCGCTGAAACAGATGACATAAAAAAGGCTAAACACCCCCATAAAGCCCAACGCATTAGCTTAAAATCGAGTGGTCATTTTTAAATAAACACTACGCGGTACTTCTGTGTGTAACGTACCTGCAAGTGTTGAAGCATATTCTTTATGACTAGCATCAAATAGATTTTGCCCTACTAAAGAGGCTTCAAAATAATCAACAGGTTTCCAGGTTAAGCCTAAATCAACACGAGTAAATGCCTTAACATCATGCTCATCAATCTCACTGGTGTAATAAATCGCATTATTTAATGCTAAATCAAAGGGTAATTTCCAATTCGACTGTAATGAAAATTGATGTTGTGGATCTGAATTTTCGAAAGTATCGAGAATACCCAGTGAATCTATTGTATTTTTATCGGAAAAACGCATCATCATTTTTAAAAAACTATAGCTACCTTTTAACTGCCAAGTATCGGTTACTTGCCACCGCGATGCTATTTCTAAACCCACAGAATCGGCTTCTAAGCCATTATCAAAGGTAGCCTGAATACCGGATAAAGGTGCATAGGATAAAGCCTGAACACCTCTTAACTTAGTATAATGATTATAAAAAATCGTGGTATCAACATCTAAAACTTGAAAAAATTGTCCCCGATAACCAAATTCTAAAGATATTAATTCCTCTGATTTTTGATTCGGATTACCTTGAACGGTAATAAGCGCAGGCATAAGTGCAGGCCCTTCCGTAAGACCTTTGAGTTCAGAATCTTGGTCTATGCGTGTCGGTAGTCTCACTGCACGACCTATCGATGACCATAAGCTATGCTTGTTGTTAAGTTCCCACAAAATACGAGCGCTAGGCTGATACTCAAAACCGCTAAAATCATTATATGAAAATTTCGATCCTATGGTTAAACGAAAATCATCTGATAATTGAATTTCATCTTGAATAAAACCACTGATAATATCACTGTATTTTTCTTGCGATGTAAAGGTGGTAATATTATTGTCCTCTAAATTATCTTGCGTCCCTCGATAACCTAATCCCCAGACAATATCCTGCTGGCTGCCCCATGTGAACTGATATTGCGTATCAATATCAAAAAAATGCATCTGGTCATTACCCTGAAAAGTAGCTCGATCAAGATACTGGTAAGAGCCTTGTACTTGCAGCTCACTATGATTAGCAAATTCATAATTAAAACGCACCACTAGATTACCTGACTGATAGGCATTATTACCCTGAGAAATCATAGGCTGAAGTGTTGATCTATCAAAATCTAAAATCGAATTATTCGCATTCCCTCGTACATAGTCACCTTCGACCAGCCAATTATTTTTATAATCAAGTCTAAAACCAACCTGAGCATTTTCCCACTCATCATATGCCGGTATTTGTTCAACGCTCGCATCAGAAAATTTTTGCTGTTTTTTAACTTTGCTGTGTACGCGATAATTTATATCTTCATTTAATTGCCCGGTATGTAAGATATTAGCGATTAAATCATGCGAGCCTCCCAAAAAACTAACTTCGGTTCCTTGGTCATCGATGGTATGTTTGGTAATAATATTAATGACCCCATTAACCGCATTATTTCCCCATAAAGTACCACCCGAACCGCGTACAATTTCAACCCGCTCAATAGTGGACAAGGGCATATCAAGCATACTCCAATAGACCCCCGCAAACATTGGCGTATAAACACTGCGTCCATCCACTAAGACCAATAATTTATCGGCAAAGCGATTATTAAAACCACGAATTGAAATTGCCCAACCACTACCATTTACACGAGCAACATGCACACCAGGTGCACCCCGTAATACTTCAGGTAATGTGGTAGCACCACTTCGTTGAATATCATTTTGTGTAATAACGTGAATCGCTGCAGCTGTTTTTTTGATACTTTGAGATTTTTTTGAAACTGAAATGACTTTTAAATCTAAGAGTTGCTCAAATTCCAATGCAAATAAATCATCATTTGCTTCTACTGACTGCACCATCAAACCCAATGCAACAACACTTATTTGTTTAAATAACCTTGTCATAAACAACTCTTAATTAATGTGTTTAATTCATCCATATCAAACGGCTTTGATAAATAAAAATTAGCACCGGCACTAATGCCTTGTTCTTTTTCAACTTTTGATGCATTCGCAGATAACATAATAATCGGTAAATTTTTTACCTTACCTTCCATCGCTCTAATGGCTAGACACACTTCAATGCCGTTCATATTAGGCATTTTTCCATCTAATAGTAATAAATCAGGGCAATTTTTAGCAATCATCGCTAAACATTCCATCCCATTATCAGCAAGTTCTAACTTAAATTGCTTATCAAATTCTTCTTCTAATATAATTTGATTGAGTGGCTCATCATCTACGATTAGAAGCGTATGTTGTTTCTCAGTCATTATATTTCTCTTTTAATAAGCATATTTCATTCCAGTTATCTAAAAATACCGCCATAATCTGAGGATCAAAAATTTTGCCATTTTCCTCGCTAAAATAAGCCAATATCTTCTCATACGACCATGCCGCTTTATAAGGGCGAGCATTACTCAGTGCATCAAATATATCCGCTAAAATAACAATTCTCGCACTCAGCGGAATGTCTTCACCTTTTAAACCTTTGGGATAACCTAACCCATCCCAGCGTTCATGGTGGTGTTCAGTAATAATACAGGCTTCATTTAACACTTTAGAGGGACTTCCTTTTAATATATTCGCACCAATTAACACATGCTCACGCATGATCGTCATTTCTTCGTCAGTCAATTTGCCATTTTTTAATAAAATACTATCTGGAATGCCAAGTTTACCAATATCATGCATGGGGGCAGCTTGACGTAAAATAGTACAATAATCTGCATCCAACCCCAAAGAAAGCCCTATAAATTCTGAAACTAACCCTACCCGTAAAGTATGAGCACTGGTTTCTGTATCTCGATAATCTGCCGCAGTAGCTAAACGTTGCACGACTTCAATCTTAGCTAATTCAAGCTCACGGGTGCGCTGCATGACTTTCGCTTCTAAATGGCTATTTGCATCATTTAATGCTAATTTACTTTGATGCAATTCAATCAAGTTTCTCACCCGGTACAGCACTTCATCATGGTCAAATGGCTTGGTTAAAAAATCTTTTGCGCCTTTCTGTAACGCTTGTAATTTGGTATCACGATTATTTAATGAAGTTAGTACTAAGACAGGCGGCATTAATTCTAAATTAATCTCTTTAAAGGCAGCTAATACACCAAAACCGTCTATGTCTGGCATACTGATATCAAGTAGTACTAAATGATAGGTGTTGAGTTTATAAAGTTCTATTGCTTGCCTAGGACAACTTTCATAATCAACGTGATAATAAGGCTCCTCCTCCCCTAATAACTCTTCAAGAATCATCAAGTTAACGATTTCATCATCTATCACCAAAATCTTAGTATTCTCAAGAACTTCTAAATCATGCATTATCATTTACTTTGTCTGCATTTAATCAAAAAACTATGCACTAAAAGATGCATAGTTTGACTAGCGACTGAAAGTCGCGCTTTCGGCTCAAGCCGATTAAAATTGAGACTGACTGAACGTCAGTGTAAATCAGGACTAAAGTCATTCCACCTTAAAATCATCATCATTATGATTTGAGTGCTTATCATGATTCTCAAGATATTCTTTAATCATTTCATCTGTAATATGGCCCGAACTAAAGGCAGCATAATCAATCGCCCAAAAATGTTGCCCCCAATAGACTTTTCCAAGCTGTGGAAACTCATCCTGTAATTTTCGAGAGGACCTTCCTTTAAACCACTTGACCATATCACTTACTGAATATTTTGGAGGGTAAGATATGTACAAATGCACGTGATCTTTACTCACCGCCCCTTTTATAATTTTAATATCTTTTTGATCACAAATGTGACGGATAATATCCCTCGCTCGTACACCAGCCTCCTGTGTTAAAACAGAATATCGATATTTTGTAACCCATATCAAATGAACTTTTAAATCATGGATTGTATCTGATGACTTTCTATAAGGCCTCATGAATGAGAGTATACTAAAAGTCTTGCACTAAAGTGCATAGTTTTTACTAACGAATTGATACAATAAAATGATGACCTCACGAGAACGATTTAAATCCTAAATTCCTATGGAACTTTAGTGCCGTTTGTTTAAACTCACCCAATGTGGCCGATTAATATCTAATGTCGTGATCGCTTATAATTCCATTATGCTTTCAATATTAGTGGATAAATACAAAGCCTCAGGGAATGAAAACGTTATTATGCAACTCCAAAAAATTTCCTCTGTAGCTTGGCAGTATATACATTTTTTAGGACATTATGATTTTAAGAACAATTACAAGCCAATCAATTTTGATGAGATATTAGCTAATATAAACTTTGATTAATATTGTATCTTATTGTTTTAAAATAACTTACAAAATTTCTGGGGTTTGGGCTTATAACCCCATTTTAGGTTCCATTAATCGGCAAACTTTTCTCTTACCACTAACAATTTATCTAACACTTGATTGAAAACCTCGACAATCTGAGGGTCAAAATGTTTTCCTGCTTCATCATTAATTAATTTAACTGCCTGTTCCAACGGCCATGCTTTTTTATACGGTCTTTGCATGGTTAAAGCATCAAACACATCAACAACGGCTGTTATTCTTCCATAAAGATGAATATCATTACCTTTTAAACCCGAAGGGTAGCCACTGCCATCCCATTTTTCATGGTGAGTCAATGCAATCATTCCAGCATTTCTTAATATACTGCTTTTTGAGCCTTTCAAAATATTGTAGCCAAATTCAGCATGTTTTTGCATGAGTCTCCATTCTTCTTTATCCAGCTTACCTTTTTTAAGTAAAATAGTATCAGGAATACCAATTTTCCCAATATCATGCATAGGAGCGGCTAATTTTATTTGTTCCGCTTCTTTGTCATCAAGCCCTAAAGTTTGCGCAATAATTTCAGAATAAAGCCCCACCCGAATAGTATGTGCTGCGGTATCGTTATCTCTGTATTCAGCGGCTAAACCAAGACGCTCAATCATTTCCTTTTGGGTGTCTAATAAATCTTCCGTTCGTTGTTCAACGATATTTTCTAAATTAGAGGAATATTGCAAATTTTGTTTATGCATCAAATGCATTTCCAATAAGTTATAAACTCGCCTTATAGTCTCTTGTTCATCAAAAGGCTTTAATAAAAAATCTCTTGCACCTTCCTCTAACGCTTGCAAACGTATTTGCCGACCATCTTGAGCAGTAACCACTAACACTGGAGGCTGAGGAGAATGATTAATGTTGTTAAATTGTTGCATCACATCAAATCCTGTTAATACAGGCATATTCAAATCTAAAATGACAAGGTCAGGTGGCGTATTTTTATAATGTTCAACGGCTTCTACAGGACTACTAAAGTAAGCTACATTTGATAAGATACTTCTTTCCAGAAGTTCTTCAATAATTTCAAGATTTATTTCTTCATCATCAATAACAAGAATTTTGGCATTTTCAAGGTCATATAAATTATTTATCACATTAAAACTCAGTTATTTTCTAGAAATTTAAAATAATTATAATTTTACAGGGGTTTAATCTATAATGAAACACTAACAAAGTGTGTTAGAAGCTGAGATTCCATGCTCACAACTCTTAAAATTAGCGGTAACCCTTTATATTTCCAAAAAAGAAAAAATTAAAGGCGATAAAACTCAGTTTACTGATACATCCCTTCTACACTGTCAAATAAATAGATGCCCCTTACAGATAACATAACACCCTATTATCAAACACTATTTCAAACATCAGATATTCCAATGATGATAGTGACTAAAGAACAACTTTTAGACTGTAATCAAGCTGCTATTTGTCTCTTTAATGCGGACAGTAAAAATGATTTATTAAAATATCATCCGAGTGATTTACTCAGTGAATGGGATGTAAAAAATCCTATGTCTCAAGCAGAGAGAACTCACCCTATTAAATCACTTATTAAATGTTTAAACACAGAGTCTGTTTTATCTCACATTCGTATTAGCTCACTTGAACATAAGCAGTCCGTATTTTCTGTTAGTATCAAACCACTCTCCCTTAATCAAGCGATTGAACAATCTATCGACGGGGTGAGTACTACCAATTATGTATCAACTAAAGTCAATTGTGGACCTGAAGCGATTAATACCAATACAGTTCAATTAACGACTACATTACTGACGGATAAAAAAGGGGCGGACTGTAATTTATTAGCCAGATCACAGGATTTAAATGAACTACAACTTAGCCACCAAAAGTTAAATACAGAAACCGCACGACGAGCCGCCTTAGCCCAGCTATTAAATAGCTCATTAAATGTCCAAACAGAACAACAATTTATTGATGAGTCACTGGATACTCTATTGTCTTTACCTTTATCTTTTTTACACAATAAAGGCGCATTCTTTTTAATGCAAGGTGACCCCGCGCAATTAGTAATGCAAGCTAGCCGTAATTTATCCTCTGAATTACATACACTGTGCGCCAAAGTTCCTATAGGCCATTGTTTATGTGGCCGTGCAGCGGCAACGGGTAAAATACAATTTGCATCTTGTCTGGATGATCGCCATGATATTACTTTTGCAGGGATTCAGCCTCATGGTCATTACAACTTACCTTTTTTCCTTGATGGAAAAGTAGAAGGGGTGGTGGTTGTTTATCTTAAACATGGAGCGACCTTTAGCCAAGAAGATCATGATTTATTAAATGCCGCAGGAAATATTTTAAGTAGCTCTTTGAAACGAATGCGGATGGAATCTGAAATTAAACGGAATAATGAGTTATTGGAATATAGAATTTCTGAACAGACCATTGAGCTGCGAAAAAATGCCGAATTGGCAAATGCAGCAAATATAGCAAAATCACGATTTTTAGCTAATATGTCTCATGAGTTAAGAACGCCTTTACATGGTATATTAAGCTTTGCCCGTTTTGGTCTTAATAAAAATATTGTTAATAAACCCGAAAAAATCCTAAAGTATTTTAATCGCATTAATACCAGTGGTGAACGTTTACTAAGAATCCTTAATGATTTATTGGATTTAGCCAAATTGGAAGCGGGACAAATGACCCTAGAAAATAACAAGGCGGATTTACGAGAAGTCGCTAATACCTGTATTACTGACCAAGAGGCATGGATGCATGAAAGGAAATTACGGATTTCTTGGGATGAACTCAGCATAATATCGGCACCAGCTTATTTTGATAAACTACGAATTTCTCAGGTAATCACCAACCTCTTATCTAATGCGATTAAATTTACCCCTGAAGGAAAAGCCTTAACAGCCGCTTTGTTTAATGATGAGTTTATTATTAATGGTGTCAATACTTCTGCCTTGCGTTTTAGTTTATGTGACGAAGGAACAGGTATTATGAATAATGAATTAGAGGCTGTTTTTGATAAATTTATTCAAAGTAGTAAAGTTCATTCGGGTACAACAGGAACAGGGCTTGGTTTAGCGATTTGTAAAGAAATTATTGATGCCCACCATGGAAAAATATGGGCGGAACACTCCCCTTCGGGTGGTTCTTGTTTTCAATTTATTATTCCTTGCAACCATTAAGCAGCACTATCCCCTTTTCATATCATAAGGAAACTTCATGAACAGTATTAATCTTGTTACAGCTCAAGAAGAAATCTTTAAGAAAGCCTTTAATAATTCAGGTGATGGAATTTTATTGTTAGAAGGTGGACATTTTATAGACTGCAATCCTGCCGCTCTAAAAATGCTTCGAGCTAAAGATGATATGGAAATTTTTAACTCTGAACCTGAAAAACTATCGCCTAAGACACAACCCGATGGAAGTCTATCTTCTGAAAAGGCAGGAAAGATGGTTGCTCTCGCTTATAAGAATGGCTTCCATCGTTTTGAATGGATGCATAGACGCTTAGACGGTGAAGATTTTCTGTGTGAAGTTACGTTAACCCCGCTACAAATTTATGATGATGTTGTACTACACACTGTATGGCGTGAAATTGGACATATTAAACTACAAAGACAGGCGCTTATACAAAATCAACGCCGTCTCAATAGCATTATTAATACTGCTTTAGATTGTATTATTACCGTCGATGACCAAGGTAGAGTACAAAGTTTTAATCCAGCGGCCTGTCAATTATTTGGCTATTCAGAACAGGAAATACTCTACCAAAATATTTCTATCATTGTCCCCCCACCTCACAGAGAAAAACACGACCAATATTTAAAAAATTATCAAAAAACAGGCATAAACAAGATTCTAGGTAAAGTTATGGAGGTCAGTGCCATTAATAAAAATGGCTTAGAGTTCCCTGTCCGCCTCGTGATTAATCAAATCCCTTTGCAAGATAAAACTTTATTTAGTGGCTTTATCCATGATATGTCAGTACAAAAACAATTAGAAGCACATTTATTACAACATAATGAACTGTTAGAAAAAAAAGTTGAAGCCAAAACGCACGAGTTTGCTAAGGCAAAAGAAGAGGCAGAGCTGGCTAATCAAGTTAAATCTATTTTTTTAGCCAATATGTCCCATGAGCTAAGAACCCCTTTACATGGCATATTAAGCTTTGCTCGTTTTGGGCTTAAAAATGTTGGTAAAGGAAATTTGGAGAAACTGGAAAAGTATTTTGACCGCATCAATATCAGCGGAGAACGCTTACTGTTGTTACTTAACGATTTACTTGATTTAGCTAAATTTGAAGCCAACAGGATGAACCTGGAAATGACTCCCAATAATTTAAAAGAATTAACGAAATGTTGTGTGTTGGAGTTTGAATCGCGCTTAGAGGAAAAACAACTAACAGTCCATTGGCAGTCTGAAAATTGCAATACTTTGGCTAACTGTGATCCAACACGGATAACACAAGTTATTTCCAACTTATTGAGCAATGCCATTAAATTTACTGATGCAGGAACCTGTATTTTTATCAATTTTTCCCCCTATTATTTAAGCTTATTTGATGATCGTCCAGTCCCAAGTATCATGTGTAGTATTAGTGACCAAGGCATAGGTATACCAGAAGACGAATTAACTCAAGTTTTTGATAAATTTATTCAAAGCAGCAAAACCAAATCTAATGCGGGCGGTACAGGTTTAGGCTTAGCCATTTGCAATGAAATAATTAAGGCACATAAAGGAAAAATTTGGGCTGAAAAAAGTGAACAAGGGGGGGCAGTTTTTAAATTTGTTATCCCCCTATAGATAACAATGACTTATAATTCTTTTTCAGCGATAGATAAACGGGCCAAGGCTCTCTTGTTTTTGGATAAAGATGCCTAAGATATTTAAGACTTCACCGAAAGCAAGCCAATAAGACTTTCTATTTTTTTATTCATTTGCATATCAGCCTCAAATAATGCGTTGCTCTGTTTTTTTGTATGAGTCAGTGATTTTCTAAAAAATTCCTCTTGCGGTTCACTCAAATCCATATTAATAAAAGCCCATTCAACACTAGTTATAAGGTCATCTAAAATAGTGGTGTTTTTTTGTTCATTTTCTTTATGTGTGATTTCAATATCCCCCAAAACATCACGGGTGGTATTGATTAGCTGAATTAATGATGACGAAATTTGTATCCCCACCATTCTTGCATCTGCGCCTTCCACTAACATTCCCGTGACATCATTTAAGCGACCATATTTTACTTCATCCTCTATGGGCATATTTTTAATTAAAACAGATATATTTTGAAAGTTAATAATTGTGCGCCTGCCAAAATGAATAAACCTATCCTTTTTTCTTGCATGCTTCATAGCCTGTTGTTCACGTTCTCCGACAAGACCCGAGGTCGAAAAAAAATAATCCTGTTTATCTTCATAAAGACAGAGTGTAGCACTTAATTCAAACTGGCTTAATGATTCAAGTAAACGCATTGCCAAGGATTCCAGCGTCTGACAATGGTAACTATCCCGTGTAAACTGAATCACTTCACCCATTTCACTGGCTTGGATCATCGCAGTCATTGCCATACTCATCGCGTCATTAGAACCTTGCTGTAAATCCTTTTTTTCTTTTTTACTGGCTAACGTTAGCTCAATTTTTACAAGTAATTCATCCTCTTCAAAGGGTTTTGTCACATAATCTTCACCGCCTGCTTTATAGCCATTCATCCGCTCTTCTGGAAGCCCTAAGGCTGAAACAAAAATGACAGGTATATCAGCTGTTGCATAATTTTCTTTTATTTTGATACACGTTTCAATACCCGTCAGGCCTGGCATATTAACATCTAACAAAATAGCGTCTGGAGTGATTGAAGTTAATTTTTCTAAACAATCTTCTCCCGTTATCGCAAATTCAAGTTGGTAATCATCTTCCAGTGCTTCTTCCATTATTTCAATATTAATGGGTTCATCATCGACAATTAAGAGTAATGGATTATTCGTCATAATATTTATTTGTTTATTTATTGTAATGGTCAAGTAAAACAGGACACTTCTTTATAGAAATCCTTTTCAAATACTAATGGTTATTTGTAGCCCAAAGTTGAGTGCATACGTTTACCATTATAAAAGCCAAGTAATCAATAATACTTAGTTTTACTGCTTCTTTCGTTCTGAATCTTGCCTAATTAAATTAGGTAAACTGATGTGTCAACACTTTTATGGACACAAAATTAGGCGGCTTTTGGCAACCTTTCGTAATCCGCTGGTGAGCTATAGTCATTAGCTGAATGACGGCGTTTACGGTTATAAAAAACCTCGATATATTCAAAGATTTCTTGCTTCGCTTCAGCTCGGGTTGAAAAGTCACAATGATGTACCAACTCTGTCTTGAGGCTATGGAAAAAGCTTTCAGCCACGGCATTATCCCAGCAATTTCCTTTACGACTCATACTTTGTGTAATGCCATTAACGGCCAGTAGTGAACGGTGACTTTCGGAGACATATTGGCTTCCTCTATCACTGTGCCAGAGCAGGTTATTCTTAGGTTTTCTTTGGTTGAGTGCCATAGATAACGCATCATTTACGAGGGGTGTTCTCATATTATCTGCCATTGACCAGCCAACCACTCGACGTGAATATAAATCGATGACGGTAGCAAGGTATAACCAACCTTCTCTTGTCGCAATATAAGTAATGTCACCTACAAGCAGGTATCAGGCTTATCAACCATAAACGCTCGATTGAGCAGGTTAGGTCCAATAGGATCGTCATGACCTGAATAGGTTGTGGCTTTAATTTTTCGCTTTGTTTTAACACGCAGCCCTTCAGCCTTCATTAATCGAGCAATACGACGGCGGCTTGCGGTCATTTCTTGCGCTATTAAATCTTGCTGTATGCGACGCGCACCATAGCACCCACGGCTTTCTCATAAAAACTTGGCATATTTTTTAATTTACATAATATATTGATATTTAAAGTTATTTATTTTCAATGGCATGGGTTTTTATTTTTCAACAATCATTTTCTATAGAAAATTAATTTTAATAAATTCTGTATTGCTTATTTTTATTGAGCTTATAATCTACGCAAATATCACGCCAGTTTTTTATGAGAAAGCCGTGGCTCCTGAGTCAACCTATGAACTTGTTTCTTCAGGTGTTTTATTTCATCATCTTGGTTTTCTTTTTTAGCCACGCGGTTATTTCCCTTAGATTTTGAGGCGTTATGAACCCAAGTATAAAGAGTGTTAGGATTAACCCCCAAATTTTTAGCTATTTGAGGGATCGTTTCATCAGAATCTAACGCTAATTTAATTGCAGATTCTTTAAATTCTGAGGTGTAAGTATTTAGCTTTTTCTTAGTCATTTTAAGGGGGCTATATTTAGGGGTTAAATTTTAGTTTTTGCATCCTAAATAGTGTAGCCACATCACTAGTCAAACTATGCATCTTTTAGTGCATAGTTTTTTGATTGAAATCAAAAGAATGATGAGACCATCTTGAAAAGAATTTTTCGTGTATTCCACTGTAGCGACTTAAATTACGAAAAGTTGCCTTACCTTGAAAAGTCATTAACACCGACAGCAGTCCTGAGATAAAAATGCGCTGTGGTTTTTTACAATTGGACATTGAATTTAAAATTTGGTCTACTATTTCCTCTATGAGTCGATTCTTGTAATAGATTAGTGTCAGAAACCTTAATTATTCCAGAATTTACTCATGGGTCTGATTTATTTTAAAACTGTCCGAAGTATTGTTATAAACAATGTTTGTTATTATCTATGCATCATTCTATTTGGAGCTCCTTATGCCGTTTTTCATATTGTTAAGCCTATTATTTATGCCAAGTTATCTTTTTGCTGCTGAGGAAGAATCTTCAGCGGTTATTACCTATATTGATATGAAACCCGATTTCATTGTGAACTTATCCACACCTAAAGGTTATATGCGCGCTAAATTACAGCTAATGGTAAAGGGTGAAGATCTTGCCCCTGAAATAGCTAAAAATATGCCCGCGATTCGTCATTCACTCTTATTATCATTTGGCGATTTATATTCAAAAGATTTACAGTCCTCAGAACAACGAGAAAAGTTGCGTACCGATTCTTTAAAAGTCATAAAGGCCACTTTAGCTAAATGCTTTATCGATGACAGCGAACTTATGGATTTATTTTTTACTGAAATTTTAGTGCAATAAGAGTTATTACAGTTCCAATATATTTTGTATTTCTGGGACTATTTTCTGTACTTCTTTTTCTGTATAAGCTTGTGCGGGTAACACGCCCCATATAGGAGCAGGCCATAATTTATCGGTTGTGTAGCGTACAATATGATGTATATGCAGTTGGGGTACAAGATTACCCAAGGCAGCAATATTCATTTTATCAGCCTGATAGTGTTCCGCCATTTTCTGACTAACCCAACTGGATTCTTGTGCTAATAGCTGTTGTTCGGATTCGGGAAGTTGATAAATTTCTGTTATATTTTCGCGATCAGGGACTAAAATAATCCAAGGAAACTGGCTATCATTCATTAATAAAACATGACATAACTCCAGTTTTCCTAGTGCTATACAGTCTTTTTTCAAGCAGGGATGTAATATAAATGGCATGGTATAGCGTTCCTAATAATGTCTAATAATAAAAATAATATGACTCTCTCAACGAATAATACAGCACCACTCGCTGTTTCTTTTAAGTTATTATTGGCTTTGTATGCCATTATTCCTTTATGTCTCACTTTACAGTTATTGGATGTCCTACTGCTTAAGGGTCTTTTATTAAGCTATTTACCCAGCAGCCCAAGTCACTTTCTATTATTCCAGATTATTTTTGGTACGCCGCATATTTTAGCCAGTAGTTTACTCATTACTACCAATCGTGAATATTTTAATTTTTATCAAAAGAAAATACTGTGGATGACTTTAGCTCTTATGGTGTTTTTTGCCATTGCCAGCCAAATACTCTCCTACCTTATCCTGTATTTATTAGTGACTTCATGGACGGTGTATCATGTGTTAAAGCAGCAGCATGGTGTAGGCCGAGGCATTTACCAGTTACCACAATGGGCTTTTTATTTATTATTATGGCTGAGTGTTATCGCAGGCTTACTCATTTATATTGGTATTTTTCTGCAAAACAGCTTAACACTAGAACAAGCGGACTGGGTAAAGTGGCTTGCTAGTGGCTGTGTGCTGTTATTATTTCTCAGCACTCTGTATTGTCAGCGTTATATGCAATCTCGCTTTGCTTCATTGTTTATGTGGGCTAATTCAGGGCTAATTTTTGCAAGTTTTTACTTTTATTTACAGCATTATTCTTTTCTTGCTATTTTAATTCCTCGCTTAGTACATGATGCAACTGCTTATATCTTTTATATTGCGCATGATGTTAATAAGCATAAAGAGCAAGCGCAAAATTTTCTATATCGCTGGGCTAAAAAAATAAAAATTAATGTGTTTTTAGTGCTGCCTTTGACTTCTTTGCTATTAACTTATGTATTACAAGTCTATGGTGACCAATGGGTAAATTTCATCACCCACTCTTTATTTAATCAAACCATTCCCCAAGCGATTACTTTAGGATTTATCGGTTACTGCTCTTTAATGCACTATTATACCGAGGCGTTTACTTGGAAATATGGCTCACCTTATCGAAAATACATCCGCTTTAAATTTTAAGCTATTTTTCACAGATTCCAGCCTTACACCCACAAGATTTGCCACAGCCTAAGCCTTCTTCTTTTGCTGCGCCAAATTCTGGGTGTTTAGCGGCATAGTTTCTAGCGACTTGCTGAACGACAATCCAAGCCAGCATCAGTATAAAAATAATTCCCATCGCAATTAATGCATTCATCTCTTTCTCCCTTCTTAAACTGTTGTGCTGCCTAGCCCAGCAAACCCCATAAAGGTCAGCGATAAAATACCTGCTAGCATCATACTTAAAGCCGCAGCTTGAGTAATATTAGGTAATTTAGATAGCTCCAACTTTTCTCTTAATCCAGCCATCAGTATAATAGCTAAACCAAAGCCTGCCCCTGCCCCCAAGCTAAAAGCCACTGATTGAAAAAAATCATATTCTCGTGAGGTTTGGAATAAAGCCACCCCTAAAATGGCACAGTTTGTAGTAATTAAAGGTAAAAATATCCCCAAAGCTCGGAATAAAGTGGGGCTAAACTTCTTTAAAATCATTTCCACTAATTGCACAGAAGAAGCAATTAACGCGATATAACTAATCAGGCGTAAAAATTCCAATTCAAAATAGATTAACACCCAATTAATACCATAAGAGCAGGTTGAACTGACAAACATGACAAACATGGTTGCAAGACTCATATTAAAGGCTGTATCTCGTTTGGCTGAAACCCCTACAAAGGGACAGAGACCTAAAAACATAGCTAACACAAAGTTATTAATTAAAAATGCGCTGAGAAAAATAAAACTAAGTGATTCGGGGTTCATAAATAGACTCTATTTAAGGTAAGAAAAGAATTAGACACGGTTCATTATATACGCAAATATAGCCTACCTATACTTGAGCTAATATTCTGTTTATACCTGCTTATACTAATGTTAAACTAGTCGGATGCAAGAATTAACCACCTTAAAATTAATCGACCGTATCAGCACCTTACTAAGAGCAGAGCAACGTAAAAAGTTCTCCGTTTTAGGTTTGCAGCCTGTGCATGTGCAAACACTCGATTATTTAGCCCATTGTAACCGCTTTAGCGATACGCCTGCAGCTGTCACAGACTATTTAGGCTTGACCAAAGGAACCGTCTCACAAACTCTACAAGTTTTAGTCAGAAAAGGCTATATTGAAAAAAAACAAGATAAAACAGATAAACGTATTGTTCATCTACAAATCTTAACAGCAGGTCAAAAATTACTCGATAGCATTCCTCCTTTTGATGTTTTTATTAAAGCCGAAGAAGCGATTGCAAATAAGCAGTTTGATTCTATCAGTGAAGCGCTCTATGAAGCTTTAGTGGCATTACAAAATGTAAATGGAGACAGCAGTTTTGGTCAATGTAAAAACTGCATTACCTTTAGTGAAGAAAATGACCATTATTATTGCCTCTTAATGCAACAACCGTTGAGTCAATCTGATATTGAGAAAATTTGTCGTGAGTATATTTCAATTACAAATTCAGGCTTAGTTTAGCCGAATATTTTTTTATTTATATAATTTAGGAAATTTAATGTTTGATGCAAAATCCATTGATGATATCGCCTCTCGTTTAAGCGATGCAATCCCACCTGGGCTAAATACATTTAAAGAGGATATGGAGAAAAATTTCCGTGCTATTTTACAAAGTGTCTTAGGAAAAATGGAATTAGTGACTCGTGAAGAATTTGAAGTCCAAAAAGGGGTTTTAGCCAAAACACGCTCACGCCTTGAAGCATTAGAAAAACGAGTCGATGCAATGGAAAGCGCAGATAATAAATAGCCCCCCTTTAAATCCTTATTACCTGGAGAAATAATATGAATCTCAAAAAAAGTTTCTTATTTTTTACAGTAGCTTGTCTACTACAAGGTTGTGTTTTTACAAAAATTGTCTCTGTTCCAATGCGAGCAGGAGCGGCTGTGGTTTCTATTGTGCCTTTTGTTGGTAATTCAGTACATGACTCCATTGATACGGCTGCAGAAGCCGTCGATGCTTTACCTATTTAAATTACCTGATTCAGATAAAGGTAACTTTTTGCCTTTATCTTTTTTCACTATCCGATAAACGCCCCGCTAAGCCACTTTCCCTTATCACACTATTTTTTACTGTTGCTAAAAAAATCTTTTTATTAGCTAGTAATTGCACGCTTTTTTTAGCACGTGTAATCCCTGTATAAAGCAGTTCTTTCGTTAAAATAGGACTTACTTTTTCAGGTAATACCAGTAACACTTCCTCAAATTCAGAACCTTGGCTTTTATGAATCGTCATAGCAAACACTGTTTCACAATACGGTAAACGCGCGGGTAAATACTTTCTTAATGTTCCATCAGCCAGTAAAAAACCAACAAATAAACGCCCGTCATTCTCTGAGTCAGATAAACAAATACCGATATCACCATTATATAAACCTAAAGTAGAATCATTCTGAGTAATCAATACCGGCCTTCCAATATACCACTCCCCTCTGCCTTTAATCTTTTGCTTGTCTCTTAATTTTTTTAAAACACGCGTATTCATATCCTCAATACTAAATGTTCCTTTTCGAGTCGCACATAACACTTGGAATGCATTAAAAGCCTGATAAATATCTACAAAGGGAGCCTTTTTCTCAATCAAATCTAAATAGGTAAGTTGTTGTTTCACTATATAGCCAATAACTTCATCTCTTAATAGCCCCACAGATATATCTGATTTTTCTAAAAGACTCCACGCCTCTTCTGCCCTTTGTTGGTTAATCGCAAGTGATAGCTCTTTTATAACCCCTGTAAAGCGATACGATTTTTTTAATTCTTGTGTATGCTTTGGTAAAGCAGCACTCAAATCAGCTAAAACAGTGCCCGACTCTACTGAAGCTAATTGATCCCTGTCTCCTAATAAAATAAGCCTTGTTCCTAATTTTAGGGCAGATAATAATTTACTCATTAAAGCCAAATCAATCATTGAGGCTTCATCCACCACTACTACATCAAAAGCAAGACAGTTGTTTTTATTATGTTTGAAATAAGAGGAAAATTTTGAAGCGCCTAATAAACGATGAATAGTGACCACTTCTTCAGGAATAACGGATTTTATCTCATCAGAACAGGGTAATGCCTGTTTACTTTTTCCTATAGATTCTTGCAATCGCATAGCCGCTTTACCTGTTGGAGCCACTAATGCAATATTTAAAGCAGGCTGAACTGATAATTCCTGTAATAACGCTAAAATTTTCACTACTGTGGTGGTTTTTCCTGTTCCTGGCCCACCTGTAATCATAGTAAAAGCATGGCTTACAGAAAATTCTGCTGCTAATCTTTGCCAATCGGGGATTGATGGCTCTTTTGTCGGAAAATATACCTCCAGTAAATTATTTAGTTTTACATTCTGGGGTTTCTGCTTAACAAGGACTTGAATACTCTTAGCTAACTGAACTTCATAATTCCAATAACGCTGTAAATACAATTGGTTATTTTCTAAAACAAGGGGCTCAGTCCCTAAATCATCAACTAATCCTGATGCTAAGATTATCTTATGTTCAACGGTATCTACCTGTAAACAACTATGTCCCTGACTTTGAGCATAAGATAATCTAGCAACAATAGATTCAAAGGCTTTCTTTTCAACCTCATCAGTAAAGTGAGATCGTTGAACTAAAAATTTTGAAAAGGCAGAATCTAATCGACTTAATGATATTTCAGCTTGCATAAGGTAATAGGTATTTTAATAAATAAATCCTTTAAGAATACCATAGACTAAATTTTAGGCAAAAAAAAACCCAATCTCGTTGAGATTGGGTTTTTAAATTAAGAGCTTGACGATTTCCTACTTTCACATGGATAAATCCACACTATCATCGGCACTAAACGGTTTCACTTCTGAGTTCGAGATGGGATCAGGTGGTTCACATTCGCT
>Ga0209292_1000838_pt1 | contig 39380 bp, 29 predicted proteins | sample GOMGulsemesocosm_2_FD_184634 | JGI IMG/M metagenome (GOLD analysis project Ga0209292, IMG submission 184634) | Methane-oxidizing microbial communities from mesocosms in the Gulf of Mexico - GOM9C Gulf of Mexico (SPAdes) (version 2) | ecosystem: Environmental > Aquatic > Marine > Cold seeps...
AATTGCCGCGCAAATGATTAACTTTTCTTGTTCTTCTGCACTAAATCGTGGAGCTGGAGCCATTTTAAACCTATAGGATAATTATATTCGAATGGTATTCAAATGTAATTTTAACTGACTCTGTGTAAATATCAACTACAAAAGATAGCTGAGTTAAAGGCTTTCGGGAAATTATTTTCAATTAGCTGGCTAGCTTAACTGTTTAACTTAGGTGCTCAGCTAGATAATCAACCAGTAGTCGTATTTTTGTCGAGAGTTGTCGATTGTGTGGGTAAACCGCCCAAATACCTTCATCCGGTTCTCGGTAATGGTCAAGTAAGGTGATTAAGCTTCCTTGGTCGATATGATCTTTAACGTAGTAGTCGGGTAGTTGCACGATGCCGACACCTTTTAACGCAGCGTCAACTAAACCATACCCACTGTTAAAGCGCACTCTTCCACTTACACGGATATTTTTATCTTTACCATTTTCTAGGAAGCGCCAATAATCCATCGTGCCCAATAAACAATTATGCTGGTTGAGTTCGGAGAGAGCGTGTGGTGTGCCATGTTTGTTAAGGTATGCAGGTGAAGCACAAACATAATTGGTACGTTGCGCTAACTTTTTCGCCATTAACGTTGAGTCATGCAGCTTACCTAATCTAATTGCTAAGTCGTACCCTTCATCAACCAAATCTATTTTCTGATTGCTTAAATGTGCCGAGACTTGAATGTCTGGGTATAGCAGGAGGAAGTCATTAATCAGCGGTAATACTTGTTGTTCCCCATAAGTGACCGAAGCCGTGAGGTTTATTTTGCCTTGAGGACTTGATTGCAAATTGGTTATTGTTGTTTCCGCTAACTCTAACCCATCTAAAACCGCGCGACAATGTTGATAAAATAACCTGCCCTCTTCCGTTAGCGATACCTTACGCGTAGTACGATAAAACAATTTTACTTTAAGACGGCTTTCTAGTGCCGTTACTTGTCGGCTTACTTGTGCCGTGGATATCAACAGTTTTTTAGCTGCTAAAGTGAAGCTTTCAGCTTCAGCGACATAAACGAATTCACTGATACCTTGCCACTGCATTGTTGCTCCTGAGTAAAAGTCATTTGTTAAATGGCTATATTATCATTCTTAGTGAAATAGTTATAATAGCTTTCATCAACAGAGTGCAGCTCAGTTAAAACAAGTGACATTTTTAACTGGGTTACGACTATATTTATAACGCAAAAGGTGAATACATGAGCTGGTTATTTCTTTTATTAGGTGTCATCGCTGAAACACTGTCTCATGTTGCGTTAAAAGAAACCCAAGGCTTCACCCGCCCTGTACCTAGTGCCTTAGTGTTATTAGGACACCTTGCTGCCTTTATGTTTCTAGCACAGGCAATGAAGGGCATGCCTGTTGGTATTGTTCATGCTTTATGGGCAGGACTGGCCATTGTAAGTGTGACCTTATTATCAACCATTGTTTATCGCCAACACCTTGATTTAACAACATGGGCTGGTATGGCATTTGTTGCCGTGGGAGTAGTATTAATTAATTTATCTCAAGGGCATGCACACTAAGTGACATGTTTAAGTAAAAAGAATATGCAGTAGTTAATTTATATGAATGACTACAACAAACGAAGAGTGAGTAACCTAGGTGTTACTGGCAAATTATTATTTCAACAAGAGTTTTAACAAATACCTAAAAAGTATTTAAACAAAAGTGAGAATTTAAATGACTGACAAATTTATTAAATCAAAAGCAGCTATCGCTTGGGGTCCAAACCAACCGTTATCTATCGAAGAAGTTGATGTAATGCTACCTCGCAAAGGTGAAGTGTTAGTTAAAGTTATTGCTTCTGGTGTATGTCATACCGATGCATTTACTTTATCTGGTGATGATCCAGAAGGCATTTTCCCAGTAATCTTAGGTCATGAAGGTGGCGGTATTGTTGAGCAAATCGGCGAAGGTGTTACTAGTGTACAAGTTGGCGACCACGTTATTCCTCTATACACACCAGAGTGTGGCGAATGTAAATTCTGTTTATCGGGTAAAACTAACCTTTGTCAGAAAATTCGTGAAACACAAGGTAAAGGTTTAATGCCTGATGGTACTACACGTTTTTATAAAGATGGCGAGCCTATCTTCCATTACATGGGTTGTTCAACGTTCTCTGAATACACAGTATTACCAGAGATTTCTTTAGCGAAAGTAAATAAAGAAGCGCCATTAGAAGAAGTTTGTCTATTAGGCTGTGGTGTTACTACTGGTATGGGCGCAGTAATGAATACAGCAAAAGTTGAAGAGGGCGCAACTGTTGCAATCTTTGGCCTTGGCGGTATTGGCCTTTCAGCCGTTATTGGCGCAACTATGGCTAAAGCATCACGTATTATTGCCATTGATATTAATGAAAGTAAGTTTGAGCTGGCGAAAAAATTAGGCGCAACTGACTTCATTAATCCAAAAGATTACGACAAGCCAATTCAAGACGTGATTGTTGAAATGACTGATGGCGGTGTTGATTACTCGTTTGAGTGTATTGGTAACGTGAACTTGATGCGCTCTGCTTTAGAGTGTTGTCACAAAGGTTGGGGTGAGTCAGTAGTTATTGGTGTTGCTGGTGCAGGACAAGAAATTTCAACCCGTCCGTTCCAACTAGTAACTGGTCGAGTATGGCGTGGCTCTGCATTTGGTGGTGTTAAAGGTCGCACTGAATTACCTGATTATGTAGAGCGTTATTTAGCGGGTGAATTTAACTTAAGTGACTTCATTACGCATACTATGGGTCTTGAAGATATTAATGAATCGTTTGACCTAATGCACGAAGGCAAAAGCATTCGTAGTGTTATTCATTTCGATAAGTAAGCTTTATACCCGTTACCATTCAAGATGCCTGTTTCAGAGTGCTTGAGCCATTTCAATTCAAGGCTTATCAATGGAGCCATGGTTATTCCATGTCAAATTGATGTAACGATGAAGTGATGTTGCTCAAACGCTTCTGTGATGGGTTTTAAATATCGTTGTGCGGCGTTAAAGAATAACTATGTTTACGTTCTTCTCCTTGCCTAACGTTATTTAAATTCCCACTGAAATCGAGCACTTTGAATGATAACGGGTATATACCCGTTTTATCGCGGTGCTTATTTTAAAAAGCGCCGTCAACGTAAGGATTTAATATGGACATAGAATGTTTAACTAGCAATAAGATGTTTGGCGGTTGGCATAAACAGTATAGCCATCAAGCTAGTACACTAAATTGTAATATGCGTTTTGCCATTTATTTACCACCACAAGCATCGAGTAGTCACAAAGTACCTGTGCTTTATTGGTTGTCAGGATTAACTTGCACAGATGAAAATGTTATGCAGAAATCAGGTATTCAGCGTATTGCAGCAGAGCTAGGGATTGCTATTGTTGCACCTGATACTAGTCCAAGAGGAGAGGACGTTGCTGATGATGATGGTTATGATTTAGGACAAGGTGCTGGTTTTTATCTTAATGCCACTCAAGCACCATGGAATCGTCATTATCAAATGTATGATTATATTGTTGATGAGCTTCCGGCGCTGATTGAAGCGACTTTTCCGGTGACGGATAAACGAGCTATTGCAGGTCACTCTATGGGTGGACATGGCGCATTAACGATTGCCATGAAAAATCCAGCGCGTTATTGCTCGGTTTCGGCTTTTAGCCCGATCAGTAACCCTATTAATTGCCCTTGGGGGCAAAAAGCTTTTGCTGCTTATTTAGGGGCGGATCAAAACACGTGGCAAGAACACGATGCCAGTGAATTGATGAAGAAGACTAAGGCATTTTTACCTACAAGGGTTGACCAAGGAGAAGGTGATAACTTTCTTCAAGAGCAATTAAAGCCAGATACTTTGCAGTCAGCAGCTGAGCTAAGTGGTTACCCGCTTGAGTTAACTCTTCATGAAGGTTACGACCACAGCTATTACTTTATTAGCAGTTTTATTGAAGCGCACTTACGCTTTCATCAGCAGTATCTTAGTAGCTAGTTACTTTAGGTTAGTAAAGTGCTAATCAGCAATGTCTTGATAACTAAAAAGCCACAATGCATATTTTGCATTGTGGCTTTTTAGTTATTGTTTCAAAGTAAAAATTTTAAGATTTTAACTTAATTAAGATACTTTGACATAAAGGTGCTGTAGGGATCTTCTTGATAATCAGCAAAGGGCAGACAAACCTCAAATCCAAGTTGTTGATAAAGCTTTTGAGCAGGTTTAAATGCTTCCATAGTGCCTGTTTCTAAACTAATTTGTTGGTAACCACGTGAACATGCTTGAGATATTATATGCTCTAGCAGCAATTTAGCTACACCTTGACGTAAAAAGTCTTTTGATGTTCGCATCGATTTTATTTCACCGTGGAGCTTATCTATTTCTTTCAGTGCTCCGCATCCCGCGAGCTTATCATCCTGCCAAACGCTCCAAAAAGTAATGCCTGGTTTTGCTAATGCGGATAAATCAAGTGCATGTACACTTGTTGGCGGTGAGTGAATTAACATATCTTGGTGATGCTCTTCTAATAATGCAATCACTGCTGTATTGGTGAGTTCACCGATGCGAATTTCCATTTGATTCCTTAATAAATACGGGTTTAGATCGTTTACCAATGATTAGATTGGTGAATATATCATGAGTTGATTAACTCAATGGCTGTTCAATAAATAGCTGTGAAAGCAGTTGAGACACTATACCTTTTTCATCAATAAATTGAATACCTACACTAACTATGCCGCTGTCATTACGGCTATTACATACTCTTGCTGGAATTTGTACTTCACCGTCGGTTGGGCTTTGCAAACAGACGAAGATATCACGTCTATTCACTTTGGCATTGACACTTTTTGTTTTAAAAGTAAAACCACAGCCTTTAGCTGATATATCACCGATAATGCCGTTAATCTTTGTGGATTTACTGTCATTTGTGTCTTCTAACATAATAACTGCGGGCAGGTGAATACTTGTTCTTTGCTGGGTGCGTAATTGACGGTTTTCAATTTTTTTTGGGTATTCAATAAACAGCAGTTTTTCAGGGTATTGACTGACACTTTTAATAGAAGAGCGAAAAGCAAAACATTCACCCTTACTGCCTTCCATCAGATATCGAACAATAAGTACATTCCCTTCAATCAGTACATCTTTATATTCAGAGGTGCTCATCACTTTTGGGTACTTTAATATAATGTACTTACCTAGTTCATAACCTATGAGTGGTAGCTTTAGCCGCAGTGGTACCGGGTGATTTATCTGGAGATCTAAGTTCTTACCTGGTTGAAGTTCAAAGAGTTGAATATTTTGTTCTACGGCTACGTCTGACATCTTATCCTTGCACATATGTCTATACATCATTGCAGATAATATAAACAAAGTGCACTACCTGCACAATGCTTGTTTACAAATGTCAGTCATTTAGTGTTTACGTTGTTATTTACGGTTTTGTTTTTTTGTTTCTTTTAATAGTGCTTCTTCAAATTCATCAGGCAGTAAAACTAAACCTTGGTGATCTTGATTAGGAAAAACGACTAAGGCGAGCTCATCATCTTCTAAACCTATGCTCCAACGGCTGTACCACTTGTCTAATGATATCGCCTGAGCTTGGCATGTTTGCCATTCACCTGTTGCCCAGCGTTGAGCAAATTCTTCATTGGGCCATACGGGTACACAATCTTCATCATCAGTATTAAGCATCATACAACCATGTTCATCGGCTAAGATCCAAACTTCTTTATTGCTAACTACTTGCTGTAGTAAGTAGCTTAGACGCTTTTCATCATCATAGTTTTCTATGGTATTAAGTTGTTCGGTATTGATTGACATAGTTTCTTATAGCCTCGGAGGTTAGAGTGTTATTTTACCGTGTTACTTATAGCAATTCCAATAAGTTATTCCCATTCAGTGAGGGATAAAAGGCGCAGTTAATATCCTTGTTCGGAAATACCATTTGATAACTTCCCCTGGAAGGCGTTTTGCCTTACAAATCTTTTGCTATGGAAAAGACAAAAACAACCTCATGATTGCCTGATAGTGCTTCGTTAGGTGTATATAACCATTGTGAAAGTGCTTTTTTAGTTGATCGTTGTATATCTCGATTTACACTACTAGAGACAATGTTAATGTTCTTTACTTTGCCAGCAGAGTCTACATGGTAACTCAGCTTTACTTCCCCTACTTGATTGCTATTTCTTGCACTAAGTGAATATTTAGGCAGTACCTTATAAATTGGCTCAATGACTAATTTGGGTTCAGTTAGTTGTGGTAACGTGAGTACTTTTATTAGATTTACCGTTAATTCAGGCACTTGCATATCGTGGTTTTGTGGCTTACCTTGGGTTGGTTGTAGTGCTGGAGATAAAGGCACATTAATTTGAGGTTTTTCTGGTAGTGGAATAATTTTAACTAATGTTTTATCTGTTGGGTTACTGGTTACGGGTTCAATTAACTCTACCGCTTGGCTGTTAATTACAGGCGAAATCGTTGTGGTTTTATTTGTTGATAAATGACTTATCACAGCCATAATGCCAAAAGATGCCATACCACCAGCCAAGAACAGAGTGAGCAGTTTAAGAGGAGAATACTTATTTTGGTAAGATTGCTCTTTAAGTTTTATTTGAGGAGCAACTAGCTTGTGCTTTCTTTGTTGATACAGCTGAGCTATCTCATTATCAAAATTATCACGACTCATGAGCTGGTTCCTAACATGTTTTTTAAATTATTACGGGCATAACGCAAACGGCTTTTAACGGTTTCAAAGCTCTCGTCAGTTAACTTGGAAATTTCCATGACAGAAAAGCCCTCTTGTTGAAAAATAAAAACTTCACGTTGATAAAAAGGTAAGGCGGTTATAGCATCATTAAACTTCGCCAGTTTATCGGCTTGCGCTAATTCTTGAGATAAATTCACCACAATAACATGTTTGTCATCCAACGCTTGGTATTGCCATTTATTTTGATGTCTAAGCTCATCTATTAGCGTATTCCTAGCAATGGTAAATAACCAGCTTTTAACATTGCTGTGGACTTGTGATTTGTTCTTCATCACTTTTAACCAAGTGGCTTGTAGGGCATCTTCAGCTAACTCTTTATTCGATAGACTTACAAGGTAATGATAAAGTGACAAGTTAAATTGCTCTACCAGTATAGTTAAGCACTTTTTATTACCGGTTGAGACAAAGTCCATCAACAACTTTTCGGGAGTCATCGTTGGATTCAACCAGCCTTTCATCATAGAAGATAGCTTCAAATTATTTCCTAATACTTAACTGATCAAATAACTGCTCGACTGAGGGTATCAATAATCAGCGAGCACTCTTTTTTATTACTTGCAATAAATAGATAAACTTTACGATATTTATTGCAAGTAAGAACTTATAGCCAAGCTGCGATAAGATGCTGAAAATAGCACTTTGAAGTAGCTTGGTTATAAATCAATCCATTGATTTAACTCGGTTGATCCATAGTGAAATCTAGCTGGACAGTAAAATTTTGTTGTGTAACTGCATTTCCGTCAACTGATTTTGCACGATACTTCCACTTTTTTAGTGCTTGTCTAGCCGCTTTATCAAAAATACGCTTAGGTTGAGACTCTACGATGGAAATATTAACTACTTCACCAATAGCATTAATATCAAATGCTAAAACTACCCAACCTTCAATACCATCGCGAGCGGCACCAATAGGATATTTAGGGTTCACCCTGACCAATGGTCTAGCATCTCCGTCGGCTTTATTACTAAAAGATAGAGTGTTTAGGGGATTATCCATTTTCTGTAATCCTGATGGCGTATAACCCAGTGTTGTATTAACTTCGCCAACCTCAGGTGAAACTATAGTCCTTGGCATTGCTGGCGGCGGTGTAGGAGGTTGTAATTTTGGTCTCGATTTTACTTGAGCAGGTGTATCGTCCGGTAAGCTCACAACATTGACAGGTACCTCATCAAGTGGCGGTATTAGCTTCACTTGATCGCTACTAATTAAAAATGCCATAAAGGCGAATAAAGCAAAGGTGGTTGCTCCAGCTAATAGGGTAATTATTGCTATTTTCTTCATCTTGTATCCTCACAAATAGTTAAATTAAAGAGGTGTGATCACACTGCTATTCCAATTGGCGTAAGTAAATTATATTAATTAAATAATTACTTACTTATCAGTTAAACGCAGAAGAATAGAAAAAGGGGTTAAAAATAAATTAATATTTTTAACCCCTGAATTTGTAGGATAATTTTAGTTGTCAGCTTGATTCGCTTGAGCAGTAAATCATTTCTCCGCTGAATATGGATCTGTGGCTAATAAATAGGCTCTTAAATCAGCTTTATTAGGTTGTTCGATTAACCATTCCCTTAACTCTTTTATTTTTTGGTAACTTTCGTCGCCAAACTTATCTTTATATATAGTGGTAAAATTATCTTTAGTGTTATTAATGCGGATATTTTTTTGCCAATGACTGGTCAGCACAGCATTTAAAGAGCCGGCTAAACCTTGGTCTTTAAGTAATTGCCATTCTCCTTTATCTAGCCAAACACCACCGACGCTGGCACTGTAATCAATGCGGTGCTCAGTATCTTTTGATAAGCGAAGCTTACGCATTATCAAGCCAGATACTGGGCATAATAAGGCTGATTTTGTGTCGTCCGCTTCACAGTGGCTACTTTCTGAAAAGCTAAACTCAGGGTTGCGCTCTTTCCAGCTAATGTAATCTTCAATGAGTAACCAATCACCATGGCAATTCGAACAGCTATGGGCCCTGAACTGTCCTTCGAGGAAGCTAGGGATAAGTTCCCCAGTATTACAACTTGTACATTTCATCTATTAGGTATCCTTATCTATTATCAATGTTTTAATTCTGAAACACTTCATATCATATAGATATAAGTGAGATAAATCATCAAGCTAGTTAATTTATATTAAACGATAAATTAACTAAAACTTAGGCAGCTTTATATCAATAATTATGGTAATTTATTTGTCAAAAATAGCCGTATAACAATATTTCTTGACATAATATGTCATAAGGGTATGGTTGATTAAGCTTAGCTAAAAGCAAATTAATAATAAAAAGTTAACGACAACAATTATTAACTTGGCTAAAAATAACAATGATTGTTAGTCAATTTTTAAGGATGAATTATGGAACAATTGCTATATGTAGCAGGCCAATTCCCCACCGCTATTTACTCTACTTTACTTGGCATTATTGTCATCTACTGGTTAGTTGGTATGTTAGGCATCATCGACCTCGATCTTACTCCTGAAGCAGACATTGATATTGATGCAGACCTTGATACCGACTTAAGCACAGGTGTTGGCGGCTTAGCGGGGCTACTACTCACTTTTGGTTTAACGAGTGTGCCTTTCACTTTAGTTATTAGCATTATCTTTCTGGTGAGTTGGTTAATCAGCATATATTTGCAGATTTATGTTTTCACCCTACTAGATAGCGGTTGGTTATATTATCTAGTAGGTGCGGCAAGTACGGTACTTATATTTTTTATCTCCCTACCAATTACCGGCTTCTTAATTCGCCCACTCAAAGGCATGTTTGATAGTGTTGAAGCTACCTCAAGTAATCATTTAGTTGGTCGTGATGGCACTATAGCTACCGGTAAAGTTACGGCCACTTTTGGTCAGGCGAAAGTACTCAATGAAGGGGCTGAAATATTATTGGATGTTCGCTGTGACCCTGAACATTCGTTAAACATGGGGGATAAGGTGTTATTGATTGAATATAGCAAAGACAGTCATAGCTATATTGCTGTGCCCTTTCCCGAAGAGTTAATTTAGTTTTTGTCAACTACATTAAAAAGTTACTTACAAAATAAGTTTTTTGTCACAAGCCGTGGCACTAGTTTACTAAGAGGATATACACATGGTAATGGAACCACTTTATTTAGCGATTGGCTTAGGCGCACTATTCGTCTTTTCTTTATTAATAATGATCGCGAAGTTTTATAACAAAGTTGAGCAAGGACAAGCACTTATTATCAATAAATTACGTGCAGAGCCAGAAATTAGTACTACCGGTGGTATGGTTATTCCAATTATTCATAAAAAAGAGATTATGGATATTTCAACCAAGCGCATGATGCTTGAGCGAAAAGGCCGCTCAGGACTTATTTGCCAAGATAATATCCGAGCTGACATTATCATCACTTTTTACATCCGTGTGAATGAAACCAAAGAAGATATTTTACGGGTAGCTAAGCAAGTTGGTTGTGAACGTTCTTCTTATCCTGAAACGTTGCAAGAATTGTTTGAAGCTAAGTTTTCTGAAGCACTGAAAACGGTTGGTAAACAACTCGATTTTACTGAGCTATTTACGCAACGAAATAGCTTTAGAGATAAAATTAAAGAAGTTATTGGCCAAGATTTATCTGGTTATGTATTAGAAGATGTTGCTATCGATTTCCTAGAGCAAACATCAATTCATGACCTAGATCCAAATAACATTATGGATGCTGAGGGTATTCGTCGTATTACCGAACTTACCGCACAGCAAAGTGTTGAAACCAATGACCTAAAGCGCCAAGAAGAAATTCGCATCAAACGTCAGGATATTGAAGCAGATGAAAAAGGCTTAGAGCTTGATCGCCAGTTAGCAGATGCTAAAGCGAAACAAGAGCGAGAGATAGCAACCGTTAAAGCACGTGAAGAAGCGGAGACCGCTAAAGTGGTTCAAGAGGAGTTGAGTAAGTCTGAACAGGCACGTATTGCTACCGAACAGATCGTTGCTGTAGCAGAGCAGAATAAACAACGTGAAGCAGATATTGCGGAGCAAAATAAATTACGTGCGGTAGCCATTGAAGAAGAAAAAGTAACAAGGGCACGTCAAGTTGAACAAATAGACAGAGAAAAAGAAGTTGAAACTTTACGTATAGATAAAGAGAAAGCGCTCGAGGTAGAAAAGAAAAATATTGCAGAAGTGCAAAGAGAAAGAATTTCAGTTGAAAAAAGTGTTGCGCAAGAAGAAGAACTTATCAAAGACTTACGTGTAGTTTCTCTAGCAAATAGATTAAAAGATGAGCAAGTTATTAAAGCACAGGCTGAAGCTGAAGAAGCATTAGTGAAAGATATTGAAGCGGCAAAAGCAGAAGAGCAGGCTGCGGAACATTTAGCGCGTAAAATGCAAACCATTGCTGAGGCTGAATTACAAGCGGCTAGCAAACAAGCAGAGTCTAAGAAAATATTGGCAGAAGGTAATCAGGCTGAATCTGCTTCAGCCGGTTTAGCTGAAGCACAAGTTACTTTAGCCCAAGCCGATGCACAAGAAAGACAGGGTGAGGCAGAAGCGAAAACATTAGAGCTTAAACTAACGGCAGAAGCTAAAGGCATTGAAGAAAAATCCTTAGCAGAAGCGACCGGTTTACGTGAAAAACAAGACGTGCTAAATGCTATGTCTGAGCAAGCACGTGAGTTTGAAACGTTCGGTTTACGCTTAAACCAAGAACGTGAGATAACCTTAGCTAAACTGGATAATAGTGTTGATTTAGCTGAGAAACAAGCTGAAGTATTAGGTACAGCCTTACAAGATGCCAATATTAATATTATGGGTGGAGACGGAGACTTCTTACGTCAATTTATGAAATCAATTACTGTGGGTAAATCACTTGATGGCTTGGTTAATGAAAGTGAGACAGTGCAAGCTTTATTTAAAGATCACCTTAATGGTGAGCGTAATATTGTTGAAGATCTTAAAGGTGTACTTGGCGGCGCTGCAGCATCAAGTGAAACTATCAAAAACATTAGTATGACTAAGTTGCTTTCGACGCTTAATAATGCAGATGATTCACAAAAAGGTGCGTTGGCAAGCTTGTTAAACCTCGCTGGTAAACAAACATCTGATGCTAAGTAACTTTTAACCCAAAAGTGTTACTTAGGAAACAGCTTTAATCAAACTAAATCAACCTTAAATTAAAGGAATACCGTCATTATCAGCAAAAGATAATGGCTTTATTCACCTCATGGAGTTTCACATGGCAGATCAGGAAAATGTCACAAATCAGGCGGTTGCAGAAGGTGGTTCGTTTGAACTAATTCAGCGTCGCTTAGATGGACTAGGCAGTGATCTTAATACTCAGCTTAAGCAACTTAACGCTGATAGAATTGCTACCTTTGGTTCAACAGATATGAAGGTGGATGCTCGCGTAAGGGTACGCACTGAACATAACTGTGTTGCTAGAGACATTGCTGCCATTGGTGATACGCTACTTTTTGGTTATAACGTATTTTTAGGGTTAAAACGGAATATTACCGTTGCTGATGTTTTTAGTTTGCATCAAATTAACGATAATGACGGCGATATTGAAATTATTGACTTGCCTATTGAAGGCAGTTTTTTAGCTGAACCTGAGTTTGTTCGTGATTTTGATGAGCTTTATACTTATTACAAAAAAACCTTTCTTGCTCATGTTTATCGCCAAGGTAGCAATGTTTTTGCTATTTTTAGAATTGGTGAACGTATAGATGATATTCGAGTATTTCGCTGGGGCATAGATGCAAATCAGCAAGTGAAATACATCGATAATCGTGGTGAACGAGATATCAAAAAGGCGGAAAACTTTGATTTTGAGTGGCAAAAAGTTACTCGTGAACAACAAGAGCAAGGTAAACACCCACACTTTAATTTGTTTGATACCTTATTTGTTGAATCAATCGGTGGTTCAATTACGTTAAAAGTAGAAAACAATACTGAAAATGGTCAAGGCATCTATTCAGAAAAGGTTGATGATGAACATCAGTCGTTAGATGATGCTGATATTCAATTTGCCAAAGTCGGTGAGCTAATTTTATTAAAGATTAAACCTTATCGTGAGCAGCAAACTCGGCACCTAATATTTAACTGTAAAACCCAACAAGTGCTTCGTCAAGATGCTATTGCGCACGCTTGTATTCAATTGCCAGAAGACCACGGTATTATTTTCCCTGGTGGTTACTATTTACAAACAGGTGAACATAAAAGTTTTGAAGACAGTGCTGAAGATTTACAATTACACCGGGTAGTTAAATCCCCTAATGGTGAAGACTTTTTATATACCTTTTATGAACCTAATGAAGGGCAATATGCCTTATTTGGTTACAACCTGATCACGCGTACTTTGCAAAACCCTATTTATGGCCACGGACAAAGTTTATATAACAATGGTCGTGCTGTAGTTTTTAGTGCAGAGGCTGAGCCTTCACGGGTTCATGCAATGCAAATATGGCAAACACCTTTTTGCAGTGAAGAATTTGCCAGTGAGCAGCCAGAAGATAATAGTTTTTTTGGAAAAATTGGCAACCCTGAATTAGTTCGTGGTATTTCAGACTTGTATAGTGTCGCTAAATTAATGGCAGTGAAAGAGCCTAGCGCTTACCACTTTAATGATCTTGTTAAAGAATCAGGCCAATTACTTGATAAGTATCATTGGTTAACAGACCCACAACTAACATCATTAAATAAACTACTTAAACAAGTAATCACTACCTCAGAGTTAGTGCTGGATGAATTTGAGAAAGTCACCAGTATTAAGGCTAAATCTGATGAGGTTATGTTACAAGCCAATGAAAAATTTACCTGTTTGGCGCAAGTAGCAAGCAAGGCTGATTTTGATAATGCAGAAGATTTTGTGCAACAACTTACTGAGTTGTCGGCGTTTAAAGGTGAGTTAATTTCTCATAAAGAATTACGTTATATTGATCTTGATAAAATTGACGAGATTGCCCTGCAGGTTGAGAAACTTTCATTAACATTAAGCCAAACAACGGCGGACTTCTTACAAAAAGATGCCGCGTTAACACCTTATCAAACTAAAATTAGTCAGCTCGGACAAGAAGTTGAACAAGCTGAGTCGATTAGTGTGTTAAAACCTATTCGTGGTGCGATTGATGAGTTGGTAGTTGGTTTAGAGTTACTCAATCACACTATGTTATCGCTAGAAATAGAAGATAGCAGACAACGTACTCGCATCTTAGAAGATATTTCCAGTGTTTTTAGTCAAATAAATCGGGTTAAAGCAAGTGCAGATCTAGCGGCAAAAAGTGTTGGTAGTGAAGAGGCAAAAGCGGAGTTTGGTGCACGCTTTAAATTACTAAGTCAGAGTGTTACTAGCGCGCTAAATGCTAGTGATACCCCACAACGTTGTGAACAACAATTATCACAGTTATTGATCCAGTTAGAAGATCTTGAAAGTCAGTTTAGCGACTATGATGACTTTTATGCTGAAATTCTCGCTAAACGCGATGAAATATACGATAACTTTGAGCAACACAAACAACAACTTATGGATGCTCAACAACGTCGATGTCTCAACTTAATGACAGCGGCAGAGCGTATATTGGCTGGCGTAAATCGTCGTAGCCAATCTTTGTCTGATCAAGATGCATTAAATAGTTACTTTGCCGCTGATGCTATGGTGGCAAAGTTACGACAACTTATCGAACAGCTTCGTGAATTAGATGACAACGTTCGCGCTGATGATGTTGAAGCACAGCTTAAAAATGCTAAAGAACAAGGTATTCGTGCATTACGTGATAAAAGCGATATTTACTCAGCCGATGGTAGCTTAGTTAAAATTGGTGACCATCAGTTCTCAGTAAATCGTCAAGCACTAGAGTTAACTTTGCTACCTCGCGATGAAACCATGGTGTTACATATCAGTGGTAGTGATTATTTTGAATCGTTACCTGAGCAACACTTTGCCGGTACACAACATTTATGGCAACAATCACTAATTTCAGAAAATAGTGATGTTTATCGAGGGGAATACTTAGCAGCTAGTTTGTTATTCTCAGCGGAAGCTAAGGGACCCAGTGCCGTTGCTGAGTTAATGCGTGAAAATAAAGATAACACTCTGCTTGAATTGGTTCACAAAGCTGCAGAGCCAAGGTACCAAGAAGGTTATGATAAAGGTGTTCATGATGCTGATGCTACGCTGATATTAAGTAAACTATTAACGTTACGTGAATCAATTGGTCTACTTGCCTATGGCGCAATAGAACGCAGACTTGCAGTGGTCTATTATTTTAGCAAACTTGATAAACAAGCGACTCAAGACCTAGCTAATCGCTGTCATAACTTACACTTAATGGAACAAACTTTTGGCAGCAGTGATTTACGTCAACAGCTAAACCAAGAGTTGAGTGATGCCTTTAATACCTTAGTTATGGAACAGGCGTGGCTTTGTTGTGACACATCATTGGCTGCTGATTATTTGATAGAAGAACTGGCTAATGCTCGCGCTGAATTTGTTATTAAAGACAGTAGTGAAGCATTAGTAAAACAGTTACAAAACCAATTAAAAAATAAAAGTTTACAGCAACAAGTTTCTTCTGCTGTTGATGCTTGTTGTACCTTGCAACAAAAATATCAGCTATACCTTGCGTGGTTGCAGTCTTTTTCTGATTCACAACAGCTCAATACGGATGATGAACTCTTAATCGAAGCAGCAACGCTGATAACATTAGAAGCAGACTTGAAGTTTTATTCATCAAGTGCTGATACCCAGGGTGTGATTAATGGTTTATTAGGTCAACATGCACGCATTAATGACAGAAAACTAACATTTAGCTATCAAGAGTTTATTACCCGCTTACGTAAGTTTAGCTTACAAGATGTTGCAGCGTTTAGTCAATTTCATCAACAGAAACAACAGGTGTTGACTGAACAAAAGCAGCGTTTGAAACTCGATCAATTCAAGCCGAGCGCTTTATCATCGTTTGTCCGTAATAAACTCATCAATGATGTTTACTTTCCAATTATTGGCGCTAACTTGGCCAAACAAATTGGCTCAGCGGGCAGTAAAAAACGCTCTGATTTAATGGGGTTGTTATTACTTATTTCGCCGCCAGGCTACGGAAAAACAACGTTAATTGAGTATGTGGCTAGTAAATTAGGTATGACGTTTTTTAAGATAAATTGCCCATCAATAGGTCATGAGCAAGTATCTTTAGACCCCGAACAAGCGACCAATTCAACCGCACGTAATGAAATTGAAAAGATCAATTTATCCTTTGAAATGGGCAACAATGTCATGTTGTATTTGGATGATATTCAACATACCAATCCAGAGTTCCTACAAAAATTCATTTCGCTTTGTGATGGCTCTAGAAGGGTTGACGGTGTATGGAATGGCACAAGTAAAACCTATGATATGCGCGGTAAAAAATTCGCCGTAGTAATGGCAGGTAACCCTTATACTGAATCTGGAGAAGCGTTCACTATTCCTGATATGTTGGCAAACCGTGCGGATATTTACAATCTAGGTGATACCTTAAGTGGTCGCGAACACGAATTTTCGTTGAGTTTTATTGAGAATAGTTTAACAAGTAATGCGTATATTGCTCCGCTGGCTACCCGAGACATGAACGACTTGTACCAATTAGTTAAAATGGCTGATGGTGAGCCTTTAGCCACCACTGAATTAAAACATAATTATTCGCAAGCAGAGGTGAATGAAATCATTGCGGTGATACAACGCATGCGCAAAATTCAACAAACTGTTTTAAAAGCTAATGAACAGTATATTGCTTCAGCAGCTCAAGACGATAAATATCGGACCGAGCCACCATTTAAGCTGCAAGGTAGTTATCGTAATATGAACAAAATGGTCGAAAAAGTTGTGCCTGTGATGACCGATGAGGAAGTTGAGTCACTTATTGAGGATCATTACCGCGGAGAAGCACAGACGTTAACAGTAGGTGCTGAAGAGAACTTATTAAAATTAGCTGAACTTAGAGAAACACAAACCGATGAGCAGCTAACCCGTTGGCAGCAAATAAAAGCTGACTATGTACGTCATCAAAACCTTGGTGATAGTGATAATCCAATCGCTAATATCGCCAGTCAAATATCGTTATTACAACAAGGATTAAATCAAATCGGTGATGCGTTAACTCAGCCTAAATCGGAGGGTTTGCAGCAGTTGAACGACACTTTGTCGGCGCTTAAATTACAAGTTAATGTTGAAAATACTGATAACGAAGCGCTTCAACAAGTATTGACAAAATTTAGCCAAGAAATAGAGTCATTCTTCATACCTTTGGTCGAAGCGATTAAGGATAGAGGGCCGATAGATATTATTGCTAATAGCCAGCAACTCAATGCTGATGTAGGGACAAATGTTAAGGTCTCAGAAAATGATATTCAAAAGATAAGTAGAGAATTATCAACGAGTATTCAAGACTCTGTGGCAGAGTGTTTGTCACAGTGTCTTGATGATTACCCTAAAGAGGTAGAAGTGGAGTAGTGAAATACCCAAGTAATTTGGCTATAAATGATTCCAAGATCAATCTATTTAGGGGTTATACCCGTAACCAACCAAAGTTCACTCAGAGATACGCACCTTGAATGGTAATGGCTATATAGGTTTAAACTGTAAAGCTATTAGCAACATCTTGTAGGGTTGTTGCTAGTTGAGCTTGCTCCTTGGCTGTAGTTGCTATTTGAGTTGCCCCTGTAGTGGATTCCATCGACTTTTGCTCGACGGTAACAACATTTTCTGCAACATCTTGAGTAACAACGGCTTGTTCTTCAATAGCGGTAGCAACTTGTTCTGTCATTGCGAAAATCGTGCTAACAGAACTGGAAATCTCTTGTAATAAATCTTCGACTCCTTTTGAACTAGTAACGGCATCCTCTGCTTTTTTCTGGCTGCTTTCAATAACGTTAAAGGCTGCATTGGCGTCACTTTGCAGTGAAGTAATGAAACTTTCAATTTCAGCGGTAGAATCTTGTGTACGTTGTGCTAACGTTCTTACCTCATCAGCAACAACGGCAAAACCGCGTCCTTGCTCTCCTGCACGAGCAGCTTCAATAGCGGCATTAAGGGCCAGTAGGTTAGTTTGCTCGGCAACCGATTTTATTACATCAACCACATTTGTGATGTTGTTGGAACTATTATGTAAACTTGTTATTTGAACAGCCAAACCATCTATATCACCTGCTAAATTTTCAATGGATTGGTATGAAGCTTTTACAACATCCAAGCCGCTTTGTGCTTGTTCATCTACTTCTCTTGCAGAGTCTGCTGTGTTTTGGGTATTACTCGCAACTTCTTTTACTGTTGCTGATAATTCTTCAATAGCGGTAGCAATTAAGTTAATACCGTCTTGTTGATCTACCATTGATTGTGAATTATGTTCACATGTTTGTGATGTCTCTTCGGCCGCAGAAGCCAAAGTCATGCTAGAGGTTGAAATTTCACTGATTGCGCCGGAGAATTTATTTAGCGTTAAATCTAATGCCGAAGCTATTTGCCCTAATTCACTTGCCCCTTGGAATTGTGTTTGCACCGTTAAGTCATTGTTATCTCTCACCTGCATCATTACTGAGGTGAGATCTTTAACTCTATCGCTTAATTCTTTAATGGTGAAGTGGCTAATCAACAATGCTAAGAGTATCAGAATACTACTGGTTACTAAGTTTAGAATCATCGAACTGGAAGCGTTACTTTGCTCTGCCTCTACAATTTTCAGTAACGACTGACTTAATTGATCTTCTATTACTTTTAATTGGCTAATTCGTTGAGTAGATTGCTCGAACCACCTCATAGCGTCAATGGAAAAACCGCTGTTTTTACTTTTGGCTATGGTTCTAAATTTCTTAACTTCTTTCACCGAATTATGATTTAACGAATTGATAAAAAACTGTTTATTTTCTGATGCAGAAAATTGCTTGAAATTGTCGAAATAAGTATCTTGTTGGGTGACTAAGGAAATGAATTTTACAAACATACCTTCGGAAAATTTATCTGCAGAAAAAGTATTACTAAGTACTGCGCGTTCGATACCTGCGCGCTCTTTGCCCTGTAAAAAGTTATAATAAGCAAGGGTATCTTTGGTGATCATTGCATTAGAGCTGATGTCGGCATTAATAACGGCAATGCTAAGTAATTGAGCATTCAATTTTGTGTAAAAACCTATTGCATCACTTGTTGAAATAGAAAAGCTGTCTACCTGTTGGCGAATACTAGGCAACCTTTGCAACATTTGACCAATATTGTTGTTTAATTGTTTTATGTTGCTTAGGCTAAATTCATTTTGTGCGAGGTAATTAATTTTTTGTTGTAGCTTTCCGTCAGTATCTCTACGTTGTGATCTTAATTTGTCAGAAAATTTATTGCCGCTAGAGCCAATAAAGCCGGCAGTTGCTCCACGTTCTTTTTGTAACTCATGAACCAATTCGCTATATACCACTGATAATTTGGTAAGGCGGGTTATGGTGGACATTTCATTACTGGTATTTACGCTATGTATTATTGAGCTAATACTAAGCCACAAAAAACCTAACATAGGTAAAGCGAGTAAGATAAAGATTTTTTTTCTAAAAGATAGATCTGAGAAGCTCATTATTAATCCTTCGAATCGAGTGAATATCGTTATTATTTTTTCTTTGAATTAGCACATGTATTCAGACACCTAGCAAGTGTAGTTGATAAGATTTTATTTTGAAATAAGACGATAGGCTAATAAGATTGAGGTATATTTTCTTTTTTTGGCAAAAAAAAACCGATAGCAAAGGCTATCGGTGAGTTAGCTATGAGGAAAGCTAGAATATTCAATTATTACAACAAGCGTCCGCATAAGGGAACGAAGAGAAGTATAGAGTAACTACTCTATCGATGCAAGTTTAAATGTAATTTTATTTCATTTTTGTTGTTTTATTACGTTTTGTTTTGTTGGAATTTAGAAATGATAGCTATTTGGAGAGGATTTATTACGCGATTGTTTTAGATGGATCAATAAAAAACCTGCTGGGTATTTGGTGATTTAGCATGCATACAGTAAACTATCGGCAATTAATGTTTCAATAATGTTTTAAGTGAAAAGACCATGTCATCCTCAGACCAAAACTCTCAAGTAAATGACTCTTCAGTAGGCCAACAAGCGCCAGTAGAAGTTAGCGATAATAGTACTACTCACTTTGGTTATAAAACTATCGAGAAAGACGATAAGATTTCTATGGTGGCTGGAGTTTTTCATTCGGTTGCTAAACAATACGATGTAATGAATGATCTTATGTCATTTGGTATTCATCGTTTATGGAAACGTTTTACCATCGACGCCAGTGGCGTACGTCCAGGTAATAAAGTCTTGGACTTAGCGGGCGGTACCGGTGATTTAACTGCTAAGTTTTCACAATTGGTTGGCCGTGATGGTAAAGTGGTACTAGCAGATATTAATAGTTCAATGTTAAATGTCGGCCGTGATAAGTTACGCGATAAAGGCTTAGTGCAAAATATTGAATATGTACAAGCTAACGCTGAATACTTACCCTTTGAAGAAAACACCTTCGATATTGTTACTATTGCCTTTGGTTTACGTAATGTTACCGATAAAGATAAAGCCTTGCGTTCTATCTACTCAGTGTTAAAACCAGGCGGACGTTTGTTAGTGTTGGAATTTTCTAAGCCAGAGCATGAACTTTTAAACAAAGCCTACGATTTTTACTCATTTAACATCTTACCGAAAATGGGTGAACTGGTTGCTAAAGATGGTGATAGCTACCAATACTTGGCTGAATCAATTCGAATGCATCCTGATCAAGAAACACTAAAAGGTATGATGGAGAATGCAGGCTTTGAACAAACCACCTTTAAAAACTTAACCGGTGGCGTGGTTGCTTTACATAAAGGTTATAAGTTTTAAGCTATGTCACTTTTCACCACAATGCTCACAAATAAAATAGCCAATGAACTATTATTGCCGCAAGTATTAACTGCGGCACTTGAATTGCTGATTAATAAGGCCTTGCTACTAAACGTTAATAAGGGTTTATCTTTACAAAAAGTTTCAGCAAAAACCTTAACACTTGAATTAGCAGAATTAGCTTTTCCATTGAGTTTTACTGTTAGCTCACAAGCAAGGGTTATCGTGTCATCATTAACTGAGCGTAGTGATTGCACGATTTCTACGAGTGTCAGTACCCTTAAAAAGTTAAAAGCTAATCAGCAAGTTACTCAGTTAATAAAACAAGGTGAGTTAGATGTTATTGGTGATGTAAAAATTGCTCAACAATTTGCCGAAATTTCTCAATCATTAGAGATAGATTGGCAAAGTGAATTAGCTAAACATATTGGTGACGTGCCAACACATAAAATAGTGCAGTTTGGTAATAAAATTACTAAAAATTTCGGTAAACATTCAACAGAGCTGCAAGCCGATGTTGGCGAATATATAGTTCACGAAAAGCGTTTAGTCGCAACCAATGGCCAAGTCAAACATTTCAATCAGCAAGTTGCTGATGTTTCAAATAAAGTTGATAAGATAAATAGTCGTATCAATACTCTCTTCACTCGGTTATCTAATAAAAAATAGGAAGCTTATCTTCTCGTGAGTAGCCAACGCCTTTATCAAATAGTAAAAACGTTCTTGAATTTTGGTCTCGATAAAATGGTACCAGCAGGTCTTTTACCTTGGTATGCCAAAATGGGCCGAGCAAGTTTATTTTGGCTGAGAAATAAACATAAAGATAAGACACCAGAACAACGTTTTCGTCTCGCTATTGAGGAATTAGGCCCAGTCTTTATTAAATTTGGTCAAATGTTATCAACCCGTCGTGATTTATTGCCTCTCGAATTAGCCGATGAATTGGCATTACTGCAAGATAAGGTAACGCCTTTTGCAGGAGAAGAAGCGGAAAACCTTATTATTGAAGCAATGGGTCGAGATGTTTTTGAGCAACACTTTACCGATTTTGATTTAACGCCGCTTGCTTCCGCTTCAATAGCACAAGTTCACACTGCAACGTTACTTTCTGATAATGCACAACAAAAAGTTGTTATTAAGGTATTAAGACCAAATATCAGAAAAACCATTTTGGCTGATATAAAAGTGATGTCACTATTTGCTGGTATTGTTGCGCGCTGGTTGCCTGACGGTAAACGTTTACGCCCTAAAGAAGTTGTGGAAGAGTATCGTAAAACCATTTTAGATGAATTAGATCTCAACCGTGAAGCGGCAAATGCAATTCAATTAAAGCGAAACTTTGAGCAGGGTAGCGAATACGATAAATCGTTACATGTTCCAGAGATTTATAGCGAATATAGCTTTAAAAATGTTTTAGTGATGGAGCGTATTTACGGTATTGGTGTCGGTGAAGTTGATAGACTAATTGAGCTTGGCGTTAATATGACATTATTATCAGAACGCGCTGTGGAAATATTTTTCACCCAAGTATTCCGTGATAGTTTCTTTCATGCGGATATGCACCCAGGTAATGTATTTGTTGATGCAACTAAGCCAGAAGATCCAACTTGGATTGCCATTGATTGCGGTATTGTCGGTACGTTAAACCGAGAAGATCAGCGCTATTTGGCTGAAAATCTAGTTGCCTTTTTTAATGGTGACTATCGAAAGGTTGCGCAATTACATGTCGATTCTGGCTGGGTACCAGCTAATACCAGCGTTGATGAATTTGAATCGGCTATTCGTACTGTTTGTGAACCTATTTTCAATAAGCCCCTATCAGAAATTTCCTTTGGCCAAGTGCTGGTTAATTTGTTCAATACTGCGCGTCGCTTTAATATGGAAGTACAACCGCAATTAGTATTATTGCAAAAGACCTTACTTTATATTGAAGGTTTAGGCCGCCAGTTATACCCACAATTAGATTTATGGCAAACGGCAAAACCCTTTTTAGAAAACTGGGTAAAAGAGCAGATGGGCGTGAAAGCGGTCTTTAGTAAAATTAAAGCCAATCTACCTTTTTGGAATGAAAAGCTGCCTGAAATGCCCGATTTACTTTATGACTATTTAAAAACCAGTCGAGAAAATCAGCATCAACAAACACAGTTAATGCAGACGATGCTGACTCAACAGGCTAAACAGAATCAACGTGTTGTTTACAGCGTAATCGTTGCAACAATTGTTATTGTCGGGGCTATTCTTTTAAGTCACTAGTTTCATAACTAGTGACTAATTTATTCGAGCTAAAGCGATAAATTACTTTTTAGCTTCTTTTGCCTTAGCCAGTTGTGCACGTAAACCTGCCATGCCTTGTTTATTAGACTGCTCAACATGTTCTACTGTCTTTTTCTTCGCCGCACCCAATTCCCAGTTTAAATCATCTTGTGGTAACTCATGTAAAAAACGACTGGCTTCAGTACGAGCTACTTCACCAAACTGTCTGCGCTCTCTTGCGTATGTGAATATTAACTCACGTTGAGCGCGAGTGATGCCAACATAGGCAAGGCGGCGCTCTTCTTCAACACTGCCTTCATCAATACTGGTTTGATGTGGCAGCAGACCTTCTTCCATGCCAATAAGAAATACGTAAGGGAACTCCAGCCCTTTTGATGCATGTAAAGTCATCAACTGTACTTGGTCGTTACTGTCTTCTTCCTCATTACGTTCCATCATGTCACGCAGCGTTAAACGAGTAACAATTTGCGGTAAAGTCATTGGTTCTTCATCGTCACTGCCTTCGAGCATTTGTGTAACCCAGCTAAAAAGCTCGGTGACATTTTTCATGCGCATTTCAGCGCCTTTTGCGCTAGGGGTGGTATCGTAGAGAAAATCTTCGTAATTGATTTGACGAATCATCGAGCGTAATACCGCAGCTGTATCACCGCGTTCAGCTTGATCACCAATATCAACTAGCCACTGGGTGAATGCTTGCATCTTCATTAACGCGCGACCTGTTAAGGTTTGTTCCAGGCCTAATTCAAAACTTGCAGCAAACATGCTAATTTGACGCATGTTGGCGTATGTTCCCAACTTTTCAAGTGTTGCCGGACCTAATTCACGTTTAGGTACATTCACAATACGTAAAAAAGCATTATCATCATCAGGGTTAACCAGTACACGCAGGTAAGCCATGATATCTTTGATTTCTGCACGGGAGAAAAATGAAGTACCACCACTAATTTTATAAGGAATACGATTTTGCATCAGCGCTTTTTCAAGTAAACGAGACTGGTGATTACCACGGTAAAGCACGGCATAATCTTTGTAATTGCTACGGTTCATAAAGCGATGACCGATTAACTCACCAATAACACGCTCTATTTCATTTTCTTCATTTTTTGCCTGCACGACTCTAAGTTCAACACCATAAGCTAGCTCACTAAATAGGGCTTTGTCGTAGACGTGTGGATTGTTTGCAATTAACACGTTGGCACACTTTAAGATGCGACCACTGGAGCGATAGTTTTGTTCTAATTTAATCAGCTTTAAACTTGGGTAATCCTTACCAAGTTGTATTAGGTTTTCAGGTTTAGCCCCACGCCAAGAATAAATGGATTGGTCATCATCACCTACAACGGTTAAGCGAGCTCGTTCTCCGGCAAGTTGTTTAACCAATTCGTATTGACTAGCATTGGTATCTTGATACTCGTCTACCAACAAATAGCGAATTTTATGCTGCCAGCGCTCGCGTACTTCAGCGTAATTTTTTAGTAATAGTGTCGGAATAAGAATGAGATCATCAAAGTCTAGCGCATTGTACGCTTTCATGTGTTTATGGTAACGCTGATAATACTCAGCGTATTCATTACTATCGGCATCACTGGCCATTTTTAGGGCGTCATCAGGTAAAAGCAAATCATTTTTCCAGTTTGAAATCATGCTTTGTAATTTACTGAGTAAGTCTTTATCACCATCGAGCTCATCAATGGTGAGTTCTTTAAGTAATGCTAAAGAGTCCTGATCATCAAATAGGGTAAAACCAGGTTTATAACCAAGAATTTTTATTTCACGGCGGACAATATCTAGGCCTAATGAGTGAAAGGTAGAAACGGTTAGCCCACGAGTGAGATCCTTGCCGAGCATCTTTTGAATACGCTCTTTCATTTCACGTGCGGCTTTGTTGGTAAAGGTCACCGCAGCAATATTACGGGCTTTATAATCACATTTTTGAATTAAGTAGGCGATTTTTTGACAAATAACCCCGGTTTTTCCTGAGCCTGCGCCTGCCAAGACAAGGCATGGGCCGCTCACATACTTTACCGCTTCATTTTGTCCGGGATTTAGTTTCATTACTTTAATACCAATTCTATTAAGTTATTCACTACTCAGAGCTATATTAGCGAGCTTAGAACAAGCAAAATTGGTTAAACATAGTTAGTCTATATTTCATTAATTTTGCGCTGTTATCAGTTTGCTAATTAGCTCCTAAAGGGTGAATTTTAAAGGCTTCTATGCTGCGTTATTTATTTTGAGAAGGGAGTAACCATTCTCTTCAATCAATGCCTTGCCTCTAAGCCTTTTAATTTTTGCTGAGTGGAAAAGAATTTAATAGAAGTGGTATTTTAGTTACATTATTCAAATAAACTTCGAGCTGGGTATTTTACCTGTTTTTAGTCAAAGGCAAAACAGTTACAATGCTTCTAAATGCAAATCGATGAGAAACTATTATGATCAATGCAAAAAAAATTGAAGAAATTGCCAAACAAGTAACTGACTCTATTCCTCCTGGTTTAAAAAATATTGCCAGTGACTTTGAAGATAAAGCCAAGACTATTATGCAGAGTAAATTATCACAACTTGATGTGGTAACCCGTGAAGAGTTTGATGTGCAAACACAAGTATTGATAAAAACACGCGCTAAATTAAGTGAACTTGAAGCTAGGCTGACTGAAATAGAAGCAAAAATAGCTGATAGCTAAGCTACATAAAGCGAATTAAGTTAAGCAAAAATATTACCAAAACCTATTCAATTACCAAGGATTAGATAATTCATGTCAGTTACTAAAGTCGCCTTAACGTCAGGCCCTTCAAAAATTACCTGCTTCAAAGCTTATGATATTCGCGGAAAACTAGGCGAGCAGTTAAATACCGATGTTGCTTATCGTGTTGGTCGTGCTTTTGCACAACACACTCAAGCAAAAAGTGTTGTTGTAGGTGGTGATATCCGTTTAACCAGTGAAGAGCTAAAACAAGCATTATCCCAGGGACTAATGGACGGTGGCAGCAATGTTATTGATTTAGGTTTGGCTGGTACTGAGCACATTTATTTTGCTACTAGCCACTTAAAATGTGATGGCGGTATTGTCGTTACAGCAAGTCATAACCCAATTGATTACAATGGCATGAAGCTTGTTAGAGAAGACTCAAAACCGATTAGTGGTGATACCGGGCTTTTTGATATTCAAGCATTAGCCGAGCAAAATGATTTCATCGACGTTAGCACAAAAGGCACATTGACCACTGTTGATATTAGCCAGCCTTATACTCAGCATCTACTCACTTATATCGATAATAAAAATATCACGCCATTAAAATTAGTGGTTAATGCGGGTAATGGTACGGCAGGTCCTGCACTTGATGTCATTGAAGAAGCTTTTAATGCTTTAAACGTTCCTGTTGAATTTATAAAAGTACATCATCAACCCGATGGTAGTTTCCCTAATGGTATTCCAAATCCTTTATTAGTGGAAAACCGCGCTGCGACACGTGATGCAGTAATTAAGCATAGCGCAGATATGGGTATTGCTTGGGATGGTGACTTTGATCGTTGTTTCTTATTTGATGAAAATGGTGAGTTTATTGAAGGTTATTACATTGTTGGTTTATTAGCGGACAATTTTTTAAGTAAGGTTGAAGGCGATAAATCACAAGCAAAAATTATCCATGATCCAAGGTTAACTTGGAATACAATCGATATTGCTGAGCAAGCGGGTGGTCAAGCAATCCAAAGTAAAACCGGCCATGCTTTTATTAAAGAGCGCATGCGCAGTGAAGATGCTATTTATGGCGGTGAAATGAGTGCTCATCACTACTTTAGAGATTTCTTCTATTGTGACAGTGGCATGATCCCTTGGTTATTAATCGCTGAGTTGGTTTGTTTACGTAAACAGCCACTGTCGAGTTTAGTAAAAGAGCGTATTGCTGGTTATCCCTCGTCAGGTGAAATTAATAATAAGATAGCTGACCCTAAAGCGGCTATTGCACGTGTATTTGAGTTCTATCAAGAGCAAGCACAAGTTATTGATAAAACGGATGGTATTAGCATGGAGTTCGGTAATTGGCGCTTTAATTTACGCAGTAGTAATACTGAGCCGGTAGTGCGTTTAAATGTTGAATCAAAAGCTGATGAAACATTAATGCAAGAAAAAACAGCGCAAGTACTAGCCTTGTTACTCGCTGAGTAGTCCTCTGTTATGGCTGAGAGTTTAATGGCTGAGAGCTTAATGGCTGAAGGAGAGCAATTTTCTTACCGTGAACTTTCACTAGCTGAATTTATTAATCAGTATGAAAGCTGCGTACCCAAGGCAAAGTTATTTGAGTTAACTTTACCTTGGCTTAGTGCGACTGCAGAATTTATGCACTGTACTAGTAGTCAAGTTATAGTGCATTGTTTATATCAAGAAAATAAAGGGCAAGAGTTAGCTTTATTTCTTGCTTGGCCTCTAGTACACAAAGCCTCATCTAAGGCGCATATTAGTTCGCTTACTAGTTTTTATTCATCGGTTGCAGAGCCCATTTTTTTTACTGACACGGCTCAGCAATATCTATCTTTTTTATTAAGTTTTATTGCTCAAAATCATCCTTGGAAAACCATGCTGTTAGGTCCCTTTACTGAGAACTATGCCACTGAAGGTAGTGTTATTAAAAGTAGTGTTACCGAAGCATTAACTCAATATTTTCCTTATCATTCCATCTTTTCTAAAACTAATAATGTTTGTCAACAAGGGATCTGTGATTACGCGAGTTATTATCAACAAAGACCTAGTCAGTTAAAAAACACCATTAAAAGGCGAGAGAAAAAACTAGCAAGAAATCATCCTTATCGCATAGAAATCATTATGACACTGGACTTATTTCCACAAGCATTCTCAGCTTATAAATACATTTATCAACAAAGTTGGAAGGGAGATGAATTTAGTTTCGATTTTATTGAAAAAGTATGCCTTGCGGCGTTAGCTGAAAATAAATTACGTTTGGGCATCTTGTATGTAAATGGTGAGCCTGCCGCTGCACAACTTTGGTTTTTACAAACCGCCTATGATAATGATATGGTTGGAAAAACTACAGCGTCTATTTTTAAGTTGGCATATACACCTAAGTATCAAGAGTTTTCTGTAGGCTCTATACTATCTTTAGCTTTATCTGAGCATGTTATAGACCAAGATAAGGTGACTAGTATTGAATTTGGTATGGGCTCTGAGCCATACAAAAAAGATTGGTTAAGTGATAATAGAATACGCAAAAGCTACCTGATTTATAATGCTGATGGTATTTATGGCAAGTTAAGGGTATTCCGTCAGTTATTATTGCCTCGATTAGCTAAAAGAATCATAATCGCCTTTAGAGGTAAAAGAACTTTTCAAAAGGGTAAATAAGTAATAATGAACACAGCACATACTATTGACCAAAAAAACGAACAAACAACAGCCCAAATAATTACCATTTTAATGGCAATTATTCCTGGTTATGACAATGATTTTTGGTCGGCAGAAACCGAATTGTTTGGCGCTATTGCTGAGTTTGACTCGATGGCAATTGTTACGTTAATAGGGGAGATTGAAGAGCAATTTGATATTGAACTTGATGATGATGATATTAGCGCGGAAAACTTTGCTACCATCAGCAGCCTTGCTGAATTAATACTTGAGTGCGATTAAAGGCATTTCATTTATTAGGTCTTTGATATGATTAATTGTAACGCAGAATTTTACTCCGGCACGAAAGGGCAGTTATTTCGCCTTACACGTACACCTGAGAACATTAATGCGCATATAATCTATATTGCCCCTTTATTTGAACAAGCAAATCAAACTCGGCATATGTTAACTCGTAGTGCGATAAGTGCTTACTCACAGGGCGTGGAAACTGTTATTTATGATCACTTTGGTACAGGTGATAGCGAGGGTGAATTGATCGATGCCAGTCTCGCTCTTTGGCAACAAGACATCATTGCACAAATTAGCGCAATTAAAACTTCTTCTTCCAAGCCTATATTTATTTCCGTATTGTTATCAGCGGCATTATTAATAAATAATGAAATTTTAGTTTTGCTTGATGGCCTGTTATTAATTCAAGCAGATTTCAATGGCAAAAGTTTTACCCGGCAGTTTAAGCGTATGTCGGTTGCCGGAAATCTAGTTAAAGCACCTATAAGTAAAAGTAGTAATAATAAAAACGATGATAAAGGTTGTGGTGATAGCAGCTATGTCGATATTGCTGGCTATCAATTTACTCAGCAGTTATTTGATGAGTTAGCCAAACAAAACATTAATAAGCTCTCGGAATATAGCGTAGCCTGTACTTGGTTTGAATGGTTAAGCTCAGGTATTGAATTAACGCCTAGCCGATTAAAACAACTGCAAGCTTTTCAGCTCATTCTTCCACAAACTGAGTTTGTTATGGTTGATGATGTTAAGTATTGGCAAGCGACAGAGTTACAACTAGCTCAGAAATTTCTACAACAAGAGCCGCAGATCATATTGCAGTTACTTGAAAAATATAAAGCAGGTAGACAAAGCTAATGGTAGAGCAAGCGATTACTTTTCATAGTCGTAACCAGCAACTTGTAGCCATTGAACACCTCGCTGAGCCAAATCAACTTAGTCATAAGGGGGTCATCATTGTTGTTGGTGGCCCACAAACACGTGTTGGCAGCCATAGGTTGTTTGTCTACTTAGCGCGAGCTTTAGCTAAAGCGGGTATTAGTGTTTTTCGTTTTGATTATACTGGCGCAGGTGATAGTGAAGGAGATATTACTGACTTTAGCGATATCCAAGCTGATATTGATGCGGCAATGATATGTTTTTCTAAGCGTAATACAAAACTGACTGAGCTGAGTTTATGGGGGCTTTGTGATGCAGCCTCTGCCATTTTACTTTATTTACAGCAGAATCCAGAACAGCCATGCAATATTACCAATCTGGTGCTGGTAAACCCTTGGGTTAGACAAACGCATACCGAAGCAAAAGCTTATTTACGTTCTTATTATGTTAAGCGCTTTTTTAGTAAAAATTTTTGGCAAAAATTATTCTCAGGAAAAGTAAAAACGCACACTGCATTTTCTGAGATACAAGATTTTCATAAACAAAGTCAAGAAAGCGATAAACTTAACGCAATGGATAATTTTGTTACTCATATGCTACAAGGGCTGGCAGGTTTTACCGGTCAAAGTCATATATTGCTGAGCGGTAATGATCTAACTGCTGATGAGTTTACGTTATTAGTTAAAAGTAATAAGCATTGGCGTGCGCTAATGGCGCAGGCTAATATAAGTCAGCAATTCATTGAGCAAGCGGACCATACTTTTTCACAGCGAGATAAACAGCAGCAATTAATTGAATTAACTTCTATTGTATTAATTTAACCATAAAGTTAATTAATCGTTAATAAATTTACTTAACTTGTATTATTTGCCCCCATAAATGCTTTACAATTGCACAATTAGCTACACATAAGTTTTTAATTCACCCGAATAAATCTATAAACCTTTTAAGGAAGTAAAATGAAAATAGGGATTATCGTTGGCACTCGCCCAGAAATAATCAAAATGGCACCTGTTATTCGCGAATGTAAAAAACGCGGTATCGCCAGCTTTATTATCCACTCAAATCAACATTATTCACAAGAGATGGATAGTATCTTCTTTAAAGAGCTTGAATTACCTGCGCCTGATTATAACTTAGGTGTAGGTTCAGGCTTACATAGTAATCAAACGGGTAATATTTTGATTGAGATGGAGCCTATCCTCTTACAAGAAAAACCTGATGTGGTACTAGTACAAGGCGATACCAATACAGTATTAGCTGGCGCATTAGCCGCGTCTAAACTTGATATTAAGGTTGGTCATATTGAAGCCGGTTTACGTAGTTATGATCGTACTATGCCAGAAGAGACAAATCGTATTTTAACGGATCATATGAGTGAATATTTATTTGCTGTAGGCCCTAATCAACATGCAATATTGGCCAAAGAAGGCATTGGTAGTGATAAAATATTTACTGTCGGCAATACAGTATCTGATTCATTATTTCAACATTTAGAAATATCAGCCAACACTAGTACTATTTTAACAGACTTAGATGTCGTCTCAAAAGAGTTCTTCCTTGTTACCGCTCACCGAGCTTCAAATGTTGATATCCCGGCAAACTTGTTAGAACTATTAGCATTATTCGATAAATTGCATGCTAAATATAGTCAAACTATTGTTTGGCCAATTCATCCCCGAACCCAAGCAAAGCTGAAAGAGTTTAATATTGAATTACCAGGGTATTTAAAGCTCCTTCCACCGATAGGTTATTTAGATTTTATTCAATTACAAAAACATGCCCTGTTAATCTTAACGGATTCGGGTGGTATTCAAGAAGAAGCTTGTTTACTTGGCGTGCCTTGTATTACTTTACGTGAAAATACAGAACGACCAGAATCTATTGAAGTGGGTGCTAATGTATTAGTGGGTCGTGATGCAGATAAAGCACTTGCGGCAGCTGATAAATGGTTAGCGTCTGACTCGACTGACTTTAGTTGGGATAATCCCTTTGGTGATGGTCATGTTGCTGAAACGATTTTAGACATCATTACTAATTCAGTGCCTAATACACTTGATGCAGAAATCATTGCTAAAAATGAAACCTTAAGTGTTGTTGGTTTGGGTTATATGGGTTTACCTATTGCAAGCCTGTTGGCCGAGGCAGGTTATAGCGTAACCGGTGTTGACTTAAACAGCGAAAAAGTAGCCGCAATTAATGCTGCGCAATGTCCGTTTGATGAAGTAGGTCTACCTGAACTTATAAAGAAAGTGGTAACGCAAGGATTCTTAAAGGCGAGCACTGAATTAACATCAAGCGAAACATACTTAGTGGCAGTTCCTACACCACATAAAAATAACAGCTGTGATCGCAGTTATGTATTTAGTGCTGTAGATGCTATTGCTAAAGTCGCCAAAAATGGCCAAACCGTGATTGTTGAGTCCACTATCTCACCACAAACAAGTTTAGCTGTAGTCCAACGCTTTGCTGATGCGGGTTTAACTATTGATGTTGTTCATTGTCCTGAGCGTGCTATTCCAGGACAAACCCTACATGAACTTGTTCATAATGACCGAATTATTGGCGCAGCAAACCCTAAAGCACAACAAAAAGTTAAAGCCGTTTATCAAAGCTTTGTTAAAGGTGAGGTCTTCTTAACAGACTTAACCACAGCAGAGTGCATTAAATTAGTGGAAAATACCTCTCGTGATGTGGGTATCGCTTTTGCTAATGAGTTATCAGAAGTTTGCCAAGAATTAAACGTAGACGTATATGAAGTTATTCGTTTAGCAAACCGTCACCCAAGAGTGAATGTATTAACGCCAGGTCCTGGTGTCGGTGGTCATTGTATTCCAATTGACCCTTGGTTCTTGGTTGAAAATACCAAAGCTGGTGAATTTGTTCGTTTAGCGCGTGCTATTAATGACAAACGTCCAAGTATTGTTGCACAACAAGCACTAGATTTATTAGGCGCTGATTTAGCAGGTAGAAAAGTAGGTATTCTTGGCGTGGCGTATAAAGCCAATGTAGATGATTGTCGAGAATCTCCGGCCGACGCTATCCATGAGCACTTTATTAAAGCGGGAGTGGATGTTAGTTATCATGATCCATTTGTACCAAGCTGGCATTGTGCACGACAAGATACGCTAACAGCTATTAATGAGTGGGCTGATATTCTAATCTTAGTCACTGATCATGAGTGTTATAGTAATTTGTCGTTAACTACGCCACTACTCAATACACGAGCATAATAGATACACATAGAACGTGTTTATAAAAAAGCCCATTAGCTTGATTGATAATGGGCTTTATTTTTATGTTTTATTGGCACAATAAGATAGTATGTTGGCAAGGTCACAATAAAATAATTATAAAGCTAATACTAAGAAGCGATTGAATTGGTTACTTGGTATTTATCATTGGTATAAGGAAGACAAAATGAAATTCGTTAAAGCATCCCTCTGTTTAAGTATTGCACTAGCACTAACCGCTTGTGGCGAGCAAGCATCACTAGAGTCTCATCTGAGCAATGCTAAAAACTACCTTAGCCAAGATAAAATTAATGAAAGTATTATAGAACTTAAAAATGCTATTCGTCTGGATAGCAAAAATGGCGAAGCACGATTTTTACTTGGTCAGCTTTATTTGAATTTAGGTGATGGCCCTGCTGCGGTTAAGGAATTGGAACGAGCTCAGTCGTTACAGTATGCGGATAATAAAGTATTGCCCTTGTTAGCTAGAGCTTACATTTTAACTGACAGTGATAGTGATGTCTTAGCACTTAGCACCGCGGCTTCTCAATTAGCCGTAGAAGAACAAAGCCAGTACTTAGCCTATCAAACTCTTGCAGCACTGCGCAGCGAGCAGCCTGAACTAGCAAAACAAAGCGTAGATTTAGCACAATCACTTGCTCAGCAAAGTCTTTATAGCATGTTAGCTTCAGCATACTTTCAATTATCAGAAAGTAAGTATGATGAAGTAAAAACACTTATATCACGGATGTTAACTATAGATACTCAGCAGGTTGATGTGTTGATGTTGCAAGGGCAGGTGTCCATGGTGACCAAAGAATACCAAGTAGCAGCAGAAAGTTTTAAGCAGTTTTTAGCGCTACAGCCTAGATTTGGATTGGTGCAATTATTATTAGCTAATGCACTGCTAAAATCTGAAAATTATGACGAAGCAGAAAAACATGCCGATGCAATATTAGCTCAAGTGAGTGGTCAGCCATTTGCACATTATATTAAAGCTATGGTGCGCTTTCATGCTAAGGACTTTACCGATGCGAGTGAACATGGTGAAGCTGCATTATCGGCAAATTTTAATCAATTTAATTTGAAGTTAGCGGTTGGAGCTAGTGCTTTTTATCTAAAAAATTGGCAGCAGAGCCATCGTCATTTGTCAGCGATTGTTAAGTACTTACCAAAGGAACACCAAGCAAGGCGTATGCTTGCAGTAACTCAGTTAGAGCTAGGTTTAATTGATGAAATAAGCGCAACTATTGGTAATTTCGAAGGGGAGTCAGCAGGTGATTCACAATTTTTATCCTCATTGAGCTATAAGCTACTGGAATTAGGCGCGACAGCTGAGGCTAAAAAGTTGCTTTCGTACACTGAAAGTTCTGCGTTAGACAGTCCAGGCGATAATGCTAGACAGGGCATCCTAAAATTAATGATGAATGATCCTTCAGGCATACAGGACTTAGAAGATGCAGTGAAGTTAGACCCAGGGTTTATTGAAGCTGAATTAGCGCTAGCCTTTGCTGCATTGCAAAGTGATGATATTAAAAAAGCCCGTGACATAGCGAATAAATGGCAAGAGAAATATCCAGAAAAGGCTGGCGGTTATAGCTTGATGGGCAGTATTTTCATAAAAGAAGAAAAGTACCCTGAAGCTGAAAAATCCTTAAAGCAGAGTTTAGCGTTAGAGCCCGATAATATATTTGCTCTGACTGAACAGCTGAGATCAGCTCGTCAACAAAAAAATGAGCCTTTGAGTAAGCAGCGTGCTGATGACTTAATGGTACTTGCACCGAGTAATAACAAAGTGTTGAGGCATTATTTTGGTGTTTACCGCAACCAAATGGCACTAGAAAAATTACAAGCTGCTTATCAAGTAAATAAAGCAGATGTTAAAAAAGCGATATTACTTGCCGAAGCTATGGTGAGTTTGACGCAATATAAAAAAGCAGAGAGTTTGCTTGTTAGTATGATAGAAACGCCCAAATTGCCAAAACGTTATTGGCAAATATTGATGTTTACTTATAAAAAACAAAGTGACGGTGAAAATGTTCAATCAACATTAGAAAGTTGGTTAAAAGCAAGCCCTTACCATATTGAACCCGTGGTACTTTTAGCTGATTTGCATGCTAGTCGTGGTAATAATGAACGTGCATTAAATGTAGTTAAAAATGGTTTGAATTACCATAAAGGTAATTTGGTACTACAGTTAGTCAAAATGCAATTATTGTTAAATAGTAAACAAATAACTCCGGCAAAAACTCTTTATAAAACACTAGCGCTTTTAAATATTAATGATGCTTTAAAACAAGGTTTTCTTGGTCGCATCGCTTTATTAGAAGAAAAATATGATCAAGCAGTACCAAAACTTACCAAGCTATATCAAGTTTATCCTAGTAGTCAAAATGCTGTTTACTTAGCTGGTGCGTACTTGGGCAACAAAGAAAAGACAAAAGCAGTTAAAGTACTCGAACATTACCTAACCATAGATGCTAATGAAAATCGCATTAAAACTATGTTGGCTGGTATCTACCTTGAAAATGATACCAATAAGGCGATTACAGTTTATGCTGATGTTGTTAAAAAACAACCGAATAATATTATTGCCCATAACAACCTTGCGTGGCTGTATCTAGAAGAAAATAAAGTCGATAAAGCTTTAATACACTCCAAAAAAGCATTTGAACTAGCACCACATATTGCCAATATTGTTGATACCTACGGTAAAGTATTGCTTAGCTCTGGTGATAAAAGAGCAGCTTTGAAATATGCCAGTAAAGCCGCTGAAATAACTAATGGAAAGGATGCTGATATTCAATTGAATTATGTCGAAGCCTTGATTGCTAATAGTCGCTCAAATGAAGCGAAGGATATATTAAGCAAAATTATTACGGCAACAGATGAACAAAAAAATAAGAAGGCTGAACTATTTTCGACTTTATAAAATGACTTAGTTCCTCCTAAAAAACGACTGCAATTGCAGTCGTTTTTATTGTGTATATAGAGTATTCATTGGGTGCTCTATTATCTTACTATTTAAAAAAGCCATGCCGTAATCATTACTTACCTGGCTAAGATTCCTCAAAGGATTTGTTATGAATAAATTATTAGTTACCTCCGCTATTGCTTTAGCATTAAGTATTAGTGCCTGTAGTGAACAAAAGAGTGCAGAACAGTTATTAGTGAGTGCTGAGCTATATAGCCAGCAGGGCAAGTTTTCTAACGCCATTATAGATTTTAAGAATGCAGTACGTTTAGCGCCCAAAAGTGCCGAAGCGCGTTTAGGTTTAGGTCATGCCTACCTTTACCAAGGTAATTATATAAGTGCTGAAAAAGAGTTAGATAGAGCGGTAGAGCTTGGCGCTGACTTTGCAAAAACAGTCGCTTTACTTGCGCAAGTAAAAACGAGACTAGATAAGTTCTCTGAGGTCGAACAATTAGTTATAGACAGTGAAGATCTCATAGATAATGATTATTTAGTGGTTTTAACTTATGCAGGTATGAGTGCACTTGCAGTTGGGGAGTTAACAAAGGCACAAGATTACTTTTCTCAAGCAGCAGCAATTGATAACAATGCTGATTATGGTCAATTAGCAAAAGCTTACTTATTACATATTGATAATAATACAGAGGAAGCTTTAATTACGGTTGATGCCTTACTCGCAGACAACAACGATTTCTCAGAAGCAATTAGGTTACAAGGTTCTTTACATTTTTCAGTGAAAGACTTTGATAAAGCTAGCCAAGCATTTGAACAATATATGGCTTCACATCCTCAAGATTATAATATTCAATTTTTTCTAGCCAATACCCTGATTAAGGCGGAAAAGTTTGAAGAAGCCAATGTACTTACCAATAAATTATTAAAGTACTTTAAAAAGTCACCGCTTGCACTGCAATACAAATCGCAAATAGAATTTGAAGCAGGAAATTATGCAGAGGCTAGAGAGTTTGCCAGCCAAGCAACAGCTTTTGATGAAAGTTTTGTTGTGGCTAAAATGGTTGCCGGCGTCAGTTCATATAAACTAAATGAGCTAGAACAAGCATACGGTTATTTGATTGGTTTAGAGAATATGTTACCGGCAATACACCCGATTAACGTTATTTTGTTATCCATTAAAATAGAGTTAGGTCACACCGATGATTTAGTAAATTCAGTCGCTAGGCTGAATGCATTAAAAAATAGTGAAAGCGATATTGATTTACTGCAAATAACTAGCACAGAGTTAATGAAAGCAGGGGATTACACCAGTGCACAATCCTTATTAAATAAAGCTAACCAAATTGATCCGTCTAATGCCACCGTTAAAGTGCGCCAAGGGGCTTTGTTGCTCAGTCAAGGAGACTTGTCTGGTATCAAGTCATTAGAGCAAGCATTAACGGTTGACCCAAGTTTACATGAAACTGAATTTGCTTTAGCGCGTCAGTATATTCAAGGAGATGAAATCAGTAAGGCACAAGCTATTGCTGACAAATGGTTGTCGAATGAAGAGCATCAAGCCGTAGGGAATGTATTGTCTGGCATGATTGCCTCAAAAAGAAATGATGTCGTTTCAGCTGAAAAGTATTTCATTAAGGCGCTCTCGTTAGACAAAAACAATATCAGTGCACATTATAGTTTAGCTTCTGTCTATTTATTCAAAGAGCAAGCAGAAGATGCAATAGCGGGTTACAAAAAGGTGATAGAACTAAATCCTAATCATCAAAATGCTATTAAATTTTATGGTGTCTTACAAGCAACAAATAAAAATACTGCTGAAGCTATTTCTTTTTTAAGTGCGTTACATGATCAAAACAAACTTAATGGTAAAGTTCATAAAAATCTGGTTATTGGATTAGCCCAAAATTTACGCCAGAGTGAGCATCTGTCCGCTGCAATTGACGTATTAACCAGCATTAAAAATGAGAAGAACCTATCAGCGCGATACTGGACCATATTAGCAAATACTTACAAAATTAATAAGCAATTAGAGAATGCATTCTCTACACACGAACAAGCCATTGAAGCAAAACCTACCAGCTATATCCTTAGGCTCGGCTACATAAATACCTTAGAGCAATTAAAAACATATGGTAAAGCCTTGTTAGTTACTAAGCGAGCAAATAAAGATTTTCCGAATGATGTAAATTTAATATCAATGTTAGCTCATTTAGAGCTTGCTAATAACAATGTGCAGGCAGCTAAAAAACAGTTAGCCATATTAGAAGCAAAGGGGGTTTCTAATACCTTAATTCTTGGTACTGAAGCAAACATTGCCATGAGAGATAAAAATTACGACTCTGCAATTCATCTATATCGCGGGATTTATGACGAAGAGTCAAGTGCGCTAAATGTTATTCACTTAGCGAGAGCTCTACAATTTTCGCAACAAACTGATGCTGCCGAACAGCTGTTAGAAAGCTATTTAATAGATAGTGTTGAAGACAATAAAGTAAGAGGGTTACTCGCCGAGTTATACGGGCAGAATAATATAGACGGTAATAAGAATGTTAAGATCATTATGACTTACCAAGATATGATAAAAGCTCAACCAGATAATATAGCGGCGTTAAACAACCTCGCTTGGCAGGAATACCTGACTGGTGATTTAGTTAATGCTAAAAAACACATTGAACAAGCGATCGTCATTTCGCCTGATAATCTTTCATTACAAGAAAGCTATGGCGTTATTTTAGCTGCGAAGAAAGAATATACCAAGGCAATTGAAGTCCTCTCTGGTGCACTTGATAGTGGCTCTGTAGATGTTAATGCTCAGGTAAGCTTGGCTGAAGCTTATATAGCGAATAACCAAAAGGAGTTGGCCAAAAAAATCCTTGCGGGTTTAAGTGATCATGATAGTACATTGAATATTAAAATTGCTAAGCTAAAGCAACTTGTTCAGTAGCAAAAAGGCAGCCGAAATAGAAAATATAGGTTGTCAGAAAATTTTACACTCTGTTATTCGCTTGTTAACTGCATAAAATGCGCCATTGTTTATTTATTGATTTTTAAGGGTAAATTAAATAAATATCAAGTTGGCACAACAAGTGCTTTAGTGCTGTTAGAATTTACAAATTAAACCGAATATCTAAAAGGAAATTTCATGAATTTATTAAAAACTTTTGCAGCAGCATCTGTAATCGCCCTGGCTAGTTTTGGCGCTAACGCTTCACAAATCTCATCAGGTGGCATTACTTGGGACCCAGATTATGACAATCAAGGTGAAGATTTCTTTGCTGTTTCTGTTAATAACCAATTTGTTAACAATGATATTGTTTCTGGTTTTGGACAAATAGAAAAGTTAAATGGCCAAACAGATTTTTGTGCATATAATGCGGATTGTACTCTTAGCTATGTTTACTCAGGCTTTGATATGACTAATGGCGGTGCTGGTGGTACATTAGACTTTTACGTTAACAGTAATACCGATGTAATTATTGCTGATAGCCAGGTAGTAGCCGGTAGCCTTTGGTTATCTTTAGCTGTTAATGTTGCTGGTTTAAGCGATAACGGCATGGAAAGCTCATTTGCAGCTTTATTAGATGTTGTTGATGTTGCAGGTACTGTTGCAAGTAACTTCGATACAAATACTTTAAATGGTTCTGATATGTATTTTGCTGCAGATCAGCTTAACTTTAAAACTTGGGGTTCAGCTGATTTCACAGGTAACTCAATCCCAGAGCCTACTTCAATTGCTCTTTTCGGTTTAGCTCTTATGGGCTTAGCTGGCGCAGCACGTCGTAAAGCTTAATGTTGATTATGACTC
>Ga0209292_1000840_pt1 | contig 39335 bp, 27 predicted proteins | sample GOMGulsemesocosm_2_FD_184634 | JGI IMG/M metagenome (GOLD analysis project Ga0209292, IMG submission 184634) | Methane-oxidizing microbial communities from mesocosms in the Gulf of Mexico - GOM9C Gulf of Mexico (SPAdes) (version 2) | ecosystem: Environmental > Aquatic > Marine > Cold seeps...
CATCACTTAAATATAACCGACCTAATAAAAATCTCGCATGTGCGTTTTTAGCATCAATTTTCAGGGCGTTTTTTAATGATATGATTGCAGCACTGTTTTGCTTTTCAAGAATTAAGTTTTCAGCTTTAGCAATGTACGTTTGTGATGTCTCATTATCAGAACAAGCTGATAAGAAAAATATAGCACTAACGCATATTACTGATTTAAAAAGATTCATTTAGACTTCCATTTGTTTACTAGGAACATTGCTTGTTTATTATAATAAAGTATTCATTTCTATTTAACATGTAATTTAATTAATCACTCATCATTACAAATATATATGACAAATCCTTTTATCGCGTGTATTGTATTTCTGCACAAAAAAAACGCTATAAATAAAAAGGAATTTATTATGCTTAAACCGTTAGGCTTTACTGTATTTGTATTATTATGCTCATTCTCAGCTTCTGCCAAGATTAAAATTGAGAAACAGCAACTTCCAATCATTAATTACGTAAGTATTCCCGTCCAAACACCTGATAAAAACTGGGTAGTGTCGGCAAAATTAAGAATTCCAAGGATAGAAAATTTATCCAAAATGCCAGCAGTAGTTATTATGCACAGCTCTAGCGGCGTCGATAGCACTGGGGATTTTTACGCTAAATCATTAAATAAGAGTGGTATCGTAACCATTGAACTTGACCTGTGGGGGGCCCGTAACCTCGCAGGAGGAACCGACAGACCTGCCAGCCCCCAAGAGACACTACCTGATGCGATTGCAGCATTGCATTATTTAGCATCAAGACAAGACATAGACTCATCTAAAATAGGTATTATTGGGTTTTCCTGGGGAGGAGTATTATCTATGTTAACAGCCACTGAACAATATATGAGTATGACGGGTAGCCCGCTACGATATACCGCTCATGTTGCTCATTATCCTGTATGTTGGGTTTATAATAATGTGCCTGGTTTTGAGTTTGAAAAACTTACCGGTGCACCGGTATTAATTCAAACAGGCCGATATGACGATTACGACTTACCTGATACATGCTCAAACATGCTAAATAATTTGGCTGACGCAGATAAAGCATTAACTAAATTAAAGGTATATAAAAAAGCCTACCACGCATGGGATAGACTTGAGCCAACCTTAATAGTTGAAGATCAATTTGCAAATTTAGGCCAAGGAGGAACAGTCACACTTAAACCTCATAGAAAACTTGCCGCTAAATCTCGCCACAAGGCTGTTAATTTTTTCAAAAAAGCTTTCAGCATTAACGATTATTAATTTTTTAAATGATAAAACCTTTGTAGTTTTTAACTACAAAGGTTTCTTCTACAAAACTAACAATCTTTATAAAATTATTATGTAATATAATAATTTGCAATCCAACAAATCAAGATGAGTAACGATGAGTTACCTAATTTCGGTATTAACCACTATAGTTAGTACTATTTGCATCTTCCCTCAAGTCAACAATATGTGTCATTCAGAACAAATTCAAGCTTATAGTGGTGTCAACTTTTTTAATCGTTTAGTAATTGTTGTTTCATGTTAAGCCAACTATAGTGGTTGGTTTAATAGGTATTAGAAATTAGGGTAATAGTATAAATTATGGAAAATATTTTTGGTCAATTAAGAGAGGTCATTAATTCAAATTCACAATTATTAACTTCTGATGAGGAGTTAATTGCCTTTACTAGAGGAACTGAAGGCTTAAGCCGTAAAGTTGTCGGGGTTATTAAAGTACATTCAACTAACGATATCTCTAAGATATTAGTGCTAGTAAATTCAGTTGCCAAATCTGAACAAGACAAATTTACTGTTTACCCTATAAGTAGTGGTAGAAATTGGGGCTACGGAACAAGCTTACCTCCTACCGACGAGCTACCCGTTATTATTTTAGACTTGTCACCATTAAATAAGATCACCTTAATACCTGAGCTTGACCTAGTTACCGTAGAACCAGGTGTTACTCAACAACAACTCTACGATTATATACTTGCCCATGGCAATGATTATATGGTGCCGACAACAGGAGCGGGGCCAGATTGTGCAATTTTAAGTAATGCCATTGAGCGAGGGTATGGCATTACACCGAATACACAGCATTTTGACGCGACTACAGCATTAAAAGGCTATTGGGCTACCGGTGAGTTTTTTCAATCGGCTATTAGTGATTTAGATGCTAGTACAAATGAAGATGGTAGTAAGAGGGATATCATAGATAAAACGTTTAAATATAGTCCGGGCCCTTATATTGATGGCTTATTTACCCAATCTAGTTTAGGCATAGTGACTGAAATAACAATAAGGTTGGCTCGCAAACGCCCGGCATTTAAATCTTTTTTTATTAAAGTGTTCAAAGATGAATTACTAACCGACATCGCCCCGTTAATCCAACAAGCACTACGTAGTTATGAGGGTATTATCGGTTCAATTAATTTAATGGATAAACGCCGAGTTTTATCTATGTTTGCTATAAATCCAAATGGTGCTAACAAGCATCAAGTAATGACTGAGATTCAAGTTGACAACATCGCTAAAAAACAAGGTACGCCTAGTTGGACAATTGTAGGGACAATTTACGGCACAAATGCCGTTGTGAATGTTGTTGCTAAAGAAATAAAGGCACTTTTTAAACAAATAGAATGCCAGCTAATTTTTTCTGATAGCGCAATTATAAAATTTGGTAACACTGTTATTAATAATACACCAAATTTTTTAATAGATAAAATGGGCTCGTTGCAGAATGCAAAACAGCAAATTGACTCTTTTAATCTTGGCACTGAGATTATGCTCGGCAAACCCAACAGAGTTGCTTTGAAGTTGGCCTATTGGCGTAATTCTAGAATCAGTGATTTTAATAAAGATCCCGACCATATATTTTCGCCTGGAAAAGATGGTTGTGGCTTATTATGGTATGCGCCGTTGGTTAGTATGATCCCAGCAGAGATGAAAAAATTTGTTAGCTTTGTACGTAACACTTGCCCCAAATATAATATTGAACCCTTTGTTACTTTTACTAATTTACGCCACGACTGTATCGATAGCACAATTCCCATTGTCTTTGATCTAACTAACCCTAAAGCCGTTCAAGATGCTCATAATTGCTTAAAGGAACTAGTATTAGAAGGGCTAAAACAAGGCTGGGTGCCTTATCGACTTAATATAGAACAACAGCAATGGCTTTTAGATAAAGACGCTCCTTTCTGGCTGGCGGTACAAAAATTAAAAGACAGTTTTGATCCAAATAATATTCTTAGTCCTGGACGGTATAACCCAAGATAGTACGTTTAGTGCTTATCAAATAATAAACACAAGCTAAGCGATATTTTTCTTGATACTTATCTTAGTTACTTTTAAATACCTAATGCAGATATTAAAATTTCTTAACCGTAGAAAAGCAAAAGGCCTCCAATTGGAGGCCTTTTAATATATAAACTTAGTTTATATGAGTATTAAGACTGCTTGCGACGTGCCGCGCCTGCTAGCCCTAATAAACCTAGACCAAATACAGCTAATGTAGTTGGCTCAGTTACAGTAAAGGCTTCAACTGTACCTGAACTACCAGCTGAATAAGTACTGATACCTGAAATCCCTGTATATACTAAGGCTGGTTCGCCTAATTGAGGATCGCCAGCTACTGTTGTGCGTTCAACAGCAAAGTCAGATGATAAACCAAATCCAATTGCATCAACTACTGCACCAATATATGTAGTCCAATCACTTTCAAAGTTAGATTGCGCCATACCAGGAGCTGCATCGTTAATTTGGAAACCGAAATTAGCATCACCACCAATTAATCCTGCAAACGCATTATTACCCCATAAACCCACTTCTTGAAATGCTGCTGGCAATATCGAAGAATCGAAAGTTGGTGTATATGAACTTGCAGCGAAATTTAGACCTAACCATAAATCACCGTCTGTCGCATCAGCATGTTGGTCGCTATCTAATACATCACCAATAACTGCAGCAGTATTATCATAACCACCAGCATTATTTGAAAAATCTTTATCTAAGTAGATATTAAGGAAACCATTGGTTTGAGGGTCAAGTAGACCAGTCGTTGTATCAACAGCAATACCACCAAATTCAAAAGTAAGCTCATATCCACCAGGTAATGGCTGACCATTATTGCTACCAGTGTTGATTTCACCAATACCGCGTAATTCTGTTATTGAAGTGTTAAGAACTCCACTGTCGTATAGTGATGTTGCTGTACCGTTAGCATCTACATACCATTGACGAAAATCAAGAGATGTAAAGAAATTACCGCCATTTGGAGTTGAGTTAACATCTGCTGCGTTCCAGTTAACTCCGCCTGCGCCAGAAACAAGTCCAGCATTTGCTGCTGTTGAAGCAACTAATAGTGCAGTAGCTAATAATAATTTTTTCATTGTTATTTCCCTTTCATTAAAAATATAAGTATAAGTTCTTTTAGTAATTACTATAATGCACACTGTGTGCCAACTCTTTAAGACCATGTTTCCATTCGACTTTTAATTAAAAGAAATGCAAAAAACAAAACTTTGTAAAAAAATCTGACACATTAGTTGTGTAATTATTTACTATTATTTTAATCTTACAGCTTGTAAATGGTCATTAATCTCTACGTTATTAGGATTAAGTACTTTGGCTTTATTAAGTAACTCTATAGCCTCGTTAACTTCACCATTCTTAAAGGCCATCCAACCTGCGGTATCTAATACATTAGCGTTGTTGCTCGCAAGTTTGAGTGCTCTTCTCGCATAATTGTTTGCAGGGACAAAATTCCCTAAGTTATGTTCAAGCCAAGCAAGGTTATTAAGCGCATAAGCATGATTAGGGTTATTTAAAATGACTTTTTCATAATGCTCTTTGGCTAACTTAGGATCACTTTTAGTAATAAAGTCTGCAAGCATAAATCGTGAAATATCATCTTCTGGTAATTTATTGACATGCGCTATCAATAAATTTTGAGCCTCAGGTAACTGTTTGCTAATAACATACGCGGTAAAAAGTAATCCCACATGATGAGTGCTAGGTACGGAATTATAATTTTCTGTTAGTAAGGGGAGGGCTTTATCAAGTTTTCTTTGCTTTAAATATATCTCTCCTAACAATGAAGTCACCTGAATATCATTCTGATTTGATACTGTTTTCAACATACTTAATGCTGCAAATAAGTTTCCTTTTCTATTTAAAAGGTATGCAGATAATAATTTAAAGCTATCTTCATTCGGAAAGTTTTTTAATGCAGATTCTACCGTTTGAATAGCAACAGATATCTTCCCCATTTGCTCTTCAAGCTTACTTTTTCTTTGCCATGCTGCTTTGTTATTAGGTTGATTTATACTCCAACTTGTATAAACCTCTAATGCTTTTTGATCTTTTTTTAGTTTTAAAAAACTATCCCCTAAAATCAACCAGTACAATGGCGACGACTTTATCCTTTCACTAATCTGCTCGTCATCTAGAATGGAAATAACTTCTGCAGGTTCATTTTCCATTACAAGCACACGTGCTAAATTAATTCTTAGAGCATCATTCCCCTTATTATTGAAATAACCTTCTCTGAGGAGTGAAAGTGCAGGTTTTACATCACCATGTTTTTTGTGTGCAAGATAATTTTGATTTAACGCAAATATATTATTTGGCTCTTTATTTAAAACTTCCTCTAATTTTGTTATTGCTTCTTTATACCGGCCATTTTTTCTATCTTGATAAGCCAAATAATTTGCTGCTGCTACATTACCCGGAAATAAATTGTAAGATTCTTCATATGCAGTGTTTGCTAATTCAATTTTATTTTGAAGATAATAGACATGTGCTTCTACGTTATAACCAAAAACATCACCTTTTTGCTTCCACTTTTTAGCAAACGCTAATGCATCTTTATAATTTTTGTTTTGAATATAAGCTGCAATTAAAACTAGTCGAACCTGATCATTTTCAGGATCCATTGCAAACGCTTGTTCAAACTTTTTAATGCCGTCCATATTATCTATAGATAGCTGCAACATGCCTGTTTGAACCAACTGAAAAGGAGAGTTATCAGACGATTGATTGTAATGTTCTATTAATTTAGTCGCTTGTTTTTTATTACTTCCAATCAACTCATAACTTGCTGTTGCCAAAAGTTCCATATCTGCGTTTGAAAGCTCACCTAATGCTAATAGCGATTCAGAAGCATCAACTTGATAACCCAATTTTAATTGCGTTGCAATAAACAGGCGCTGGGCTGGATGAGATTGATCTAACTTTGAAGTCACATTTTTAAAATACTGATACGATTGCTCAAAGCTTTCAACCTGGAATGCACTAATCGCTGCTAGCAGGTATATGTTATCGTTAGACACTCCATTTTGAAGAGCCTTCGTTAAATGAAATAATGCAGCCTCATAATCTTCAGAAAAATATCTTGCAACACCTTTAAATTGATTTGCCAAAGGTTGTTCTTTTATCGATGATAATATCCCATCTGAAATTTTTTCAGCTGCATCGTAATTCTTATTTGACAAATACGCACTTGCTAAATACATTTCCGCTCTACCATACTCAGGGAGTAAAGCATGATACGTTTCAAATGCATTAACGGCTGCCTTAGTATCTTTCTTATATGATTCTAGTTGCCCTAAAAGTAAATAAGTATCAGGAAAGTTCTCGTTTTCCCTAATAATATTTTCAACGACTAAATATGCATCATCCGTTTTGTTCTTTAGAGTTAATAAATAAGCTGATGCTAACAACCCGTATTGACCATTCGGGTTATCCAATACAACTGTATCAAAATATTTTTCAGCTTCAAGTTTGGCGCCTGAAGAAAGCTTTATAGCACCTTTGTAAAAATTGATTTTTGCTTTAGCACTATCAGAAAAGCTCGCCTGAACGGTTATATCATTTACACCGCCGACATCATGCTCAAAAAAGTATACTTCAGCCAATTTAGACAATACATCTTGTTCACTGTAATCTAGCTCAAGAGCACGCATCAACTCTTTTTCAGCAGCTTTAGAATTACCCAAAGACAAATATGCTGCGCCTAACAGATATCTTGGTTCAGCGACCTTTGGGGCTTGGCTTATGGCATTTTTCAGCTCTATTATTACTGTTTGATATTGTTTATTTGCTAGGTTAACCTTTGCAAATTGAATTGACTCTTCTGTTGTATTCCCTGTATCACAACCTGAAATAGCTATTGCTAATAATGCAGAAATAGAAACTATTTTTATTTTATTTTTATTCATTTGTAATTATCCATTTATCTATTTACTTTCTTAAAATTCCACAAGCATCAACTAAAATATTTGAGGCAGAGAGGTCTTTATAGCAATCATGACCAGTAACAATAACACTAACATTTGCCCAATCCATAATAGAGTGCAAATCATTATCTCTTTGACAATCCCATGATGGAACATAAGGGTCGTGATAACGAACAGTGAAACCTAATGACTCGAAGTGTTTTAAAATAGGTGCTGCAGGTGTTTCTCTACAATCGTCAACATTAGCCTTATAAGCAACCCCTAAAATACCGACTTTTTTACCGCTAGTGCCTTTAAGTGTTGCTATTACTTGTTCAGCAACAATATTAGGGCGATTGTCGTTCACTTTTCGAGCAAGACGAATTAACTCTCCAGATGTAGTGTTTTCAACCAGAAACCACGGGTCAATCGGAATACAGTGCCCGCCTACTCCTGGGCCTGGGCTTAATACATTCACGCGAGGGTGTCGGTTTGCAAGGCAAATAACCTCATGAACATCAACTCTAAGCTCCCCACAAACTTCGGCTAGTTCATTAGCAAATGCAATACCGACATCACGTGATGTATTCTCAACTAACTTAATACATTCCGCAGTGGTTAAGTCCGTTAAGAAAATTTCACCGTTTACAAAACTTTGATAAATAACTTGTACTTTTTGCTGAGCAACTTCACTTGAAGCTCCGATAATACGGTCATTGTTAACTAGTTCATTTAGCGTTTCACCAGGAATAGCTCGCTCAGGACAATGTACTACATCAACTTTAACTCCCGCGTCCGCAAAACGTTGTTCTACCGCTAAACTGGTTTGAGGTGAAATAGTTGATTCAATAATAACTATTTGCCCATCTTTAGCGACTTTAGCTATAGCGTCAGCTGCTGCAAACACATAACTGCGATCACAGCGACTATCTTTATGAGGTGTTGGCACCGCAACTAAATAAGTATCACTCGAAGGAATTGTTGTTGATGCCTTTAAAAAACCTTGAGTCACAACCTTTTTAATTAACTCGGGCATACCAACTTCATCAAAAGGGCACTCACCACGGTTAATCGAATCAACTTTTTCTTGGTTCAAATCAACACCGGTTACAGAATAACCCGCTTGAGCAATTAAACTTGAAATAGGCAGGCCCATATACCCCATACCAACAACCGTTATCGTTTCATTGTTAGCAGTTATTATAGAGTTATCTGTTTGTGTAAAGTCTTTCACGATTACATCAAGTATGTACTCAGCTACATGGCCATCGCCAAATGGATTTTCCCAAGAATAATTATCTCGGCTTAACCATTGCTTAGCCGCTTTCACCGCTTTAATAGCATCTCGGCCAACTAATTCACTAGCACCTACTTCAACAGCTTCAGGTCGTTCTGTGTTTTCTCGTAATGTCAGGCTAGGCACACCTAATAAACAAGCTTCTTCTTGAATACCACCCGAGTCTGTTAAAATTAATTTGGCGTGCTTTTGCAACTGAATAAAATCTAAATATCCAACAGGTTCAATTAATTGTAAATAACCAGGAACTTCAATATTGAATTCTTTAAGTTTTGATTGGGTTCTAGGGTGAATTGGCCAAACAATAGTGCCGGTATAGTTTTTATGCATTTCATCAAATAAATGGAGAAGCTCCATAAGGTTTGAAGATACATCAACATTTGATGCACGATGAGCAGTAACTAAGAAGTATTCGCCAGCATCTAAATTAAGATCAGATAATATGTTACTTTTTTGAGCTGAAATTTCTAAATGCTGATATAAAGAATCAGAAACGGTATTACCTACAGTATGTATTTTATCGCTACTTATACCTTCAGCCTTTAGAATTTTTTCTTGGTTGGGCCCAACTGCAAATAAATATTCACTAATGTGGTCAGTCATTATTCGGTTGGTTTCTTCAGGCATGGTGCGGTCATAACTTCGTAAACCAGCTTCAATATGCCCTACTTTTATATTTAACTTAGAAGCAGCTAAAGCACCACCTAAAACAGTATTAGTATCGCCTTGCACTAGAACAACATCGGGCTTTTCTTCTAATAAAATTGGCTCCATTTTTATTAAGATATTACCAGTTTGATTACTGTGTAACCCTGAACCAACACCTAAATTATAATGTGGAGCCGGAAGGTGTAATTCTTCAAAAAAGATGCTATCCATTTCTTTTGAATAATGTTGATTTGAATGAATAATAAAAAATGGGATGTTTCTTTTTTCACATTCTCTAATCACTGGCGCCATTTTTATAATTTCTGGGCGAGTTCCAACAATAATTCCTATTTTCACTTTTGAATCCTTACTTATTCATATTATTTAAGGGCTAACTTCTTCTGTGATACCGTATTTAGCCATGTATGCTTTAACCATTTGCTTCATTTCATATTTTTCACTAACAAAGTTATAAGCGTTGTTTACTTTTTCTAACCTGAATTGATCATTAATTTTTACTTCATTTAATTTGTTTGCTAATGCTTTGCAATTTTTTGATTCAACAAACCAAGCTTGTTCTTCTGATATAAATTTAGAAATACCGCCAACTTTAGTACATACAACAGGTGTTTTATTCGCCATTGCCTCTAAAATAGTCATGGGCATGGCTTCATAAACAGACGAAAGCACAAAGATGTCAGAATCTTTAAGAATAGCGGTTATGTCATTTCTAAAGCCTAACAAATGAATAGAGTTCTGCATATTTAGTGAATCAATTTGCGCTGACAACTCATTATATAAGGGCCCGTCACCCACTATGTTTAAGTGACAATCAGCAAAACCATCAAGCGTGTTAACCGCTAAGGCAAAAGCCTCTATTAATAGTTTTTGGTTTTTTACTTTGTCTAACCGTCCAACGGTTACAAAGGTTTTAGGTAAATTACAAGAATGTTCAATTTTCTCTGGTACGGCTACACCATTAAAAAGTAACGAAACCTTACTTTTACTGATGTTAAGGTCGTTTAAAATCCATTTAAATAGATCGTAAGAAACAACAACATACTCGTTAATAAAATGGGCAATAAATTTTCTAAAAAAATTATGAAGCTTATTTTTACCAGCAGGATCATCACCACCGCGACCGTGATCACTATGCACACGAACAGGTATACCAGCAAGTTTCGCGACCAAATGATACTCAATAGTGCCAAAATTATAAGTATTAATTGCTTGGGGTTTTAGTTTTCTCAACAAAGAAAGAAGCTTAAAATGTGTTTTAATATCGTTGCCTGACTTTTTATCAAGCACAAATACTTTAATTTTTTTATCAACTTGCTCTAGCATGCTTATATCGTCTGTTAACGAAATCAGTACATGTTCAGCATCATATTCAGTTGAATGATTAATTAAATTAGCAATGACTTTTTCAAGGCCACCACACCCAAAGCTATAAACCAAATGTACAATGCTATTTCTTACTTTCAACAGTATTTCCTCAGGTTTATGCTTTACATTCAAATTAACTAACAACACAATAAAAGATGGTCATAAAGTAATGTTATTCTAACTTTATGTATATTATCGCAATAGGTATTCAAATTGAACTTAAAAAAACACCAAGTTCCAACAACCAATCAAAGCAAAGTTCAAGTTAGTGTAAAACAATTTTTCATTATCAACTTCAAAGCGCTTGAAGAACAATGGTTGCAACTTGAGAAAAGTTCAAAAACTTCATTCTTCCTAAGTTGGAAATGGATAGGGAGTTGGTTAAAGATAATAGGCGATGATCAAAAAATATATGTAATTAAGGCGCAGAAAAACAATCTTATTGTTGGTTTAGGACTATTTGTAGAGCAAAACATTGTTAGACATAAGTGTATAACCAGTAAGCAATGGTATTTACACAGAACAGGCTTAGAAGCAAAAGACCAAATATGGATAGAAAACAATGGTTTTCTAATGAATGAATCATGTAAAGATGAAACTCACAATGCTATATGGCACCACTTACTTGAGCATAAGAACAATGTTGACGAATATATTGTTTATGTTGCGAAAAAGTCATCATTCACTAGTTTAGTTATTGATAACAAAAAATATAATCAAATAAATGAACTCAATGAATTCGGCTATAAAGTGCCATTAAAAGGTTTGTCGTGTTTACAAGATTATTTATCAGGGTTATCTAAAAATACCAGACAACAATTTAACCGAAGCATCAAGCATATAAATAAACAAGGCAATGTCGACTTTACCATTATTGAAAAGCCTCAAGACCAAATAGAAATTATCGATAATACAAAGCATTGGCATATAAACAAGTGGCATAATACCTCTACACCAAGTGGCTTTGAAAATAGAGAATTTAGCCAATTTCATAATCAGCTTTTGAAAAGCTTACACCCTACTGCTTCAACAATATTGGCAACACTAAAACTCAATGGCGAAATAATAGGTTGTATTTATTGTTTATCACACCAAAATAATGTTTATTTTTATTTAAGCTGCCTTAAACCCTTTGACGACAATAAAATAAAACTTGGATTGATGATGCATATACACATGATTGACTGGTTAATATCCAATAATAATAGCTATAACCAATACGACTTCATGGCTGGAGAGGCAAGGTATAAAAGCTCTTTATCGTCGGTTAAAGACGAGTATTTAAAATTAATATTACAGCGTAATGCCAATAAATTCACGATAGAAAAAATGCTTAAAAAAGTTTACAAAGCCATCATTAAGTAACATCTAATTCCTCCCTCGTGGTATAGTTAGAATAATAATAGTGGTTGGGACATATATTGCCCTGCTCATCGGCAGTAAAATATTATGTCGAAATACTTTACACATTAATTTATCAATCGTATTAATGTTAACAAAAACAAATAAAAAACAATACGTTGCATTGCTGGCGTATTTTATGCATACAGGGATCTAGATATATTTGTCAAAGACAAGATAAATGCTAGTAAAGGATATTAAGAAATGAAAGACCAAACAGAAAACAAAAATTCACGAAGAAAATTTTTGGTAAGAACATCCGCAGTATCTTTAATTAGTGCTTTACCTGCAACATCTGTTTGGGGTGCATGTACGGTATCTGGAGCGCTTTCTGGTGGTTCAAAAGTTAATAACGATTGTACTACCATTATATTGCAAGGTGGTAGGTCTCCTGGAAAATGGCATGACATGCTTACTGGTGAATCAATTGCATCGGCCTTCCCTTATTTGAAAGATTACAAGCAGAATGGTCAGAATGCAGACAATACACGATACGAATGCGAAAAGTCACATTTAGTTAGTGTTATTCTTGCTGCTCAAAATATAACAATTCCTTTAGGAAACAATGAGCATGGCCAAGCAGTTACTATCAATATAAAAGATGCCTTATCAAGTACTGGACACCTTCCTTGGAATCTTGCTGCTGTTTACTTAAATGCTGAATTTGGTTTCTATTCCTCATCTTTGCCCGTTACATTAAGCTCCGGGCATACAATCAATAATGGTGCGGAGTTAATTTCACATTTATTTGCTTTAGATATCATTAACGAAGGCTATGGGGAGGGTGATACATACTTTGGTTTTACTGATGGCTCTACTCTTTATCGCGCAACAGCTAGTAGTTGCTAATTAAACTTTGCCTAATAATAAGTACTCTTTTGAAAAGAACTTTGTAACATACTACCCCACAGATGGCTATGGGGTAGCTATTTATAATACAGACTCTCGAGACACTACGTTTTTCCAGGGTCCAAACGACAGCCTAAAAAAACTATTTGAATTGAAATATTTTGATCTTCCTGTATTTCAACAGCTGATTACTTCTGACTTACAAGAGGCAACTCAGTTAATCAATAGGTTATTGCTGCACAACATTGTATCCAAAGAGAAGCACCCCTAAAAAATGTTAATTGACATAGGAGAGTATTTATTTAGAGTAGACTCTGCTCCCCCGATTGTAAAAAACAATTTAAATTTAATGTATGGCGATGCCATAATTAATAGCTCTACAGCGCCTGCAGATTTTACTATTTCTTTAAAACACGACTCTCTACTACGAAAATTTTTAAAACCCCAAGTTACCTTTTATCTCGGAAATAATAGTCCATTTAAGCCTTTACCTGCTTCGCAGTCTTACCCTGTAATGGAATGGGGAATGAACTGGTGTATTGCCGCAACAGATTTTAATAGATTAATAGTACATGCGGCTGTTTTAGTTAAAAATAACAAAGCTATTGTTTTTCCTGCTACACCAGGTTCAGGAAAAAGCACATTATCGGCATATTTAGCCTTAAGTGGTTGGAAGCTATATTCAGACGAGATGGCAATTATTGACCTTGATACTTTGCAAGTGAAACCTTTATTTCGGCCTGTTTGTTTGAAAAATGAATCAATATCTTTGGTCAAACAATGGTTCCCACAATCTATATTTACGGGAACAGCAAAAGATACTCAAAAAGGTGATGTGGCTCATTTAAAAATCAATAGCCTCGCAGAATACAAAACGTTTTCACCCGTCGAAATTGTAGCAATAGTATTTCCTAAATATCAAAAAAACACGCAAACTGAACCTTTTAAAATAAGTAAAATTGCAGGTTTTGAAAAATTGGCGGGTAATAGTTTCAATTACAACATTTTAGGTAATACAGCTTTTGACACTATTCAAAAGCTAGTTGAACGGACACAACAAGTAGAAATAAATTATAGCGACTTGTCTGATGTTGATGATTTATTAACGAGCGAGTTTACTCTTTGAATAAACAAAAAATATACAGTGACATTGAATCCCTTGTCTTTAACAATGAAATTCCCACTATTGAACTTAAACAATGGGAAAATATAATTCATGTACTTAGAGAGGTTAATTTACTGGCCGCATGTTATTTTCGATTAGAAAAAGAAGATAAACTCACCTTACTGCCCTCGTTCGCCCTTAAGCACATGAAATCTGCAGCTGTCTATAGTTCACGCCAGTCAGAGCAAGTACTCTTTGAATGTAAGTTATTACAAAAAATATTAGACGCTGAAAATATATCCTCGGTATTCCTTAAAGGCGCGAGTTACACGCTTCGTAAAAGTAAAAATTCAGCAGGTAGGGTTTACTCCGACATTGATCTATTGGTTGCAAAAAATGAAATTTCCAAGGCAGAACAAACCTTAGCAAAACATGCTTGGTGTACCAAAAAAGTATCAGAATACGACAATAAGTATTATCGTGAGTGGTCTCATGAAATTCCACCGATGTTTAACATCCACAGAGGAACGGTATTAGACCTTCACCATAATATTCTATTACCAATAAGTGGCCGAGAAGTTAATGTTGAATTATTAACAGAAAACTGCCAAAGCATTGATGGTGGTTATACTGTATTAGGTTATGCGGCTACTATATTACATAGTATCGTTCACTTAATTATCAATGAAGATGTATCAAACGGATATAGAGATGTTTTAGATATAACAACATTGATAAAAGAAAATGACTCACCTGAATTTTGGCAAGAAATTACGTTGTTAGCATCAAAGTTAGGATTCAATAACGAACTTTATTTAGCGTTGTCGTTGAGTAAAAAATACGCTAATTTAACTATTCCTAACGACGTATGGCTGACTTTTAGTGTACAGCAGAATAATAGTAAACTTAACTTTTTATTAAATTACGTTTATTACTTTGCTTTGCAACCTCATTCACCAGCAGTGCAAACTTTAAAACATAAGATTGCTATTAACATTGTTTATCTTTTAGGGCACTTACAAAAAATGCCACTAAAAATACTGATACCGCACTTACTTACCAAATCATTTTTCTCAATTAGAGATCAAATATTCGGTAAGCATCATTTCGACAAATAGTGTGTACTCCCCTTACTAAGGCAAATTCTTAACCAAAAATGGCCCCAAAGTATTAGCGATAGGCAAAGGTAATTTTTTCCACATTTTAATGGCTAAATCAAACTTGGCATTACTGGGAGATAAATTGGGTAGTTCACCACCTTCTGGTACCCAATGATACCAATAGCATTGCTGAGGTTCAGACTTCCATTGCTTTTTAAAACGATAAGTTCCTTCATCAATAGTTGACCGACCAAAATCAAATTCTTTACAGCCAGTTTCAATGGCATGCGACAATATCTGCCAATACAAATACATATTCACTGAAATTCGATTTGCATAACTTAAAGTACTCGCCCAAGGTATTTCCATACGTCCTTTATAAGTAATTAAAAACCCGGCCGATACAGGCTTACCTTGCCAATACACAATACAAATAGTGCAATGTTCTTTAAACGTTTCTAAAATATTTTCAAAAAAAGACTTTCCGTAAACAGGCGTACCTAAATCTCGCATGTTCTCACAAAACACTTGGTAGAAATCGTCAAGTAACTCTGCTTTACCTATTTTATGACTAACCCCTTCTTTTATTGGGCGCTTAATTTGAGATCTTCTTTTTGAGCCAATTAACTTACCTAAAGCGTCTGCTGTTTCAGGTAATTGTAATACCATATTTACTTTACTTGTAGAGACTGGCAGCACATTTTCAGTGCGTTCAGCAGACTCTCTATATTGAATATGGCTTACGCTATCTTCTTCAGCTTGTTGTTGTAATTTTTTATTTAATTGTTTCGTAATATCAGGGCTATCAGCAAGGGCCCCACCGTAATTAAAAAACGGCATTGAAACGATAAAGTTACCAAACAACTTACTTTTAATATTTACGCTTGGTAGCACACCACAAATTTTTCCATCTTCATTTTGTGCATACAAATAGGAACACCTATGACCAAAGGTATTTTCAATAAGAGTTTTCCATGCAGTTAAATGATAAACAGAAGCCATTTTATGCTGATTAACATATTGGTCCCAACGTTGAAAATCATCCGGAGAAAGAGAATGAACGGTAATATTCAATTTTTAAAATCCCTAATTTGTTATTAGTTGACGTGACTATGTAGCTTACTCTGGAGTGCATTGAAAACTTCACCTTAGAGATGTTTCAAATGTCATCGTTGAAGTCCACCTAGCGTCATCTTCGAAGTCTATGGTCAAAGAACCATAGTATTTAAACATAGATTCCAGCCGAAAACACCACTGGAATGACGTAATATTCCAGCTATTCTCTTTTTCCAACAATACTTATTGAATTAATGAGTTGATTCAAATCCGATATTTCAGGCAAGTACGGATAAGGGTTGAGTTTTGCATTCTTTCTACTTAAATACCAAGCATTACGCTTTTCAAGCGCATCAGAATATAAGAAATCACCAATTATTGTATTATCATATATATCTAAGCTATCTGCTTGTTTTTGTGAAATAATTACATTAGCTTTTTCACGATCTAATAAAAAAAGATTGTTAGTGATTTCTATTCGATTAACCGCAAATTTGCTTATTCTTTTTTCCAAACCATAAGCTATTAATTGGCTATTAGAGCTATTATTTCCTTGTTGTAAAATACTATTTTTTATAATGAGCTCACCATAGTTTGCAACATCAATTAATCGGCTATCTTTTGCATCAAGAGACGCCAAAATACTATTTATAACAACTGTTTTTCGAGAGCGTGATTTTAAGCCACTGCCTTCTTTACCTACAGAAAGTACTTGGCTATCACTGAAAATAAACTCTCCTACATTGGCATATATAGCATGCGCATAACCACGGCCAGTAGCTTTACCTCCTAAATTCTCAAATTTTGAAAATTCGATATGTAAAAAACTATCATAATTATGTGAGGTCATAATACCTGACTGACTGTCATGTGCGTACATGTATCGAACAGTAAGGTTATTTCCTTCAAAACGAATGCAGGCACCATTTAAATCTTCGACATAAATATTTCGGCATTCAATGCTTTCAACAAGTACATTATTTCCGGTTAAAACAAAGGCTGCTTTACCGTCAACTGTAGCACCATCGAAAATTACATTTTTTTCGCCAATAATACTTATATTACTAGCTTTAAGATAAAGACCTTGCCTATAAATTCCTGCTTTTAAATAAACTTTACTGCCGTCTTTAATCGCTGATTTTGCTGACTTTAAAGACTGAAATTCGATACCATCAACAAACACTTGTTTTGCGAATGTAGAAAAACTGAAAAAAGAAAAAAATAAAAAGTAAAAAAAAGAATTCAACTTCCCCATGACTAGTCTAAAGCCAGTTTAAGTAGTAACGGGACATGCCCGCGGGTTTGAGACTTTTGCCAACCCACAATGTAAAAAGCACCATATCTATCACGTGTTAAGCTACCGTATAACAAAGGCTTTTTAATCCAATTTAATGGTAACAATGCTGTGTTAGCGAGTTCAAGTCCACTGTCGTAAATAACCCATTCATATTTTTCATTTCCCTTTTGACTAACGCCAACTAAGATACCTTCACCGTCGATAGAAAATAAAGAAGAAATATAAGCGTTACCATCAGGATGCATCATGCCCTTGTATTGCACTTTTTTAGCTGACTTATCAAACGGTTTTATGTGGTAAAGTCCCCCATCTGCCGAAATAAAGTAAATATCACTATTTTTCATACTAGTATAACCCACTATGCCATGATGATTTTCAAAATTATCTGACTGATAAGATGGCAAGGGGTACGTTGCTACCAATTTTAATTGGCTGTCATATTCAGCTAATAAGACTTCGATTTCGTTAAAATCGTTCACAGTTAGTTTTGGCACATAGGCATGTCCGAGTTCGTCAACAATAAAATTTCTAGATGCATGCATCTGTGTTGATCCAACGATTACCTTTTTTATTTTTGATGTTTCTGTATCGTATTGATAAAGAACGTGATCCCAGTACCCTAATGCATATACATAACGGCCATTGGTATTTACAGCAACTAACGCTTCTTCAGTCGTTAATAAATGCTGCCAATGTCTATCGTTAGGTAATTTCCGCCATAAATTCCCACCCCATGTAGGGTTAATACCTTCGGCTTCTCCGCCTTCATCAAAAGAACTAAAATAAAGGTAACCGTCGTCGGCTTGATAAAATTTACTATGCAATTTATTTTGTCGCATACCTTCACTATATACATTATTTCTTTTCAATTCGGTTACTACATCGCTTTGCTTAACAATTCCACCTGTTTCAGGAGTGTACTGGTACAAAAATGAAGAGCCATAATCGCCACCATGAGAAGAAGTACCAAAATAAATTCTACCGATATCATCTCGACCTGTAGCTCCCCAAATAGCATCAATACTGTCGGGAACATCAAATTTTATTTCCATGACAGTCGGCGCAGTAAATAAATCTTTAGGTAAAGGAGTAAATACCGTTCCGGCCCTATTAGCAAAGCTTCGTTCTGGCAACTCGGCTTTGGCCGCGATTTCAGGTGACTTTTCACAGCCCGTCAGCATTAATATTAAGCTAAATACCAACATTGAATTTCTTGCGAAATTTTGAACTAAGCTCAAATTTCCATTTACGGCAAAATAACCTTTATTTAAAAAGTTCATGATTAATATGCTCTTGTAATTTTTATTGGATTTGTATAAAACATATACTGATGCTGTTCTGGCTGAATGCTTTTGCCACGCCAGCGAAAAATAGCAAAATCACTATTTAGTTTATATTGATAACTAATATCTAATTTATTATTTATTAGCGGCAAATTATAAAAGGGAATGGTAGACACCTTACTAGGTGTAATAATCACTAGTTCTAAATCATCTAGAGATGTTGGGTAACCCTGCCAGTCAAGCTCATTTAAAGCTAAAGATAAATTAATGGATATATTATTTTGATCTTTTGAAACACCACCAAATTGGCCTATATGTAAAAGGTCATTATTAGTTTTCACATTAAAACTTATATTTTCTACAAACTTTCCATGTTGTGCCCAATAAGCTCCAGAATGAAAAGCAGCTAAAACATCATTATGTTGATTTGAGTGGGTATATAAATGGGTTGTCGAGAATTGACATGGCCAATAGTCCATTTGGGTGTTATGAAAGTCTGACGCTGCGCGTGCTGCCCATACTTTATAACCTTGCTGTAATAATTGGTCCCATTCACCACCAATAGTTGCTACTGCGGGATCCCAACCATTTATTGTTTTTAGGAGTGTTTCATACGAGCCATTATTACTTTCTCTTTTTTTCTGATGTCCTGGAGCACCTGAAAAACCGACAACTAAATTGGAAAAATTACGCCAATAAGCAATATCATGCTTATTCTCTAAGGTTTGATAGTCTTTTCGGCTAGGGTGATTATATATAACAACTGCTTTGTTTTGTTGTTCTACACCGTACTTGTTTAACCAGTAAAAAGCAGGCTTAGGTGAAAGCAATTTATTATCAAATTGATTGAAATGATCATAACGTGCGCGAAAGGCCGATAAATTACGAGGTAAGTTTTTTGTTTGTGGCAGTAATACGGTTACATGTTCTCGGCCATTCATCGGTGGAATATTCCATTCAAGACCAGGAATTATAGTTAAAGTAGGAAAGCTATTATTCACTCGATCTATGGTTTCAAAATATTCATCGCTAGTAACTTTCTTTAGGTTATGGTCGCCGTGATCAGTAATAGCAATAGCATCACAACCATGTTGATACGCTTTAGCAGCAATTTCTTCAACGTTTTTTGAACCATCAGAAAATTTAGTATGTATGTGAGTGTCAACCTTAACCCAATGTTTTAAAGTATCGATTTTCAGTGGCTTCGACCATGATTCTACATTCAATTTATTTTTCTTTACCTGGCCATATAAACTCAACTGTTTCAAACGCTTATCTATTTCTCCTTCAATTTCTTTGTATATATCTGAATTGGTAGATTGAATTACGCGTTTAAAGTTATTACCCGTGAAGCCTTCTGGTAAATCGTGTACAAACGGGAAAAAAGCATTTTCATTTTTAATATTCTGCAAAACATTTTGAGTATGTACTGCATTTAAATTATCTGTCGTTATATATTTTGCAAAATTGATCCCTGCTTTATCGGCGGCTAAATCAGCAAAACTATAACCAGACCCACCTGAAACGGAGTCTAATAACTCTTTAGATTCACCAATATTCAATCCTATTTTTGAATCACTTAACTGTTGGATCGCTGCAGAGTAAATAAAATGCTGAGATAAATCTTTACGGCCTCTAAGCAATGGAATCGCTTTAGACGTTTTATTAATTTTTACCTCTATTAGTCTCCCAAAGCGATAATCACCAAAGCTAACGGCAAGCGCCCAAATTATTGCTCGGTTTTCATCTTCAGCCTCATTATCAAACGAACGCATTTTGGCTAAGATAAATAGGGCCTTTATATAATCAGATAATTCTGACGATTCTACTTTATCAATTTCATCAACATATAATCTAACCACATCAGGAGATACATCACCCGATTGTGTATAAATAGAGGTTAAGTCACCTATCGATTTTAAAGAGGAGTTCACATTATTTTTAAAGTTTTTTGATTTTTGTACTGAAAAAACAATTGCCTTATCTTTATATGATGAACTAGTAATTAACTGCTCAATGGTATTAGCAACTTGCTCGTCGAATAAAGCAGTTAATGAGTAAACAAAAAATTTCTGAACCAACCATCCACTAACACTGATATTTCCAATGGTACATTTGTCGATGTACATTACAGCATCGTCTTCTTCAAACAACCAACAGGCAATATTGATATATCGAGTGAAAAGATAATTAATTTTTGTAGTACTACTAATCACAATACCTAGCTCAGAGGCATTAATATTAACGCGAGTTTTTGGTAATAGATGTGTTCCAAGTTTCGAAATAGCCTCTAATTCTTGCCGATTAATATCAAATTCAACAAACTGATGATACGAAGTAAACTTATCGGCAACTTCCTTTATAGAAGCACGGGCAGTTTTCATTTCTTGAGGTGATATTCCCTTTTGTTCATCGAGTAAAGGGGTTTGTTGAAGCATCAATAATATAGCTACTATTATAATCACGATGAATACAATAAATAGTTTGATCACCTTTTTAATTCTTATTGCTGTGTCTTTACCCATTTAACCTAAACTTCCAATATTGTGTGCTGAAATGAATTTGTCTGCGGTCTTTCATAGATAATTTTTTTGCTTGCCAAGACTAAAAGTTAACACCATCAACATTTGTTCTGGCAAAGTAGAAAAGTAAATAGAAAGAACTTAGCAATAAAATAAAAAAGGAATTCATTTTTTCTATCTTTTAATGAATAATGACAAAGAAGGCGTGTTACATTCTACTTTATAATAATCTATTTAATAACTCTAATTAAATAGTTAAATACAATCAACCATGTTAATTAAGTGCTAACAAATATATGCTCAAACTTTTACTTTCTCTCATCTATAAATACAATAAATTTAAGCACGGTGAATACCCTCTCAGTATCCTTTATTATCATCATGTGTTTAATGAAAAAAATCTATACCATCCAGACGACTTAACTGCGAAAGAATTTGAGTGTCAAATTAGCTATTTAAAACAACATTTCAAGATACTTTCGCTTGAACAGGCAATTACGTTACTTAAAGAAAAACGGTTGCCAACTAAAGCTTTGGTAATTACATTTGATGATGGCTACAACGACAATTACACCATTGCCACCCCAATTTTAGAGAAACATAATTGTACCGCAACGTTTTTTATTGCTACCGAAGGGGTTGACAAAGGGTATCTATGGAATGACGTTGTTGAACATGCCATTAGAAATACGAAAAAAGAAACTATTTCAAAAAAAATTATCGGCAACACAATAAGTTTATCCACAGATGATGATAAAATAAGCGCATTTAACCAACTGGTTGGCTCTTTAAAATTTTACAGTAGTGAAGTGCGAAATACCAAAGTACAGAATTTAACACAAGATCTTCAAGTTGATACATTCCCCCAAACGATGATGAACAAAAAACAAATACAAAAATTACACGAAAAAGGCTTTACCATAGGTGCACACACGCATAGTCATACTATTTTATCGACCGAAAGTAATGAAAAGTGCTATGAAGAATTATCCATTAATAAAGAGTGTATTGAAAAGATGATATATACACCTGTAGATTTTCTAGCATACCCAAATGGTTTATACGAACGGGATTTCAAGCAGGCTCATTGTAGTATGGCTAATACGCTTGGTTTTAAAGCCGCATTTTCTACCAACGACGGTGGCACTGTTAGCACAACAAACTTACATCAAATACCACGTTTTATGCCTTACAGAAAACAACTTCCTTTATTTGCACTTTCCATCGCTAAAATAGCAGGTGAACATGTCTAAAACCTTACTAATGATCGCATTTGAGTTTCCACCAAGTAATGGAGCATCGGTTCCTAGAATTGAAAGCTTTTATCGTTATTTAAAAGCCTGGGGCTGGAAAGTTATAGTACTAACCGCCAAGCCGCATGCTTATGTAAATATTAATAAAGAACATAAAGACAATTCAGACGATATTATTTATAGAACAACGGCGCTTGACGTACAAAGGCAACTTTCTTTTAAAGGCAAATACTTAGAAGTAATGGCAACACCAGACAGATGGGGCCTTACCTGGATACCTTCTGCAATTTTAAAAGGAAGAAAACTGGTAAAGCAATATCAGCCAGATGTTATTTGGTCTTCTTCGCCAACGCCTAGCACGCATTTTATCGCTAACAATTTATCACAAAAGTTTAATACCGCTTGGGTAGCTGACTATAGAGACCCTTTTCACTATATGAATGGCTCTGTAGGAAAATGGTTAGACAAATTCCATAAAAAAATTGACCAAACAACATTACAAAATGCGACTCATTTAACATTTGCAACAACGGGTGTTAAAAATTTATATGTAGATAAATATAAAACACTTATCGACCAAAAGAACACAGTAATTGAAAACGGTTACGACGAAGCTAATTTTGAAAAATTAAAGTTACTCGAAGATACTTCAACGCCATTTGACGATAATAAATTTACCCTCTATTACAGTGGAGTACTTTACCCTAATGGTAGAGATCCAGTTCCTGTTTTTGAAGCTTTGGCAGAATTAAAAATTCAAGATCAAATATCAGAGAAAAATTTTGAATTGATTTTTCAAGGTGCGGGCGATGGTAGTCAATTTAACGACGTCATTACTAAGCTTGATATACAAAACCTTGTTAAATTTCATAATCCTGTACCATTCTTGAATGCTATAAACAATATGATGAATGCTAATGCCCTGTTACTTATTCAAGATAAACGCTTTAATAAACAGATACCAGGTAAAGTGTATGAGTATTTAAGAACTAATAAACCCATGTTGGTTAAAGCAGATTCTGAGGGCGAGACTTATAAATTAGTATATCAATTTAATAATTTGCAAATAGGAAATTCACTCGAAGAAATAAAAAGCTCATTGTTAGCATTATTTACTATAACTAAAAACACTCACAGAAACCTCAAGAAATATGATAGAGAAAGTAAAGCAAAACTGTTACAAAATATTTTGCTAACTGAAATAACAAATTGAATTTTTAACCGGGCATGGTGCACTAAAGAAAAAACTAAGACAACTATCTCTATTAATAATAAAGTTCAACATTTCAAGCCATGGCTTAAAATGTTTGAAGGAAATCAAATTCAATGATTATTACCTGCAGTTTAATGCGAAAAAGTTCATACCCAAGTGTAAATTTATAGTTCCATAAATACACATCAAATTGAAATTGTTCGCTTATTCCTGTCAAACGTTCAGTAAATATTGACTTTATACTGGCAATATTTACTGAAGCAATTTGTACAAAAAAAGAAAGCACCTTAACATGCTGATCTTGTCTGGCCCTTTCAAATTTTGATGTATCTAGCCAACATAGTATGTCGACCTACTTTTTATTTACTATGAATACATTTAATAAAACGAATTTCCTTGATGTGATAACCAAGTAGTATCCCCAAGAGCATATACCTGTAAATTTAGCGGCATCCTCCAAGAACCCCAAAAAAGGTGATGGTGGTATAATATCTAACAAAATACTGATACAAAATAACCCACCACCTATTATAAATAGAATGTTATCTGTCTGCGATATTACTGAAATATATTTAGCTAAAATATACACTCCACTGATTGCATAAAATAAAAAAACAACATGCTCATCAACCCCAAAATAAGGAAATATATTATCATGGAGCAAGAAAAAATCATCCAAACTCAAGACCAATGACAATGCACCAAGAAGAATTAAAAATTGGCTTGAGCTTTTGTTACCACCATTTGAATATAGCAACCAACCTGAAAACATTGAAATAGCAGCAGAACAAGACCAAATTAACACACCTAAATTACTACCGAACCCGTACCATACTTCACCATCCATATAACCAATAGGATCTGACATTATTTGTTTAATGTATGGTTCACCTATGTAATACAGAATAGCCATTAGTACTAAAGGCAGTAATAACGCAAAAAGGTTTAACCGTGAACCTAAAGAAAATTCAAACTCTGTCATGATATAATTTATTGTTTTTTTGAACATTCTAATACCTACCTTTTATTAATTTCATAACTTCATTTGCACACCAATCCCATGTGTACTTATTAAAATTAGCCGCCTGTTGTTTTCTATTATGTGGTTGTTGCAATAATAGAATCAACTTAGTTGTTATCATTTGTAGATTTTCATTTACTACACAGTAACCAAGTGCTTCCTCGCTAGCCATAATTTCCGGTACGCTACCAACATTAGTTGCTACTGCAGGGGTGCCGCAGGCTAAAGCTTCAGTAAGCACATTAGGGCTACCTTCACCACGGCTTGCTAAACAAAAAACATCAGCAGCATTGTACCAAGTAATCAATTGGCTGTTATCAACTGCCCCAACAAAAACAACATTCTGTTGTAAGTTATGTTGCTCAATAAATTGATTTAACTCTTTACGGTAATCGCCTTCAGGCCCTTGGGCGCCTAGAATATAGAATTTCGTGTTTTCTAATCCTGGTGTTGATATTACTCCCTCTAAGCCTTTAATCACCAAGTCAAAGCCTTTACGGTGAATTAGCGCGCCAACGCCTAATATAATTTTTTCATATGTCGGCAAAGAAAGTTTTTCACGACATTCATTTTTTTCGAGATAATAAAACTTATCAGTATCAACACCATTTCTTATCACTACAGTTTTACTTGCGGTATTTGCTAACTCATCGGCTTTGTGCGCCATCTCTTCACTCAACGAAATTACTTTATCCGCTTTTTTAAGGTAATGGGCAACAATGTTCTTTCTTAAACCAGAATCTTGTATATGGAATGCTTCCATACCTCGAAGAGTTACGTTAAAAGGTTTATTGATTTTTTTCGAAAGCCAATTTCCGCAAGGTAAATCAGGAAAGGTCCAATGTAAATCAATTAAGTCAAAATCATAACCAATTTCATCTAACACTTTTTGCACTGCCCGCCGGTAAGTTAATACCTCTATTGACTTTAAGTGACCAGGGATAGATAGATAACGAGGGTGATACACCTTGAGGCCTTGAATGGTTTCTAATTGAGGAATACTTTCAAGGTGTGAAAATTTACTTATTTTTTTATGTAACGGAGAATCTGAAATAGGATTAATAACCGTAATATCGGCATACTTGCTCATCGCTTTTAAACGATTCAAAACAAATATGCCGTGATTAGGTTGATTACAGTTTGGAAATAAATAACTAATGGCTATTATCTTTTTCTTTGACTTAGTACTCATTAGTCAGTGTTCTTCCTTAACCATTCTTCTAAAACAACTAACTGCCATAATGTTTTATGGTGATCATATTTATCATTATTGTGCTCTTCAATAAGTTGTTCGATGCGCGACTTTTTGAAAAACTGAAGTAGCTTAGTTTCATCAGATAATAATAAATTTTCCGCATAACTCCGCAATTCATTTTGAAACATTAATTTTAATGGCGTAGGAAAACCCATTTTTTTACGATAAATAATGTCGTTTGGTAAAATACCTTCCATCATTTTCTTTAACGGGTATTTGCCTTCACCTTTTTTAATTTTATGTTTACTTGGAATAGTCGCTGCAAACTCAACTAAACGATAATCTAAGAATGGTACCCGCAACTCAAGAGATGCCGCCATACTCATACGGTCAGCTTTTATTAATAAGTCGTCAACTAACCACGTTTTTGTATCAAAATAGAGCATTTTACTTAAAGCGTCTTCATTTTTGGTTTTATCAAAAAGGCTTTTAGTATAGTCGCGACTCGTCACTTGGTTTTCTAATTCAATCTCTGCTTTAAATTCTGGCTTGTACAGTGCTTCTTTTTCATGGTCTGGGTAAGTAGACATACCTTTATAGCGTTTTTCTATAGGTAGTGTTGCCATGGATAGGTATTTGGAAACCTTATGGCTTTTACCAAACACTTTATTGGCAATACCTGCAAAAAATTCACTACCTGTTTGACCAACAACTGAACGATATTTATCTAAGAAATTCATATATTGATATAAATCGTAACCAGCGAAAATTTCGTCTGAGCCTTCGCCAGATAATGCCACGGTTACTTTTTCTTTTGCTAATTTAGCTACAAAGAATAAAGAAATCGCTGCAGCTTCGGTAACAGGTTCATCCATTAAAGCAATATATTCAGGAATAAACTCCTTAAATTGCGCAGGCGTTATTTTTATTTCGTGATGATCAGTTTTGAATTTATCGGCAATAATTTGCGCGTAGGGTGTTTCGTCAAAACCTTTGCCAAAATCATAACCTATTGAAAATGTTTTTAATGGTTCATCTACTCGATCCGCAAGCAAGCCAACAACAGCACTAGAATCGATACCACCACTAAGGAAAATACCCAACGGTACATCACTTCGTAAGCGTAAATCAATAGCACTATCTAATAGTTTTTTACTGCCATCAACATAATAATCAAAACCTTTATCTTGCTGATTATCAAACTTTAAATCCCAGTATTGGTTAATAGATAATTGGTTACCTTTTAATACAGCATAATGACCTGGCATCAAACGTTTAATGCCTTGATGTAGGGTATTCTCTCCCGGGATATAACCAAAGCTCATGTAACTATCTATTAACTGAACATTAAGCGCAGGTTTTTTATCTAACCCTTTTAAAATCGCTTTGGTTTCAGAAGCAAAGATAAATTCATCGTCATTTTGTAAATAATAAAGTGGCTTTATACCTAAGCGATCTCGAGCAAGAAAAAGCTCTCTTTTATTACCGTCCCAAATAGCGAGAGCAAACATGCCATTAAAGTGCTTTAAACAATCAACTCCATATTCAATATAAGCCTTTAACACTACTTCAGTATCTGAGCCTGTTTCGAAGGTATAACCTTTGGACTCTAATTCTGAACGAATTTCGAGATAGTTATATACTTCACCGTTATAAGAAATTACACAGTTATGTGCAGCCTCTTCTCTGGGCTGATGACCTGCTGGGGTTGGATCAAGAATACTTAAACGTAAATGCGCGAGCCCTATTTTTTCTTCATCATCAAACCATAGACCATTACTGTCTGGTCCACGATATGGCATAGTAGCGAGTATTGCTTTCAAACGACGTCTATCTATTTTTTTATGAAAATGAACTTGACCAAGGATGCCACACACTGAAAACTTCTCCATGTCTATATAACGTACTTAAAGTAACTTGCTACTTTACCGATTTAGCTCCTGAGAATAAAGCCTTAATCTCAATTTTACAAAGTAAATAAATACGAAAGAATAGTTAACAAAGCTAATATTTGTTAAACTTATTTTATAATTAATTATATAAAATTTAATAGGGCTAAATATTGAGAAGGGATATACAATTTCTGAGAGGAGTGGCTGTATTAGTAGTAGTTCTGTATCATAGTGATTTAGGAATATTGAGCCAAGGATATCTTGGAGTAGATGTCTTTTTTGTACTTTCCGGTTTCTTGATAACATCTATCATATTAAAAGGGCTAGACAACCATAACTTTAGCTTCTCATCGTTTTACTTAAGAAGAGCTAAAAGGCTTTTCCCTGCATTATATAGCACCCTGTTTTTTACTACTTTATTATCTACCATTATACTTACCCACCAGCAGTGGGTTGAGTACTTAGAACAACTTATGGGTGCATTAACGTTCACTGCTAATATGATCCTCCCTTCACAAACAGGTTATTTTGAAGGTACCTCAGAAGGTAAGCCTTTACTTCATATTTGGTCACTTTCTTTAGAAGAACAATATTATTTTTTACTTCCAATATCACTCTATATTCTGCCAAAAAAACATCGACTTTTTGGTTTAATAACATTTACTCTAATCAGTTTATATTGGTGTTTATCGTGGGTTTATGATGAGAAAACAAATCCCCCATTCTTATGGCGACTTGCCAATTCATCTAAATCGGAATGGGCTTTCTATTTACTATTCACTAGAGCATGGGAACTATTAGGAGGCTCCTTATGCGCATGGCTAGTATTAAATAAACCAGCATTAAGAATATCTAAATTATTTAAGATATCTGCAATACTATTGATTTCTTATAGTTGCTGTATAAATATAAATAACGAACACCCAAGTATTGAGTCGATTATAGTCGTCGTTTCAACAATGGTGATTTTAATTGGGAGCGACGATTGGCTATCCAAGCACTTTATTGTTCAGATTATTGAGAAAATAGGTGATTGGTCTTACTCAATCTATTTAGTACATTGGCCCTTATTTGCTTTCGCTTATTTAAGTTATGTAGGTGATGTACCCACAAGCGTAAAAGTACTATTAATAGCTATTTCTATACTTGTTGGCTATATACAATTTAAGTATGTAGAAATTCCCTTTAGGGATGGTAAGTACAAAAATATATTTTCGAGTTGGAAAGTTAATATTTCTGCAGTTCTTATTTTCCTAGCAATGCCAGTATCCTCGGCTTTTAGCACTAAGGTCGAAGATAAATTTTCGCATATTAGAAGAATAAATTATGGTTTAGATAAGGAATGCTCTACTTCATTTGACAAACACAATAAACTTAAAAGTTCTTGCTCTACTGGAAATCAACCTAATATCGTCATTTGGGGCGATAGCTATGCAATGCACTTAGTGCCGGGCCTATCTATCAAGAATAAAAAAATTATACAAATAACAAAAAGTGTCTGTGGCCCATTCTTAAATCTAGCTCCAATTACAAATAAATACGACTCTGTATGGGCAAAAAGTTGCATAGATTTTAATGATAATGCGATAAATTACATTCAAAACCACCCAGATATTACACATGCAGTACTCAGCTCAAATTTTAGTAACTACTTAAAATTTGAAAATTTTTCATACTTAACTAAACAGGGGGTAATAAAGGGTAGTTATCCAGTTTTTTTGAATTCATTTAAAAAAACTATAAAGAAATTAAAAGATTTAAATATTGTTCCAGTAATTATTTCACCATTACCTAAAGCAGGCTTTGATGTAGGTGAATGTTTAGAAAGGAAGCATGGTTCCGCTATTCTACTAAGAGAGGTTTGTAATATTGATTATAGCGAATATCAAAAGCAACAACTTCTTGTGATTAACTTATTAAAAGAAATACAAAAAGAAACTAATGTGGTTTGGCTGGAAGACTATTTATGTAAAAATAAAAGCTGCCAAGTTGATTTTGACGATAAATTTATTTATCGTGATATGGGGCATTTTTCTATTGATGGCTCGATTAAATTACTCAAAAACTTGAATATCGAAAAATTCAATTAGCTAAGCTAAGAAGGTTTGCCCCCTAATACATTGCACAAACATTTATTTCCACTTAGTAAAGAAAAAATGCCGCGTAGATAATATATAGCGCTTAAATCCATAGAAAGTTGATAATGATAAATAATGATAATACCAAGCCTTTGAGCGTTTTCCGTCTTCAAAATATAATATGGATAACTGATGTTCCATATCGACTTTTTTAGCCCCTATTATAGTATTAATTTGAGGTGGCAACCCCATGGCCAATAACTTAAATAAGTAATGATATTGAGCATCATAATACTCAAGGCTGTGTGATAACGATTCACCTGTCTCATTTATAATAAAGCAAGGTGCCTCCACCAAAGCGATCTTTTTATGACATGCAATTTTAACCGCTAAATAACTCCATTCAGCATATTTTGCATAATCATCAAAATATTCCTGAGGTATGGTAGCAGTACGATATAAGCCAGAACAACTAGCAAGCCAGTTACCTCTTTTCTGAAAGAGTGAAAATACCGGATCTTGATTAAACCTCTCTATTTTTTGAGTATCCAGCACTAATTTTTTTACATTATTTTTATTTTTTCTATAACCATTCCCAATGACCACATCTAAATATTTAGATCTTTTAATGGTATTTAACCGACTATCAATAGAATTTTTTGTTAATTCATCATCGTCATCTAAAAACGAGAAGTAATTAGTATTAACAATTGACCTTGCATACTTAAGTGCTTCGGGGAAGTTCCCCAATGATAAGTAATGGCATTCAATTTCAGTTAGGCTTTCGAGCTTCATTTTTAATGAGCGATCAAATCTATCACCATTAATAATAACAACTAACTTTGTATCGGCTTGGGTTAATACGCTTTTAATAGCATTTTGTATAGAATGTTCGCGCTTTCTTTCTGCCGTTGTCGCAATAAAAACGGTTACTTCAAATTTCTTGTCTAAACTCATTAAAATATCTTACTTTAAAGGGACACCATTAACATACAAAAACAAACTTCTTATACGCCAGCTATTTTTAATAAACACGGGGAAAACCTTATCTAGGATCCCCTTTTTTGCAAGTGAAATGGCCTCGCTAGGCTCTAGCCAATGAACACCCATATTTTTTAAAACGTCTTTGTGTATGCTCTTGTTTTTATGATATCTACCTTCAAATAAGTATGTTTTTTTCTTTAATATTGCTCCAATAATACTTGAATGGGTTCTATTAGTTATGATTTTTTTTGCATGTAAGTGAACTTTCATCCAATGTTCAAAGCTTTGACACCTCTTCGCTGGGTCAAACATCACATTATTATAATTGATTTCATGTGGTATATCGCAACCTTCATTATCCTCTCTGAAAGCATAAAAATCGTATGCTAATTTCTCTGCCCCAACCCTTGCCACGATTATTTCCTTAGTTAAATGAAAAGCGGTATCAATATCTTGATTAATGTTAATAAAATCATGATTTAATGACGGCAGAGCTTTGAGGGTATTATATGTATATTCCTCTCTAGCAAAAATAACAAGAGCATTAGATTTATTATTAGTAATGCACTTTTGAAATTTACTATTCAAAAAGTCGGGATTCTCACCTACAGAGCAAGGCCCATAAATAACTGGGCAACTGAAACTACAAGCATACTCCAAAGCACTCCACCCTCCCTCTGAACACCACTCATTAAATGCGCCACCACCATGAATATAAATCACCTTATTTTCTAGTGTAGATATATTCTTAAAATCTGAAATTGAATATGTTCTATAGTTTAAACCAATGCTGTTTGCAAGCGACTCTGCACCAAAGTAAATAAGGTCATCTCCGAAATTCCCGCCCGGTTTAACAAATATAAATTCTTTATCTAAATATCTACTAAATATATTTTCTAACTTATTTTTCATTTAAATTCCTCTCATAATAATTAAATTAAGACCTTGGTTCTTTTACTTAGCTTTAAATCTATTTAAAATTTGCACCTCAATACCCTTTGGTTTACCTACAGCCCACCAAAGGAATAAGATACTTGCACAATAAGTAGTTACGCCAATAAAAACTAACCCCCCCAGACTTATGATATCTATATAAATAAAATAAAATGATTTTGTTATCCATATCACTAGACTCATTATTAACGAGGATATAATCGGCCTATATAAAATAGCTAACATACTTCTATAAGAAATATTAATTTCGAACTTTAACCACCCAAATGATATAAAGAAGTTGATGACCGCACTACAAAGCAATGCTAATGCAGGGCTGGCTAGATTATCGAACGATATAATACCAAACATCAGAGTCAACAAAACGATAGTTCTAATGGCAGAAATCGCAGTGGTTATTTTAGGTTTACCAATAGCCATAAATACATAACCATTATTTGATGATAATGAAGTTATGAAAGCTGCGAGTGATAATAACTGAATGACTTCAATAGCTCCTACCCATTTTTCACCGAGAACTACAGGGACAAAAAACTCGGCAACGCTATAGAGCCCTAATGCAGTGGGTAGTGCTAAAATGGTTATCATCGAACAAGTACTATAGAATAACCGCCTTAATTCTTTAACGTTATTTTTTGCTTTTGAATAGGCTGGGTACGACGCTTTGTTAATTGGAGCGCCGATTTCTGTAACGGGTAAAGTAGCCATTTCTTGACTAATAGTGTACAAGCCAGCGGCTTTAGTGGAAAACATCTTCCCTACAATTAAATCAATACTCTTATTATTAATATAATGAAATACATTATTTAACATTAGCCATTTGGAGAATTTAAATAATTCTTTTCCGCCCTTTATGGAAAGTGAAGGGATGTATGGTTTCATTACATAGCTTTGTATTACGTTGAAAAGAGATAACATAACCATACTGTACACTAATGCTAGGTAACTCCTTAAATACATCGCTAAAAATAAAGTAACAAAGAAACTAAATAATTTAGGAATGAGTTGTAATTTTAATTCTTTCTTAAAATTCATATCTCTTTGAAAGTCTACAACCTTAATGTTTATTAAAGCATTAAATAAAAACATAAGCGCAACCCACCTAAACACTTCAGATAATCGTCCATCTTGAAAATAATCAGATAAATCTGGAGCCATCATAAACATTAGGCTTGATGCTATTATGCCAAAACATAAATTGATCGTAAATATAGTGTCATAATCTGACTTTAGTGGACTTGTCTTTTGTATAAGCGCAGAATTAAAACCAAATAAACCAAAAAGTTCAATGAATGCATAAACTGACATTACAATAGCAACTATCCCAAAATCACTTGGGGTTAGGATTCTTACTAATATTAAAGAACTAACAATGCCAAGTCCCTTTATTGAAAATCGAGTAAGAAGCATTAACAAAGCACTGTTAGCTAATTTTGATTCCATAGTATTCATTTAATTAAGACCTTTAAGTTCGTTGTTCGCACAAAAAGAGACCTCGAGGCTTATAGTATTTTTATTTAAATTTTTCAATAAGAATTCTCTCGTTCTAAAATTAATGAGCATGAAACAATTAATGCAACCATCCAGATCGAGATTTCAAGTACCTTGCTATTTGAAAATTGGCTTGCTGCTAATACCCCTATCAACCCTGAAACCGATCCTAAAAGAATCAATGATACATTTGGTTTTTCAGCATAACTAATATTGACTAATCTAATACGTTTAAACGTCAAGAACATCATCAAGAAAACAAGCCCCCCCCCAAGTACCCCATGGTCAACTAAATAACTTAATGTTAAATTATGTGACCCACGCAGCTTACCAGCAGCAGTGTTAGTCATATACTCTTCACTTAAGTATACGGGGCTCAGAATAAGTGTTCCTCTATGCCCATAACCTGTTAATAAGTTATCTTTGAGCATTTCTAATTGACTTTCTGCCAAGACAATTCGAACAAAAGCACTTTTATCAACACTCTCAGCATTTTCGGCATCACTAACTTCTTTCATTCGTTCTAAGAGTAATGGGCCGACTATAATACTAGCTAGTGTTATAGCAATAAAAGACCATCTATAAACTAATGTTCTTTTACCTTTAGGTGTAAACCAAACAAAAACCATACCGGCCAGTATAAGCCCAACTATTCCTCCTCTACTTCCGGCCATAAAAAATAGATTACCGACAAAGGCAAGAGGTAAAAGTATAAAAAACTTTTTCTTTATTGAGGTTAATATAACCGTGGCACCAAGGAAGATAATGGGTATAAGGTGAATGGCTAGTAAGTTACCATCTGAAATACTGGGTAGCCCCGCCGCCTCAAATCGACCACCACCGTGAGTTTGTATGGCATTAAAACCGATATATGCGGCTCCAACAGCATTCACAATAATTACCGCTATTAGCCTTTTTTCTGAACTAATTAACGTTATCATCAGAAAATACAAGATAATTAATTTGAAGAGTAAAGTAGCATAAATAATATGCCACTCTGGCACATCAACCCAGAGCAATTGCAAGCTAACAAATGTAAAAAAAGCTAATAATAACTTAGTTTCGATGGGTTTCAGCCAGCGGTTTAATTCCTTTTCATGAATAACGGTGCTAATCAAAGTTATAACAGCAACTATTAACGTCCACCTAATTTCGGGTAAATATGCCCCCCAATACTTTCCTGGCGGATGCATATAGAACACAAAAAAATACAGTAGCAAACCTATAAAAGGCTTTTTTATTGTAATCAAAGCTCCAACAATAAAAACAAAAAGAAAACCTAAAGCAGTTATAGACATAAATAATTAACCCATTTTCTCAAGAATTTTCTGATGTACTTTTTCAAGAGGGATTATTTCATTCTTGCTGCCTGTGTTGGAATCAGTTATCCAAAATAGACCATGAGGATGATGAACACCCGTTTTTTGATCATCCATTAAATAAAACATATCGTAAAAAGCATACTCTTCTTTTGTCCCAACATGAAAAAATGAAATAGTCTCTTCGACGGCGGTAGAGCAGCGGCACTTTATATGAAGGGTCGTTTGTTCAATTGACATTGAGAAAACTTTATTAGAACCCTCATAAAAGTATTTTGAATCTGGCATTTCAAATTTCGATAGGTGTTCAAATGCTTTTTGTACATCTGCTTCGTTAGAGAACTTCATATAAAATTGCTCTGCCATAACAGGTAAATATGAGGGGGCACCTAAAACATTTAATTTAGCCAAAAACTTATTGAAATTACTAATTCGATAAAAACATTTAGTATTTTTAGTGTATGGTTGCTGACTTAATGCTGTGCAGATTGCTATATCTACATTCTCTGATTTTAGCTTAAGAATTTCACCCAAAATTTCATCATGGTTTTTATAAGCATCAAGCATTGGGTTACCTGACATTTTTTTATCTACCCCATTAGGGAAGTCTTCAGGAAATGACTCTGCCCAAAGCGTATGCTGTACATGTGCGGTGCTATTTGAAAATATTGTTGATAACTTAGGTGAATTTTTTTTATATAATGAACGAAAAACATCAAGTTGGATCCAATCTAATAAGCAAGCTCTTTTCCATTTTTTCTTTGAATCAATTTTTTCGGAAATTAATTGTTTCGCTATTTTATAACAAGTTTTAAGGCTTAAGCCGTTCAACAACATAAATTTCAAAAACTGAACTGGAGATACTTTACTTGCATTGGGGTTACCTTGAACGTACGCCCGTATAAATTCAAAATATTCTTGAAGGTTGTCACTCGGTTTTGTTACTTTATCCCATGGATCAGGTAGATATGTTCCTATAAACGTGTCTTGTATGCAGCCATTCATACTACCAAAAATTAGAGAATATTCCCCATCTTTGGATAACTTGTCCCAGATATATTTTCCTTCGCAGTTCTTGGCTTCATTTAATCTATACACACCATGCTCTTTAGGCGTTAGTCCAGTATGAACGGTTACCCACTGTATCCAAGGATTTAAACCTTCACCAATTTGTTGAGCATCGGTAATATGGCAAGAAGATATATTAGCCAATTTTCTAAAATTTGGCATATGACCTTCATTCATCAATTTCTCAACAAGATGCGGTACTAATTCATTAAACTCAGCAACAATGATTTTTTTGTCATTTAACTTCATATTATTTGGCCCCATTAAATATATTAACCACTCGTTTAGTATTCTCTTGCCAAATAAACTGGTTATCTATAACGCTATTTTTTACAGCATTACGTAATTCATCCATCTCATTTATATTTTCAATTGCATTTACAAACTGCTCTATAAATGATGCTTGCTTGCCTTTTTCAAAAAACAACGCTGTTTCATATGAGAGTATTTCACGTATGTTTGGGCAATCAGGTGCAATTATTACACTACCCACGGCCATATATTCAAACATTTTAAGCGGTGAAGCATAAGCAGTAACATCAGGCTGTAAAGCTATATCGAATTGCTCAACATAGTCTAATACTTTATCGCGAGTTACTAAGCCGGCGAATTCTATTTTATCCGATATGTCCAACTCTTTTGCAAGTGCTTTTAATTCAGGTAATATGTTTCCGTCACCCACACAGATGAGTTTAAGTGGTAGGTTTTTATGCTCCGCTATTGCTCTAATTGCTTTGTCCATACCGTGCCATGGATGAATAAAACCCGTAAAACCAATCACTATTTCTGACTTGCTGTTGTCTATTGGTTTTGCAAGCATTTCGTCAATAAATACTTGGTTTACGCCATTATGAATAACGGTAATGTTTTCTTCTTTGACGCCTACTTTTCTTAAATGATCAGCTAAAACATCAGTCACTGGCAGTGTGTGTGTGGCGTTTTTCCACGTGTAGTTTTCAATCCACTTGGCAAATTTAACTAATGATAAACCACTGTAGGTTTTACGTTCGTATACTAATGGCGCGTTAACTTCTAAAATTAATGGGATTTTAAATAGCTTACTTGCCCAAATGCCTGCAGGTTGATATAGGTTATAACGCTCGTAAATAAACTCAGGTTTAAACTGTTTTATCGCTTTAACCAGTTTTATGAAAATCCATAAGCTGTAGGATAGTTCTAATAATTCGTAAAGCGCTCTAGGGAGTAATTTTTTGAGTTTGGTTACGAAGCCACCATTGTGACCAAAGTCGCTGTTTTCGTTTAGGGAAGGTGCTACAAATTTGAGTTCGTGGCCCTGTTCGATAAAAGCATTGGTTAGTTCTTCAACGTGAACAAATTGGCCGTCTTTTGAGGCGATTCTGTGATGGTAAAGTATTTTCATTGTTTAATTGGGCCTATGCACTTTTGTTTTGTGCTTATTGTTATATTCAAAAATTATTGATGGTTAAACTATTGTAAACATTGGATTCCAGCCTAATAGACTACTGGAATGAGGTGAAAGTTTATAACCTCTAACTTACCATCAAATTTTTCTCGCGTTCTTGGCAATGTAGCCATAATTTCCAGGTTAAAATACTACTTCTATAACGATATTTAAACATTAATATAATATCGTTATTTATGCTCTTTATTCAAAAATGATGCTAATACCAGTAGCGCCCATATTAACACGCCATTATTAACGCTTCTGTCTTGATGCGCCACAATTATTGCTTTTAGCTCATTTATATTAAAGATATTTAATGATACTAGTGCTATTGATAAAATTCTTTTTTCTAATGTCGCTTGTGGTATTTGTCTGATCCATTCATCTAATGGGGAAGTAAACCCCATTTTTTTTCTTTCTAATACAAAGTTGGGTACTAATCCTTTTAATGAGTGTGCCAGTACTTGTTTTACTTTTTGCCCTTTTAGGTTTAGTTTTTCATTTAACCCTAAGCCCCATTCCACCAATTTATAATCTAAAAATGGCACTCGAACCTCTAAAGAGCAAGCCATACTAGCTCTGTCTACTTTAGTTAAAATATCACCGGGTAAGTATGTTTTAAAATCAATATATTGTACTTTTTTTATTGGGCTTAAGTTACTTACTTCGTTTGCTAATGATTTAAATTGATTTAAAGCACTGTAACCTGCCAACTTACTTTTAAACTGATAAGAGTACAGTTTATCTAAAGTGTTCTTGTCGGATAAAGACATCGCATTATAAAAACTGGTGATAGGATCACTTGCTAGTGCTTTAAACGTAGATTTTGCACGTAAGAAGCGAGGCGCTTTATCAAATTTAGGATAATGTTTGGCAAGTAACGTAAATACGGGCTTAGTTAATTTATTTACAAAGATGGAGCGAAGCTTTTCTTCAAAGTTTAACATTTGGTAATTGCGGTAACCAAAAAACAATTCGTCGCTACCATCGCCTGATAGGGCCACTTTCGCTTTTTCTCGGGTTACTTTACTTAATATTAAGGTTGGTATAGCTGAGTTGTCAGCAAAAGGTTCGTCAAAGGTATCTACAACTAAATCAACCATTGATAGGTCGTTTACCGACACATTAGTGGTTGAATGTTTTGTATTGAAGTGCTGAGAAACTTTTTCAGCAAAATAAGACTCATCGTATTTTGAAAGATCAAAGCCAATTGAACTGGTTATTATGGGGTCGGCACTGAGTTGGCTCATAAAAGCAACGATGGCAGACGAGTCTACCCCGCCTGAAAGAAAAGCGCCTAACGGAACATCGGCCATCATTCTGTCTTGTACTGCTTGGCTTAAATGGGCGTGAACTTCATCAATGTTATATTTTGTTGTATCTCCTGTTACATGCTCTTTTAAATGCCAGTAAGGTTTATTAATAAACATTTCAGGTGAGTTTTGGTCTAAAAGAATATAATGCCCAGGGAGTAATTTATTTATTGATTGATAAATAGATTTTGGTTCTAAAACATAGCCTAGCGAAAGGTAGTCTTCTATTGATTTTAGGTTAATATCTAGCGGTATTTTGGGGTGTTGTTTTAGTGCTTTTATTTCTGATGCGAAAACAATTTGATTGTCTGGGGTTTTTGCCCAATGAAGGGGTTTAATACCAAGCCTGTCTCTGGCCGCAAACATTTGCTTTTTAGTTTTATCAAACAGAACAAAAGCAAACATACCATTTAGCTTTTCTACACATTGGGTGTGCCATTCTAACCAAGCATTTACAATAACTTCGGTGTCGCTGCTAGTATTAAATTTATAGCCTAAACTTATTAATTCATTACGCAGCGCTTTATAGTTGTATATTTCTCCGTTATACGTAATACCAACCGTATTGGTTTGATCGAACAAGGGTTGGTGACCGCCTTCTATGTCAATTATCGACAAGCGAGTATGCGCTAATGCAATACCCTTATCGATATAACGTCCATTACCGTCAGGGCCACGGTGTGTTTGGCTATTATTCATTTTTTCTACGGTATTTTCGTCTATATCAAATGAATGATCATGATGAAAAATAGCGACGACACCGCACATATTGCTTCTAAACCTAGCTAAATCTATTTAAGCGTTTATATAGGTTGGTTAACCCCCAAAAATACTTATGTTTATTCATTAGGTAAAAAAGTCCTTTTAAATGCGAAAAATGAAACATTGACAGCTTAAAGCCGCGTGATAATTCTTGAGCATCATGAATAACTTTTGCTTCTGGGATGTATGTAATCTTAAAGCCTTGTT
>Ga0209292_1000843_pt1 | contig 39212 bp, 35 predicted proteins | sample GOMGulsemesocosm_2_FD_184634 | JGI IMG/M metagenome (GOLD analysis project Ga0209292, IMG submission 184634) | Methane-oxidizing microbial communities from mesocosms in the Gulf of Mexico - GOM9C Gulf of Mexico (SPAdes) (version 2) | ecosystem: Environmental > Aquatic > Marine > Cold seeps...
ATAGCAACATAATCACCTATTGAGGAAAGCCGTTGTGGAAAAAATTTGGTTAGAGAAAAGTTACCCTAGTGATGTGCCGTTTGAAATAGATGCGGATAAATATCCATCTATTGTGGCTATGTTCACAAAGTATTCTACAAAATTTAGTGATAAAACAGCTTTCATTAATATGGGCGCCTCGATTACTTATGCAGAACTAGCTGTTCAAGCAACTGCTTTTGCTGCCTACTTACAGCAAGACTTAGGCCTAGTAAAAGGCGATAAATTCGCGATTATGGTGCCAAACTGCTTACAGTATCCAGTGGCATTATTTGGTGCGTTATTAGCGGGTCTTACCGTAGTAAACGTTAATCCACTTTATACAGCCCGAGAGTTAGAGCATCAATTAAAAGATTCAGATACTAAAGCAATGCTAATTATTGAGAACTTTGCTCAAACTCTTGAAAAAGTGATTGATAAAACGGCAGTTAAACATGTCATTATGACATCACTAGGCGATCGTTTAGGCTTAGTAAAAGGCACGGTGGTAAACTGTGTGGTCAAATACGTTAAAAAAATGGTACCAGCCTTTAACTTGCCTCATGCAGTCCGTTTTAATACTGCACTATCGCGAGGTTTAGGACTTGAACTATCACCAGTAACATTGTGCGGTGATGATCTTGCCTTCTTACAATACACAGGTGGTACAACAGGTTTATCAAAAGGTGCAATGTTAACGCATCGAAATATGGTAGCAAATTTACAACAAGCAAAAGCGGCCATTTCTCCATTGTTAGAAGAGGGTGGAGAAGTAGTGGTAACCGCTTTACCGCTTTATCATATATTTGCCTTAACGGCGAATTGCCTTACTTTCTTTACTATGGGTGGTACTAATTTATTAATTACCAACCCAAGAGATATGCCAAACTTTGTTAAAGAGCTTTCAAAGTATCCATTTACCGCGATTACGGGTGTTAATACCTTATTCAATGGTTTATTGAATACTCCTGGTTTTAGTGAACTCAACTTTAGTACATTAAAAATGTCTCTTGGTGGCGGCATGGCCGTTCAACGCCCAGTGGCTGAGCGCTGGCAAAAAATTACCGGGACACGCTTACTCGAAGGTTATGGTCTAACAGAATGTGCTCCTTTAGTGACGTTAAGCCCGCATAATCTTGCTGCATATGATGGCAGCATTGGTCTTCCTGCTTCTTCAACAGACGTTAAAATCATGCGTGAAGATGGCAGTACTGCAGATATTGGTGAATCTGGTGAGATGTGTGTAAAAGGTCCTCAGGTAATGACCGGCTATTATAAATGTCCTGAAGCAACCGCAGAAGTCTTAAAAGATGGCTGGTTTGCTACCGGTGATATCGCCATGATGAACGACCAAGGTTTCTTTACTATCGTTGATCGTAAAAAAGACATGATTATCGTCTCTGGTTTTAATGTTTATCCGAATGAAATTGAAGAAGTACTTGCTATGCATGAAGGTGTTTTAGAAGGTGCTGCAATAGGTGTTCCTCATGAAGTCTCCGGTGAAATTGTTAAGGTTTTTGTAGTGAAAAAATCTGATGATTTAGATGAAGAAACGCTGATCAAACATTGTCGTGAGAATCTAACTAATTACAAAGTACCCAAAATAGTTGAGTTTCGCAACGAACTACCTAAAACCAATGTGGGTAAAATCTTAAGACGTGAATTGAGATAATTTGCCTCGTCTTCCTGAACTCGTCACATTTAATTCATCATCCATCACTCGTCATCCCGAACTCGTTTCGGGATCTCATGAGTGTGGCACTTACTGTTTGAGGTGCTGAAACGAGTTCAGCATGACGGGGACATTCATCACCCCGAACTCGTCATCCTGAATTTATTTCAGGATATCATTATTATGGCACTTACCGTTTTAGATGCCGAAATAACTCCAGCACAACGAAAAATCTTACAATTTCAATTAACTTTTGTTATCGACAGCAAAGGCTTATCTTGCTAACATCCTGAGCAATTATTTTAATAAAAATACTGTTAAATTTATGCGCAAGAATCATGGTTTTACGATGATTGAATTACTCATCGTTATTGTTATTTTAGGTTTGTTAGCTTCATTAGTTGCCCCTAAGTTTTTTTCACAACTAAGTACGGCTGAGCGAGGCATTGCGTCAGCACAAATGAATTCTTTCGAAACGGCACTTGATACTTACCGATTAGACATGGGCAGCTATCCAGAAAAATTAGAAGAGCTACGTAAAAGTGAAAAACCTCGTTGGGATGGTCCTTATCTTCCTAAAGCTATTCCTATGGACCCTTGGGGCAACCCTTACATCTACACCACCCCAGGTGAAGAGGGAAATCCTTACAAAATTCAATCATACGGCGCTGATGGTAAACAAGGCGGTACTGATAATAATGAAGATATTATTCATAAGTAACGTCTAAATAATAGCGGCCAGAAAACGCGAGTAAGCTAAGCAAGCAAGTTAAACAAATTAAGCAAATAAGCAATCTATGCAATTAAGTGAATTATTAGTTGAGCAGTTTCAAATAACTACTCAAGATTTATCAAAAGCTGAAAGTTACCAAAAACGTTTTGGTGGCCGTTTAGAGCAAATCCTTGTCAATATGGGCAGCTTGCCTGATGATCAAATAGCTCAACTTTACAGTGACTATTTACAATTACCACTGTTGCAGTTAGATCAGTTTCTCGATAGTGATTTACCTCAAGTAGACGATGAAACGTTAACGCTTTTATTAGCGAATCAATGGGTTCCTTTAGCAAAAGATGGCAATAATTGGCAATTTGCTTGTCGTTTTCCGCTTGATTTAACCGTTAATGAATGGTTATCTCAACAAGATATTCAGCCAACAGTTTTCCTTGCCAATGAATCAGATATTCAAGCGTTAACGGCAAAGTTCGAACAAAATAATAATAGTGCTGAAGAGCATGAACTTGTTGGTGATGAAGAAGAGCGCTTACGTGAACTGGCCAGTGAAGCGCCAACGGTTAACCTGCTCAATTCTTTAATTACCCGAGCGCTTAGACAAGGCGCATCCGATATGCATCTTGAACCTTATCAAGGTCGTTATCGTGCACGCTTTCGCGTTGATGGTGTTCTGCATGAGGCTGAAATGCTATCTCCCCGCATGCAATTGCCCATTGTAACTCGCCTTAAAATATTATCAGGCATGGATATCGCCGAAAAACGTCGTCCACAAGATGGCAAGATAGAAATGAAAATAGCTAACCAAGAGTTAGATATTCGTGTTTCTGCACTGCCGCTTAATGATGGCGAATCGATGGTGATGCGTTTTTTACGTAAAGATAACGTGCAATACGATATGTCAGTTTTGGGATTGTCCAGTGATATTGAAGCCTTAATTCGCGAAGATATTAAAACTACCTCAGGCGTTGTTTTACTAACAGGTCCAACTGGCTCAGGTAAAACCACCACGCTATATACTTTTTTAAATGCATTAAATGATGATGATGTAAAAATTATCACGCTGGAAGATCCTGTTGAATACCAATTACCCGGTATCAATCAGGTACAAGTGAATAGTGATATCGGTTTTGATTTTTCTGCCGGACTACGAAGCGTTGTTCGACAAGATCCTGATATTATCATGTTAGGCGAAATTCGAGATAAAGAAACAGCTCAAATAGCACTTCAGTCTGCACTAACAGGTCACTTAGTTTTTTCAACCGTACATACTAATGATGCAGCCAGTGCTTATACGCGTTTGCTTGATTTAGGTGTGGAAGAGTTTTTACTTAACGCGGCTTTGGTTTCTATTGTCGCGCAGCGTTTAGCGCGTAAAATTTGTCAGCATTGCTCCGAACCTGCAGCAGATGCAGAGCAACTTATTGAAAAATATCAACTACAAGACCTAGCTGATAAATTTGATTTAGCTGAAATTAAGCTGAGCAAAGGTACGGGGTGTGATAAATGTGGCAATTCTGGCTACAAAGGTCGTATGGCAGTAATTGAATATTTAAACTGTGATGATGCTATCAAAGCGATGCCAAAAGATTCTGATTTCATTCCCAAAGCCAAGCAGCATAATAAAGAATTAAACCGTCGTACTTTGCTTGAAGATGGCTTTTATAAAGCTATTTTAGGTCTAACAACGATTGATGAAGTGGTTCGGATAGCAGGCTAATGGCAACTTATCTTTATAAAGCTTATGATAAATCGGGCGCAAAAGTAGATGGTCAAATAGAAGCTAATGATCAGGTTATCGCTTTAGCTGAGCTGAAAAAACAAGGTTTACTACCGAGTGAAATTAAAGAGCTGAAAGCGGCAGGTAATAGTGTTTTCAGTTTTAATCAAAAAGTATCATTAAGTGATTTAGAATTTTTAACTGCCGAGCTTAGTTTATTACTCGAGTCGGGTGTACGTATCGATAAAGGCATCGATATCATCAAACGCACCAAAGCAAAACCTGCTTTAGCTAAACTGCTTACCGATATAAGTAATAGCATTAAGAAAGGCGGAAGTTTATCAGAAGCTTTCCGTGAGCACGATGATGTTTTTGATAACCTATATTGTAACTTAATTGAATTAGGTGAAGCCTCAGGCAATTTAAGTGAAATTTTTGCCGACCTTGCCAAAGATTTAAAATTTAAACGAGAACTGCAACGAAAAATAATCAGCTCATTGGCTTATCCTTCAGTGATATTTTTTGTCTGTATTTTAAGTATATTTTTCATTTTTAATTTTATTATTCCAAAAATGTCGGCAATGTTTACTGACGTAGAAGCATTACCTTGGTATACAAGTGCTATGTTGACCACAAGTGAATGGATGATCAATTACCAGGGTTTCTTAGTAATAGGCATTATCCTCTCAATAATTGCTTTAATTAAAGCCAGTAAACAACCTGCTTTTGTACAGTGGTGGCAAAATACCAGCTTAAAACTCCCTGTAATTGGCCATGCGGTTAAAACCGTTGAGCGTATTCGGTTTAACAGTGGTCTTGCCATGATGGTTAAAGCAGGTGTACCAATTGACAAGGCGCTTGGTTTATCTGCAGGTAATATTAAAAATCAAAGTTTAAGACGCGAAATGGATATCGCTAAAAATAAAGTAAAAGCAGGCAGTGCGTTAACACCCGCTTTAAAACAAACCTCACTTTATCCTGACTTTTTTATCTCGTTATTAGAAGTAGGCGAAGAGTCAGGTAATTTAGAGCGCGTTTTTGATGAAATTGCCAACCGTTCACGACAAGAATTTGAAAGCTGGACTGAGCGCATGACCACTTTACTTGAGCCCTTAATGATTTTATTCATGGGTGGCTTTGTCGGTGGTGTGGTGGTGGTTATGTTATTAAGTATGGTCTCTATTAATGAGATAGGGCTATAGTGTCTTACTTAACCATAAATAAAGACTATGACTAAAGTAAAGACTAAAAATTCTGGCTTTACCTTAATCGAATTAATGGTAGTAATGTCAATCGTGGCATTGTTAATGACTATGGTGGGGCCATTAGCAATAAATACCGTTGAAAAAGCGAATGCCAAGCAAGAAATGCTGACAATGAAAAACTGGTTAAGAAAAATTAGCATGCGTGCTTTTTCTACTGGTAATAGCTACCAACTAAAATTAGCAGGCAAAAAAGCAGAGCTTTTTCTAACATTAGATAATAACGCTCAAGAAAATATACAGCCAAACTCAGCAGTACTTACCCATAATTTTGAAACTTTGTTTTTTCAACCGCAAATACTCACTTATAGTGCTAAAGGTTTTGTTAGCCCAGCTCTTGTTGAAGGGACTTATCGAGGTAAGAAATTACAATTAGAGTTAGGTACTTGGGTAAATGGCGAAGCACCACCAACTGAAAATATGGCACCAGTAACACCATGAAAAATCATCCCAAGTCATTTAGTTTTAATTCAATCCAAAACCAAGGTTTTACCCTGATTGAAGTGATGGTCGCTTCGGTGATTTTATTTTCTGTTATTGCTACCGTCTCTATGATTTATCGTGGTGCTTTTCTTAGTAGCGAGAAAGCTAATAACCATATAAATATTTCGGCAGTTTTACCTTCAGTTTTAGCTAATATTCGTAATGAAATTCGAAATAATGAAAGTAATAATATTACTATGTTGGCAAATAAAGCTAATGCTTGGCAGGTTACTTATCAATGGCAAGCAGAAGTAGTCCAACAAAAAATGCCAGCAAAAAAATTAGATCCCTTTACTCAAGAGCTTGCTATGCCACCTAAAACTTTTAAGTTATGGCATGTACAACTAGCGCTAGAGCTTAACGGCTTAACTAAAAAATACCAATTTAGTGAACTTAGCTGGGAAAATAATTAACATGCAGCCAAGCTTATTTTTAAAGCGTATCAGTGGCGCTACGCCCAAGGTTAAGATAAAAAACAGTGGTTTTACGTTAATCGAGTTGATGATTGCTATCTCAATTTTAACCTTGTTATTGTTCACTGGCTCATATAGCTACAGTCTAATGTCTGAACGTTGGAATAAGGAACTAGGGCAGTTTGCTAGTTCAACAGATATAACAAAAAACCTAGAGCGTTTACAACGCTTGTTAGAAGGTGTGCAGCCTTACGTAGTAGTCGATCAAAAGAAGAGCCCGTCTTTATTTTTTATTGGCGATAAAACTAGCTTACTAGCAGTGAGCCGAGCAGGGCTTTTTAGTGGCGAATATCCAGAAATATTTCGTTTAACGACATTAACCAAAGAAAATGGCAAGGTCGATTTAGTCTATCAATCAGTCTCTACGGAACATGTATTGCTAACCGGTACTAATCAAGAGATTAGTTTTACCAAACAACTAACGCTGTTTTCAGACCTTGAGCAAGTGAGTTTTAGTTATTATGGTTGGCAACATCTCTATGACAAAAATGCTTTAGCAAGCGAGAGAGTAACAGGTAACAAAAAGCCGAAATGGTTCGATAAATTTTCAGGAATAGATAATAAAATAATGCCCGAAAAATATCAGCTTACTTTGTACAAAAACGAGAAAACCTTACTAATACCTATTAAATTAGAAACTAAACCAGAACGCTGGTTAGCGCCTTACTTTAAAGAGAATCAATAATGATTTTAGCTAAAGGTCAGCAAGGTATTGCCTTAATTCAAGTCTTATTAATTTCAGCAGTATTAACTGTGCTGGCCTTGTTTTTAACAAGTACCGCAAGAGACCAAGTCAAAATGGCGCAATGGTCAGACGATAAGGCTGCAGCTTTAGTGGCTTTGCACAGTACAGAGTCAGAGTTATTATTTGCTTTGTTGGTTGATTCAAAGGTGAAAAAGCCGACAGACAACTTTGAGCAGGCGAATGAGATTAGTAATAATTGGAATTTTTTTGCTAAGCCTTTTATCGTCAATAAAAAACTAGCTAATAAAACAACAAACCAGCAAGTTACTATTACCATTCAGGATCAGACCTCGCTGATCCATGCACATTTTCCTGATAGTAAGCTGCTTAAAGCGCTGATTGCTTACCAAGGATACTCTGACAAAGAAATTAATTCTATCTTTGATAACTTGTTAGATTGGCAAGATCTTGATAGTATTCCTCGAATCAATGGTGATGAATCACTTGGTGCTCTGACTAATATTAGAAATGGCTCGATACCTGACTTGCATGATTTTAGCTTTGTTAAAGGCATAAATGCTGAGTTATTAGGTACTTTAGTGGCAAATACAACATTATATGGGCGAGGTTTTTTTAACCCAATGAATGCCACGAAAGCGTTACTCGCTGCAATAACAAATACCGAAATTGCCGAGCAGATAATAATGTTACGAGAGACAAAGCAATTGAACAATAGCCAGTTTAGTCAGCTAACCGGCATTGTTGAAAGCGAAAAGGTACTTTTTTACCCCTCTAATATTTTAGCTATAACGCTTAAAGGACAAGTGGGCACATCAAGTACAATCAAAAATATAATAATAGAACTCAATCCGTATGCCAAAGAATATCAACAACCTATCAATACTTTATCTAATCGTGGTTAATACGTGACACACCCTATCTCTTCATCACAAATACCTTTATTGAATTTACCTATGCCACTGAAGAAATTTCTGTGCGCATCTACTAGCTATTTTGATGGTGACTTTCACCTATTTAGCTTAAATTCAGCAGGCGAATTAGTATTATCTATGGCAAGCGAAGAGCTTGGTAATAGTATTAAAAGCAAACAAACAATTGTTATTATTGCTAGAAGCTTTTATAGCGAAAAAGTCTGTAGTTACCCCGTAAGTAATAAAACTGAATTAAAAAAGTTATTAGCGCTTGAAAATTCTACTTTATCAGCAGCTGAAAGTAATAATACTTTTTATCATTGTTGGCAAACAGATAACGATAAACACAAAAATAATAGCCATGACAATAATCAAAGCAAAGTGAATATTTGGCAGTTTAAATCTAGCGTGCCTAGCGCACTAATAAGGCTACCCGAAACCTTATTGTTAGCGCTGACTATGCCTGAACATAAAATAATGCAAACCGTTGCAGCGGTGGCAAAGAAAGATGTTTTTATAACTCACGTTAATGGCTTAGTTCATTCGTTGGTGCAATCAAGTATGGTAAACTCAGCCCCCGTTTTTGCCATGTCCGTAGGTGTTAATCAAACCCAAAAAGCACAAGTGGTTGAATCGGCACAGCTAGCAACACAGCTTGCTTTAGGTTTTAAAAAGTTAACTTTGCCGCTTTTAGCAAGTTTCATTAAAGCGCCTAAAGTAGAAAATCGTTTTCAACTGGTCAAAAATATAGCCTTACCTTTTACCGTGGTTTTTTCTTGTTATCTTGCTCTAAGTAGTACATATCTGCTGTATAAACAACAAAGTCTACAACAACATGCTGGGCAAAATAGCGAGGTTGCTGTTGCACTAAAGCAGCAGCTTGTTTTAGATAAGCAACTAACTCGCTATAATGCTTTTAAAGGCTTTATAGCTGGTCAAACGAACCATACACCACTATGGCTAGTTTTGGCTGATATATTTCCAACAGCAAAATTTACTAATATTAGAGTGACAAATAACCGTTATGTACTTCGAGGCTCAGCAACTAAAGCTACAGATTTGTTAGAGGCTTTAAGCGACAATAAACAAGTGGTAAGTGCAAAATTTGACTTTCCTACCCGTAAAAATAGAGGTAGAGAGAGTTTTGTTATCAGTTTTGAATTAATAGCAGCAAAAGCACATGGGGAAACTGATAATGGCTGAACTTAAACAACATGCTTGGTTATTAACCATTATTGCACTATTAGCCGTGATTAAATTTGTCGTATTGCCCGTTTTCGCTTGGCAGGATAATTTATTGGCTGAAATCTCCTTATTAGAAAAAAAACAAAACAAAATTAACCATGTCTTAAGACATAGTGAAAAAAATAAGCATTTAAGTGATGAGTTAACTCAGTTATTGGCTCCAGCTAACCAATTACTTTACCCTTTACAAACTGAAGCAAGTTTTAAGCTACAGCAGCAAAAAATGTTTGAGACATTATTAGCCAAACATAAGTTAACCGTTCAGGATGTTGGCTGGAAAGCAGCAACCCCTTACGATGAACTAGCAATGGTACGTTATCCTATTGATATTCGTTTTACAGGAAATACGCTTGATGTCATTGAGTTTATTTCCGAATTAGAATCTGCAACACAGCGCTTAGCAATTAGTAGTTTTAATTTCTCTTTTAAAGGGCAATCAGAGAAACGTTTAGGTCGAGTTAACGGAAAAGTTACCTTACATCTATTCCTCAGACAAGATGAACAGCACGGCGCACAAAAAACAGCCTTATTAGCTGAATCGCTGAATATGATAGTTCTAAGCGACAAGTCGTTTAGCCAATTATCGTTTACTAAGGTTGCATAATGTTGAGTGATGTTAAAGGGTTATTAACGAATAAAATCGCTATGCTAGTTATGGTGCTAACGTTTCTTTGGTTATTAATAGATAGTAGTGCTCGTTTGTTTGTCAGCTCTAGTAATAATATTGTTAATGATAAAGATCGTAATATTAGTGCATTAATTTTACCTCAGTTATCTGAGCAAGATGTGAGTGAGCTAACCAATGCTTATAAAACATACGGTAGTGATATGCCTACCAGTCAATCAGGTCTTTCGCTAGCAGAGCAAGCAAAACAGCAAGGAGAATTAAAGTCTTTATTTATTGGCGACAATAAATTAAAGCTAAAAGCGGTAATAACTGCTTCCGAAAACGAAAAAACAGTTGAAAGAACACTGCCAACTCAGTCATCGAAACTTAACGCATTAATTGAAATAACCAATGTTAAAAGCGGAAAGAAGCGTATCGAAAGGTTTACTGATGGTGTGTTAGTGCAAGGTTATATGTTAGCCATTGAAAAAAGCACTCAAATTATTTTGACCAAAGAACAAGGGCAAAATCAACAAAAAATAATACTGACCATGTACTCAGGTAATCGCTCAGTAGATAAACAGTAAAACTCACTTGGCAATACAACTTAACTTAACTTAGCGTAACTTAACGTAATTATGATAAAAACAACGCACATAAAAAATTTCAGCCTTAGCTTCTTCATTACTATTGCCTTAAGTGCCTGCGCTGCCGTGCCAGAGCAAGAATCAGTCGTTAATAAGTCATACCTACAACAAGATAATGTTGCTAAAAGTGAAGAGCAACAGTTGCCAGCTGACTCTGTAAGCAACTTGTTACCTGAGAATGATGAATTAAAGCAAAGCGCTGATAGTCTGTCTTACCTTAACCCCCTAACGTCCTCGGTAAAAAAGCAGCAAGTTACTGTTGACTTAACGCAACAATTTAGTGAACTAAGCCTAGTAAAGCTTACCGCTGATGATCTCCCTTTAAAGGATTATTTACATTATGTAATGGGTGAGTTGTTGGGCGTTAGCTATATTCTTGGTGAGCAAGTTAAAGACGATAATAAATCAGTTACTTTAAATTTACAGCAAGATGTCAGTCAACGTAAATTGTTCAATCTGAGTGAGCAACTATTAGCTGAACGCGGTTATGTTATTCGCTTTGAAGACGATATTTATTATATTCATAAAGAAGAAGGGAGTTCGGCTCAAGGTACTGTAGTGTATGGTTACGGTAAACAAATTGATAATGTACCTAATAGCTCAGCGACTATTGTACAGTTAGTGCCTTTTATCTTTGGCATGCAAACATCACTTGCTAGTGCACTTACACAAATTGTTACGATAAAAGCGACCCCTGACTTTCAAAATAATACCATCATTCTCCAAGGTAAACGTAAGGATATTATTAAGGCTCTCGAATTTATCAATTTAATGGATCAACCGGCATTTAGAAGCCGTCATATTGGTGTATATAAATCAACTTATGTTAGCACAGATGAATTGATGACCAAATTACCAGATTTGTTGAAACAGGAAGGTTTGACGGTTAGTGGCTTAGGCCAAAATGATCAAGCAATTTCTTTAGTACCTTTAGAACGTATAGCCACCCTAGTATTGTTTGCTAATAGTAAACAACTGATTGAACGTGTCGGTTTTTGGGCGCAACAAATAGATCAACCTCCAAGTGGTAGTGAATTGCAATACTTCTTATACCAACCTCAATTTTCTAGAGCGACAGATTTAGGCGAAAGTCTTAGTATGTTGGTAGGTGGTGCAATGTCAGGTGGCTCAAGTCTTGGCTCAAGTACTTCTGCAGCAGGCCAAAACAATCAACAATCGCAAGGCAATAAACCTAGTGCTGGGATATCAGCAGCAAATGAAAATATGACCTTAGTGGTTGATGAACGTGCAAATGCTCTCATTTTTCATAGTACAGGTGATACATACCGCCAACTATTACCTCTTATCAAGCAATTAGATGTTATGCCAAAGCAGGTTATGTTAGAAGTGATGATAGCCGAAGTTAAATTAACTGATGTATTCAAACAAGGTGTTGAATTTGCCTTGACCAATAAAGGTGCAGCGGTAACGGGAGGTTTTGATTTAAAATCAGGAGCTGGCGGTTTATCTTATTTACTGACAGGTTCTCAGGGAAGTATTTCTTATAACTTGTTACAAACCAATACTAATGTCAATGTATTGTCTCGGCCGACTCTATTAGTTAGAGATGGTGTTGATGCTAATATCAATGTCGGTGATGATATTCCTACAGTAGGTGAAATAGTTAGTGACCCTATAAATGGTAGTCGTACCTCTGTAGTGTATCGAAAGACAGGTGTAGAGTTACAAGTTACTCCTACTATTAATGCGCGCGGTATCATTATTATGGAAATAGAGCAAAAAATTAGCAACCAAACGCCAGGAGATGAATCTGTTGCTGGTTCACCTATTATATTTGAACGCAGCCTATCTACTGAAGTCGTTGCTGAAAGCGGACAAACAATCATATTAGGTGGCTTAATAAGTGAAACTGTCACAGTTAATGATAGAAGTGTGCCATTTTTTTCTAGCTTGCCTTTTATAGGTAAACTGTTTGACTCTACTTCCGATACAAAAGATAAAACCGAATTAGTGGTATTAGTTACCCCAAGAATCATCGAGTCAACTGATGAATGGCGTGAAATAAAGGCAAGTTTTAGTGCTAATTTAACAAATCTGAAGCTAGCACAATAAAAAGTGCCATTTATCTATTTAATCTAATATAAAAGCTTGTATTAAATATAATAATTAGGTACCTTTTGTGGCGTGCTAAGTTTAAAAGGAAAAAAAGCTCTGGCTGTTTGTTTTTTGTACGTTGTCATTGGGTTATAACTTTTAATGATAATTAGATTGACAATAATATATCAGAGCATAAACTTAGCACGATTAGAAGTCACTCAGGTGACGGCCTAAGTGAAAATCAATTTTGAAAAAAATTTCAGAGGTTAAAATCAGATCTCTGTTTCATGAAACGAAGGAAAATAAAATGTTTAAAAAAAGTTTATTAGCTGCATCAATTATTTTGACAGCAACAAGCGCATCTGCTGCAGTTTTAGATAACACAGCAAACACAGGTAAAACTGAAGTTTACGGTCTTGAATACGTAGCAAATGAAGCTACTGGTATCGTTGTTCCTAGCGTTACTGCTACTTTAGGCGCACAATACTCTGTTGGTGATATCATCAAAGTTAGCTTAAATGGTGCTGACATTGACGCTACTAACTCTACACCTGCTGCAGCTTTCACTGCAGGTGGTTCTGGTGCAACAATGACATTAGGCCTATTAAGCAAAACAGCTACAGAAGCTACTTTCCGTGTAACTGTTGCTACAGGTGATCACTCTTCTGGTGGTGGTGGTACTGTTGCTTTTACTGGTCTTAAAATGACTACAGCATCTGCAGTAGCAGCTTCAAGCACATCTTTTGTTTTTTCTGCTGAAACATCAACTGGTATTGCTATCGATGTTGCAACAACTAACAGTTACAAATTATTGAAAGGTGTTAACCAATACACTGCTAAATTTGCAGCTTCAACTGACAAGTTTAACGCAACAATTTCAACTGGTGCTTTACGTACTAACTTCGGTACTGGTGTTTATGCTGATGCAGTTACTGTAGCATTCCCTGCTGTCGTTCTTGCTGCTTCTGAAAATGCATATGCACTTCACATGGGTGCAGCTCCTTCTGCTTCTAAAGTTACAGTTAACGGTGATTTCTCATTCTTAGATACAACTGGCGACGGTAAAGTTACTTCTGCTGATGCAATCCCTACTCCATTAGCTACTGCTGGTGGCGCTTCTGCTGTTGCTTTTGCAACAGGTCTACAAAGCGTTGTAGTAACTGGTCCAACAGCATTTTCTAATGCTGGTGTTACAGTTACAGCGGGTAACTCTAAAGGCGAAACGACTATTTTAGATCAGTCTTTCACTACAGATACAGAGCTTTCTTTCACTGCTAAAACTGGCGGAACTGTTAAGAAAACTACTTCTTTAGCTTCTGGTTCTTGGGGCTTAGACGGTAGCACAGCTAAAATCGCATTCTTACCATTTGGTGCTGATTACGCTCAATCTATTACTGTAACTAACACTGGTTCAGTTTCAGGTGCTATCACTGTTGATCTTTTTGCTAACGGCATGAAGTACTCTAAAACATTAACTGCTGTTTCTGCTGCTAAATCAGTAACTAACATCGGTGCTGAAGTAGCTGCATTTGCTGCTGAGTCTGGTATTACTGGTGATGCACAAATCACAGTATTAACAAATGCTCCTAGCATTGTTGTTAAAGGTCTTTACTACCACAAACCATCTCAAGATCGTGTTTTAACTTACTAATAATTAGTTAGTTTAAATAAACGATTTAAAAACGCGCCTCGGCGCGTTTTTTTTTTGCTTATTTATTATAAAAAAGAATACAGAAGCAAGGGCTGTGACAAAAAATAACCCTTCACTGACTTTCAAATCAGCCTTCGTTTAGCCCTCCTATTTTTCGTTTTAATGTCTGTTAGGTTATTGTCAATAACAATTTTCTAAAGCTTGCTAAAGATAATTTATTATAAGCTTGGCAAGGAGCATTGCTATCAGCCCTAAACATTTATATAACCCATGTATTGATAACTGTCGCTTAGGTCGAATTTCAGCATTAACGGTATAACTAGACCAGAATAGTTCGCAGAATTTTCTAGCTCTGTATCTGTATCTAAACTTAATTTAATCTAGGTATAGATTCAGCATTAGGAAATACAATGGCTTTACTCAGGAAATGGGTGAGCGCAAACTCGTGTTGTAAGATGGGTATATCATACAAATGACCAAGGGTATATTACCCAGGGAAAATGAACGTCACACCATTTTTCTGTTGGCGCTTAGAAAGAACAACTGAAGCTTTTTTAATTTGGAGTTTTGTAAACAACAGCACTAATGAATATATAAAACATCAATGTCGTGGGAATTCGCTTTAGTGGATATTAATAATTGGTCGGCGAAAATATTTAGTTAGGGGGGATTAGTGGATTATAATCGTTTAAGCCTGAATGATACCATCCTCACTTCTACCCATATCATAAAAAAGGCGGCGATACACATACTAAGGTAATCACTGAAATCATTACCGTCATTCAGCTATTGGCTCGCACTGAACTTGAATATGCACTTATATTTAGTATTCCTAGGTAGTTTATAAGTTGAAAGTTTTAATAAAGAAAAAGGTAATCAAACAGTCAAAAGTACCACTAATAACATAGTTTCTATCTTTGTGTAACAGCTCTGTCGACGAGCTGCCCTTTTTTTGGCTAAGCCTTGATTGCTAATACATTGATAAAACCCGATAGGATAGTAGCTGAACCAAGGCAAGGCTTGCATAGTCATAGCATCACATGTCGAGTGGCACTAAGACTAAACGTAGTTATAATGTAATTACCTAGCAGCTATAAACACACACTTTGAGGACAACAATACGAACCACTTTCAATCTCAGGGTGATAATTAATGATGATAACCATGTTGGCGACCATAGTTATTTAAAACATGTTAATACCAAATTTAGCACAGTATTTTCGGTAATGTGTTTTAAAAAAGTTAATTAACAGCTGCACATCTTGTAACGCCGGGTTTTTCTGTATTGATCCTTTTTCCCCCGATGAATCTAACAACCTTTGTACTTCTTGCCAATAGGACATATTTTGAGAAATAATTTGTAATTCCAAATTTGATAATTCTTGAGCTAGTACTACCTCATTTTCGTACTTACCTTGAGTATTTATGGTATTAAGTGTGACAGTCAATACATCTCGTAACAGATGACTTTCACTGGTATTTGGGATTATAATTTTATCAATTTGTATGTAACCATCTGATTGGATTTGCACATCTGTTATATATTTGCTTAGATGCTTGAATCTTTCGGGAACTTTGTCTTCCTTTATTATATTTGAATTGCCTAAAACCTTAATTCTCTCTCCAGTAAGTAGGGCTAACTCTATAGGCACACTGAAAATGTAAGGAGAATCCAAATCAACAAAACCATAGATTAAGTAGGTCAGTAAAGGATCAAAATTATTATAATGTACAAATAGTTCCAGGGTTGTTGAATCAGCCAATCCAGACACAGAAACCCGACCACTGTCAGATTGATAATGGTTACTCGCTACTTTATGATTCAAAAAGTCAATAATAGACAGTAACCCGTGTTCTTTCTCATTGGTGGTAATAATGCCATTTTTATTTAGTTTGTGTTGTTCATATGGAAAAGAACGGGAGCCTAAGAAACTTTTGAGGGTTAATTGGTCATATTGCTTATCTTGTAATAGTTGATAATAATATTGGATTTTTTTGCTTTGGGGTTTTGCTGATGAAAGTTTTTGTAAAAGCTCAGGGGACTCCTGTAGTGCGATAAAAGGGTAGATGTCTTTCCACTGATTTACTTTATTACTACTATTATAGATTTTTTCCATCAAAAACATGGAGCTAATGGCATCAGGATTAATCGGTTTTTCTATAGGCGTTGCGACTAAATACCCTTTAGAATCTAATCGAAAATTAAAGTCATTTAGTAGAGGCATACACTTGAAGGGGATATCAAGTAGCTTTTGTGCTTTATTATTTTGCTGATATATTTTTACCGAAAGTTCACCATTGTCTTCAATTATTCTGAGGTTAGGGTGAAACTTGGCGCCTAATAATTCATTATGAGTTAAAAGATCATTCACTAGCGAAATTAGTTCAATATTACCCCCTACAACTCGGTCCTTTGGCATATCTTGCGAGATTCGAAGTGTGCCCCCCTGCTTTTCTTGTTGTAATCGATATTCTTTGAACCATTTTTCATGTGAAAACTTTTTTTCGACAATATCAGACAATCTATTGATATAACCTTGGTTTCCAGAAGTCAAAACCAATGCAAAAAAACGAGATGCGTCGCCTGAATGAAAAGAGGTAATTTCTGTATTGAGTTTATTAAGGTAAAAGTCTGTATTTTTTTCATTATCAGGGGTCAATAAATGCGACTGCAATAATAAGTAAAGGCCAGTTTGAGAATACTCAACTAGCCTCAGTAATTTGGGCGCGTAATCAAAAATAATTTGATGTTTTTGTTCTGAACCGGCAATCTGACACAATGCAGCCCTATGTTTTTCGGTTGCAATCGAGCCATCTATCGCCAGTAAAGATATATAATGTTCAACTGCTTGATTTAGGTTATTAAGCTTGATTTGGGTATCAGCGAGATAAGATAATGTGTCTATTTTTTGGCTGTTATTTGACGTTAACGCCAATGCTTGCATAAGGTAGAGGTTTGATTGAGTATATTTTTTATCAGCGAAAAAACAATATGCCGTCATAATTATGGATGAAAAACTGGCTTGTTTTTTATTGATTTTCTTTAGTATTAACAATGCTTTTTTATATTTTTGTTTTTCGAAAAGCTGCTCAACTTGGATAATTTGATTACTCATTTCAACTCTTTATATATAATTACCCCAATGGATGAGGTATTTCGAAAATGATTGTTTGGAACATACTGGCATGGCAACTTAACAATGTCATTCAATAATGCCCATAAGCTATGTATTTAAACTGGTTGATGTAATGTTTTTAGAAGCTAGGTCTTATTATTTTTACAGGTTATTATAAATCAAATATATGAGTATTAATGTGGATAAGGGGTGACAAACAATAAGTCTACTCGTTAAATTTTAAAGGGATACCTCGTTTAGCATGCTCTAGTTTTAGTTTAATGCTTGTTCTATTTACTGTTTAAATTTATTGTCATTTAGTGTCATCTAATGGCTGGGGAAAAGTAGCTTTCACTCAATTTTAAATCTCTACTTTGTTCAAGCAGTTAAATATAATTCTTTACCTGCTTGGCTGTGAGCATTGCTCTGTATCAACTAGATATGCTTTGTATCTTCCTACTCATAAAATACCTGAACGTTGGTATGATTTATTAATATATTGCATTAATAGAAGAATAGTATATTTAGTGAATAGGGTTATCAATATGTCACTCTGAACTTGTTCCCGTGCCTCAGGCGGTACATCCTGGAATAAGTTCAGATGACATTTTTTGCATAGGAAGTCATTGCCATTTGTCACTGCCCCCTTTTACTTGTTATTATTCTTTTGCTAATTAGTGCAACTCATTTAAAGAGATAAAAGTGAACCATAACGTTATTATTAAAAAACCAAGTTTACAGCACCGCAATAGACGTTGGCATAATTGGTTAGTATATGATCTCAATGATAAGTTCCTGACGAAATACGCTAAGAATTATCGTGGGGTAATATACGATTTAGGTTGTGGTGAATCGCCTTATCAAGCGTTTATTTTACAGTTTTCTCAGCAATATATTGGTGTCGACTGGGAAGGCAGTAATCATGCCACCAAAGAAACTATTCTGGCTAACTTAAATGAGCCACTGCCTATTGATTCAGCTGTTGCAGATTGCGTTATTTCTCTATCTGTTATGGAACATTTATACCAGCCACAAACCATGCTTGATGAAGCGTGTCGTTTGTTGAAGCCTGACGGTACAATTGTATTACAAGTGCCATGGCAATGGCAGGTTCATGAAGCACCACATGACTACTTCCGATATACCCCATATGCCTTAAAGTACATGTTTAAAAAGGCAGGTTTCGACAATATCAATATTGAATGTCAGGGTGGTTTCTTTACTATGTGGTTTTTAAAAATAAACTACTTTAGTTTAAAGTTTATTCGTGGCCCTAAGCCGTTAAAAACAGCAATAAAACTCTGTTTAGTACCTTTTTGGTATTTAGGGCAAAAGCTTGCACCTTATTTAGATAAATTAGATCGAAATTGGTCAGCCGAAACCATAGGCTTTGTTGTTACTGCGGTGAAGAAGTAATTACTTGTTAGTGTAATACCAATCCCACTAACTATGTGCTCATTTCTACTTGCTAAAGTTACCTACTAGCTCATTATTTATTTAATAATTAGAACAACTAGTTATTAGAATAAATGCCTTGTATTTGGCAGCTTTTTCTACGTATAAAATAGATCACCTAATTAATGGAAATGGTATAAAGGTATGTTAATACTTGTTGACTGCTGATTATCAAGGGCAATAGGTGTAAGTTAATAGACCCTAGTCGATGTATTTGTTAAAATTTTACTTATCTTGTTCGTCACTAAATAAATAAACTGCCTTTGAAATATCCAATCGTTAAACCTTATTTGCCCGATCAAGATAAATACCAAGATTATGTAAGTGGTATTTTTCAGCGCAATTATCTCACCAATAATGGCCCATTGCTGCAATTGTTAGAACAACGCTTGGCGGAGTATTTGGGCGTAGATTATATATTGTTGGTAGCAAACGGAACCTTAGCGTTAAATGTTGCCTATGCCGCACTAAATATTAGCGGCAAGGTGATAACAACCCCCTTTTCTTTTGCAGCCACGGCAAGCTCACTTTGTTGGCAAGGTATTGAGCCACTGTTTGTTGATATAAGTCATAACACCTTAAACCTTGATGTTACAAACATTACTGCTGAACAAGCCGCTAGTGCCAGTGCAATCTTACCCGTGCATGTTTTTGGTAACCCTTGCCAGGTTAATGACATTGCTGAGCTTGCTGAACAATATCAATTGAAAGTTGTTTATGATGCTGCACACGCTTTTTCAAGTAAACTCTCAGGACAAGCATTAGTCAATTATGGTGATGCTGCCACGTTAAGTTTTCATGCCACCAAGCTGTTCCATTGTGTTGAGGGGGGGGCGGTAATATTTAAAGATAAAGCTACCTATGAAAAAGCCAAACAAATCATTAATTTTGGCTTTGATACAAATAACCAGCCACAGAATATCGGTACAAATGCTAAAATGAGTGAGTTTCATGCTGCTATGGGCTTGGCAGTATTAGATGATATTGATTTAATTACAAATAAAAGAAGTGAGCTTGTTGCTTATTATAGTCAACAGCTATCTAATATTACTGAAGTTACATTACAGTTATGGCATGAAAAAGGTACACCTAATGGTGCCTATATGCCTGTTATATTTGCAAATGAGCAACAACTGCTTACGGTGGTCGAGACTTTAAGTAAGCAAAGCATTCAAACACGTAGATATTTTCATCCAAGCTTGTCACAACTGAAAATATATGGCGAGAGTGGTAATACCCCTATTGCGAACGATATATCTACTCGCATACTCTGTTTACCGCTATATACGGATTTAGTTCTCAGTGATATAGATGTAATTTGTGCTCAACTGGCATTAGCCTTAAGTGACGTTAGCATTTAAATTAGCGTTAACGTTAGGCACCCTAAGGATAATGAATGAGTACTTATACAAGTGTTGAACTAAAAAAAATGGGCTTTGATCATGTCGGTGAACATGTGCGTATTTCTCGAAAAGCTTCTTTTTATGGCATTGAAAATATAACGTTAGGCAATTATGTGCGTATTGATGACTTTTGTGTTTTGTCTGCGGGAGTTAACGGTATTTTTATAGGCAATTATATCCATATTGGTTGTTACAGCTCAATTATTGGTGCAGGAGCTGTAACCTTGCATGATTACTGTAATATATCGTCAAGGGTTTCAATTTATAGCAGTAATGATGACTACTCAGGTGAGTATATGACTAGCCCAATGCTTCCTACTGAGTTTACCAATGTTTCAGTGCAGGAGGTTAGTATTGGTAAACACAGTATTTTGGGCTGTGGCAGCGTTATTCTGCCGGGGGTTATTATTGAAGAAGGTTGTGCTATTGGTGCGTTATCTTTAGTTAATAAGTCTCTCAATGCTTGGGGGGTTTATGCAGGACAGCCGGTAAAATACATAAAAGAGCGTTCAAAAGCTTTGTTGAAGCTTGAAGATAAATTTGACCAGAAAAATAGACATAAGAGTATTAACTCCTAGTTATGTTAATACATATATTTGAAGAGACCCCTTACCACTATAAACCAATGCAGCGCTTTTTTAGTGAGCAATGTTCAGTTGATTCACCGCAAGAATTTTGGGTAAGAAAAACTGACAATGAGTTAGCTAACAAAGATGAACATGCTCACAGTGATGACATATTTAAAGTTTATCGTAGTAATAAAGAGTTGTTTAGTTTTTTGTCAGTTTTACCGAATAATGCTCAGATTGTATTTCATGGTTTAAATGATATAAATATCATTATCCGACTACTAATATCGCCTATAACTAAGCGCTGTAGTTGTGTTATATGGGGCTACGAGCTTTATCGTTATAATAGGACTAACCGTTCTATAAAAGAGTATTTGGTACAGTTTATTCATTCGGTAACGTTAAAGCGTTTCTCCCAAGTTATTACTTTAAATACTGGTGATGGTGCAGTGTTAAATAAGTACCTTAAACGGCATGATTTTACTGTGATGCCTTACCCCTTAATAGGTGTTAATAAAGCAGCGGAAACTCAAAGCGACGATCGGAAGACACAACCCATTAAGATTTTTGTCGGTAATTCTGCTGCCGAAAGTAATGAACATATAGCAGCTTTAAAACAATTAGCGCATTTGGCAAATGAAAACATTGAAGTCATTGTGCCGTTAAACTATGCCAATAATGATAAGGCTTACACTACAAATATAATCAACATTGGTAGAGATATATTTTTTGATAAATTTAAACCGATAACGAATATGTTGACCAAAGGTGCCTATGATGATTTATTAGCTGAAGTAGATATGGTGGTATTCGCGCACCGTCGTCAACAAGGGCTATATGTCGCTTATTCAATGTTACTTCAGGGGAAAGCTCTTTTCTTAAGGGAAAATACCACCAGCTATCAAAACTTCATCTCATTAGGTTTTACGGTTTACGCCTTAAGTGATCTAACTCAATACGATATATTACCGTTACAAACCTTAGTTAAAAATTCAAATGAAAATAATAAAAAGTTAATGAATGAACATTTTACCGAAAAGACATTAGCCCCTAAGTGGTCATCGGTGCTTAATGCTTTGTTGGCGAAGTCACAATTATGACCTCTACGGTATCATCTCAGATGGTTAACGGTGTTAAGTGGACTAGTGTTTCAACAGTCGGTCGCGCTGTACTGCAATTAGCCCAGTTATCTATTGTGGCTCACTTTCTGCCAGCACAAGCATTAGGACTGTATGCGTTACTACAGATGAGCATTGCTTTTTGTCAAATATTTGTCGGCGGTGGCATTGGTAATGCCATTATTCACCAGCAAGAAATAACACTACGGCACTTGTCTGAATTATTTTTTATCAATTTATTTATTGCCTGCATTATATCTATTTGTTTTTACCTTTCAGCTCCTTTATTTTCTTGGTTTTTTGAGCAAAGTACTTTGCAGCCATATATTGAATTAGTTTCTATAGTGTTTATTGTTATGGCCTTTTCTCAAATTCATTTGGCCGTATTACAAAAGAAATTAGCTTTTGCTGTTATTGCTAAAATTGAGTTGTTAAGTACTCTGTTAGCTTTTGTCGTGCTTGTGACTCTAATTAAATATGATTATGGCATAGAGTCACTTATATACGGTTATTTAGCTTCGGTTGGATTACAATCAATCTTATTTTGGTTAGCCAGTGATTTTAAACCCTTGTTGTGTTTTCCTCATTCTTGGAACGAATTAAAAAAATATTTAAGCTTTGGCGCATATCAAACGGGCTCTACCTTTGTTAACTATTTTAACTCTCAATTTGATTTAATTTTTGTAGGTAAATTTTTTGGTCTAGAAGTCCTCGGGGGGTATTCTTTAGTACGACAGTTTTGCTTTCGCCCCGCACTCGTTATAAACCCAGTATTAACTAAAGTCGCTTTTCCTGTTATGGCAAAACTTAAAAACAAAGATAAATTATCAATTGTTTTTTGTAATTTATCACGGGTATTAGCAGCAGTTAATTTTCCTTTATATATTGCACTAATTGTTTTTGCTAACCCAATAATAGATATTTTTCTGGGATCCCAATGGCTACATATGGTCTCTGTTTTTCAGTTAATCGCTTTTTGGTGTTTACTTCGCTCAATGGTAAATCCTATAGGTACACTACTCATGGCTGTGGGCAAAGTTAAGTTAGCTTTTCAGTGGAATTGCTTTTTATTAATTTTGTATCCTATAGCTATTAGTTTTGGTGCTATTTGGGGGGTGGAAGGCGTTGTACTATCTTTAGTTGCGCTTCAGATAAGTTTATTGCCAGGTCAATGGTTATACCTACTGAAAAAAAGCACAGGCATAACCTTCTTTGATTTTTTTAATGCCTTTAAAGTAGCTTCAATACTCTCTGTTATAGCTGGCAGCGCTGCATGGTTTGTTGTTGCTCAGTTTTTTGAACAAGATAACTGGGTTCAATTGACTATTGGACTCTTATTTACTGTATTTGTTTATACTGTATTGTCGTACAAATTTAACTACCTGTTTAAACATATTTTACAGCGGAAATTTTCTTTAGAGTTTAAATAGTATCACTAATAATGATAACTACAGGTGCTAAAGGGAGAAGTTGATAATACAGGGCGTTTTTCGGGTAAAATAGAAATACATGGCTATCAGATTAGCCTGAACTTATTTACGTAAGCTTGTTTAATAAAGAGATTTAAATTGTTTTATGGAAAAAGATACTAATGCTTGGCTAGCGCCAACAGGAGAAAAAACACCTGATTTTATTATTTGCGGCGCAATGAAGTCAGGCACAAGCACTTTACATGCTATTTTAAATCACCACCCTGATGTATTCATTCCTGAAAAAGAAGTTCATTTCTTCGACATGGACAATATAGTGGAGCATCCTGATTTTAACTCATTCACTAATAGGCAGTGGCAGAACAACTCAGTTGAAAACGATCGCCAAAAGTATTGGCAATGGTATTCAGCTAATTTTTCTACGGCTAAAGCTAACCAAGTTGTCGGTGAAGACTCGACAACTTATCTCGCATCACCCTTAGCGATAAAGCGCATAGCTGCACAAGAAAAGCCAATAAAGCTGTTGATTATGTTAAGAAACCCTACTGCTAGAGCTTATTCTCAGTATTGGCATATGCTTAGTTCGGGGCGAGCGTCTCATAGCTTTGAAAATACATTGCAATATAACCCTACGAGTGTGCTAAATCGAAGTTTATATTACAGCCAAATAGTTTCTTTATTGCGTTATATACCAAAAGAGCAAGTTAAATTTATTATTTTTGAAGAGTTTCTTCAAGATAAGAGTAAGTGCGTAAAAGAGGTTTGTGATTTTTTATCTGTAGATTACTCAGAACTTCCACAAGACGCTTTAAATCTTCATGCAAATGCTGGGCTTTTTCCTAAATATCCAAGTTTGCAATGGATTAAGAATAGGCTTCACCCTGCGGGTGGTAATGGCAGTTATGGTGACCATTTCTCCCCTTATAAACATAATACTTGGTTAAATAAACTTACTTGGTCAAAATTTCTTGATAAAAGCCATAGAGTGATAAACCCATTAGTCAGTCACAAGCCAGCTAAAATGAATCTAGAAACAAAAAAATTCTTAGATGAATACTTTATTAATGAGCTTGAAGGGTTGAATGAAGTCTTAGGTAAAGATGTATTGTCACTTTGGTTTAAGTCATCATCCTGAGCTTATAACAGGCTGTAATGAGTGTGGCATTTGTTGTTTTTATTCGAATAATTTGTAGTTTTTTCTTAAGGTTAAAATGCTACAATGCGCGCCATTAATCAGATTTAGAATACCTAGACGGAAAAATAGATGAAACATGAATTATCAGCTTTAGAAACGACTAACGATATAGTGAGCTTTAAAAAGCTGTTTAGTATTATTTTTCGTATGAAATGGTTCATCCTATTTATTACGTTAACTTTTGCTGTTGGTTCAGTGTATATCGCAATGGGTAAGCCCAATGTTTACACGGCTAAAGGTATTTTTGTTCCTGCGCAAAGTGACTCGGGTGGTGGTTTATCTCAGCTGGCTGGGCAATTTGGTGGCTTGGCTGGTATGGCTGGCCTTAGTTTAGGTGGCGGTAAGGGGGATGATAATGCTATCGCATTAGAGTTGCTTAAATCGCGTAGCTTTTTACAGTCTTTTATTGAAAAACGAAATATTTTACCGCAATTATTAGCTGCAACAAAATGGGACCAAACCACTGACTCGCTGATATATGATGAAACATTATATAATGTTCAAGAGCAAAAGTGGGTGAGGGGCGCTCCTCCAGGTAAAGCGGTTATCCCAACCCCATGGGAAGGTTTTTATCAACTGCGTAGTCTGTTAGATGTAAATTACATCAACAAAAAAGGGATGATTAAAATATCTTTTACTTACTTATCTCCTGAATTAGCAAAAACATGGTTAAATTGGTTAATTGCCGATTTAAATAGTTATTGGCGTTTACAAGAAAAAAAATTAGCAGATGACAGTATTGAATATTTACAGCAGCAAGTTGATAAAACAAATAACAACGAAATGAAGGAAATTTTTTATAGCATTATAGCTGAACAGACTCAGAAAGTAGTTCTGACGGAAGTACGTAAAGAATATCTATTTAAGACACTTTCACCAATTGTTATCCCGGAAGAAAAATCAGCCCCTTCTCGTGCATTAATTGCTGCTGCAGGTACATTTCTGGGTGGCTTACTGTCATTATTGTTTTCTTTTATTTACGTCAATATTCGTCCGATAAAAGATTAGTCTCAACTTAGTTTGTATTTAATTGAAAGCACCAAGGACAGCTAAGTGGACTTATCTAAATTATTAGGTTTTGCCTTAGGGCCATTTATGGCTGCTGGGTTAGGTTTGATTACTGTGCCGCTAATGGCATGGATTTTTACTCCTGAAGTTATCGGTCAAATAGCTATGTTAAATAGCTTTTTGGCTGGCAGTGCTCTGGTATTAACTTTAGGTTTAGACCAAGCTTATGTTCGCGAATATCATGAGGTAGGTAATAAACCCCAATTATTATTGTCTCTAGCTAGCTTATCTTTACTGATTACGTTCATTTTCACCTGCGTAGTCATTTTATTTAATTCATTTTTTGTTAGCTTGCTGTTTACTGAGCAAGAAAACCCCCTGTTAATATCCGCAGGCCTCGCCTTGGTTATTCTTGCATGCATTTTGTATCGTTTTTTAAGTTTAGTGTTAAGAATGCAGCAAGAAGCATTAAAGTTTTCCTTGCTACAAATTAGCGCTAAACTGACTTTAGTTGTAAGTTTGTCGTTATTGTTTTTTCTTACAGGTGAGTTTGGTTTTGTCACTGCTTTTAGTTTAAGTTGTTTGTCTTTACTTGTGGCGACAATAGTTGCTGTCGGTCTTACCTGGCGAGAGTGTTATCTGGCATTTAAAGAAGGCTTTGATGTTAAGTTAATTAAGCAAGCGCTAAAATTTGGTTGGCCTTTAGTGGTGTCAGGCTTTGTTTATTGGGGCTTGATCTCGGTAGATCGTTGGGCTATTCGCTATTATGTTGGTTTAGAGCAATTGGGTATATATTCTGTTGCTTTTAGTGTTGCTGCCGTGATGACTATTTTTCAACAGGTATTCTCGAGCATTTGGGCGCCAATTGTTTATCAATGGCAGAAAGAAGGAGCTAATATAAAACAGTTTTCGCTTATTACGGATTGGGTTGTTATTGTATTGTCTACAGTCTTTTTTATTGTGTGTTTATTAAGTCCTTTATTAACCCATTTTCTCCCTGTCGCCTATCATGATGTTATTTATTTATTACCGGCCTGTATGCTGTTTCCTGTATATTATACATTTTCAGAAACAACAGTGGTTGGTATGAATGTCGCTCGCAAGACAAGTTATTCGATAGTTATCACGTTAATTCCTTTAGCTGTAAACTTATTACTTTGTTATTTGTTAATTCCAACCTATCTTGCGGGTGGTGCTGCTGTTGCGGTTGCTGCTGCTTTTGCAATGTATTTATTATTACGTACTGAAGTATCTAAATATGTTTGGCATCATTTTTCAACTTCAAAACTATACACAGTCGCTTTGATATTATTGTTAATTGCGATATGGCCCGCTTTAACTTCTATGTTAATTCCTTGGTATGTAAACTTCAGTAGTTTTTTATTTATTATATTGATATATAGAAAGCGGTTATTAGCTATTAAACATGACATTAAAATACTTAAAAATTAAATTATGACACAAAAACACATTCTGCACTTGGTCACAAAATTACCTGATAAATATAATGGTAAGTTTATTGAATTTTCTGAGAAGCACTTAATCGAATACCAACATACCTATGTTGCTCTAGTTTCTACTGATAGCGTTAATGAGGAACGAGAGTTATCAGGTGCAAATATAGTAAACCTCAATAACTTGAGCCGTTTGCAAAAAATGAAAAAACTAGTGAAGTTGTTTTTGTCATCAGAATATGACCTGGTTTTGTTTCATGGCCTTTCTTATACGGGCCCATTTTTATTTTTTTTAGCGGTTTTGTTTAAAGTTTCTAAACTTGCTGAAAAGACACTTTGGCTTACTTGGGGAGGAGATATTTATTACTTCCAAAATAGACCGAATACTTTATCGGGTTACTTTAATGAAGTATTGCGTAAAAGTATTATAAAAAAATTATTTTTTACTTCGTCATTAATTCCAGCAGAGTCAGATTTAATTAAAGTGAATTATGATATGAAAGCTATTCAGTTCGATGGTTTTTATCCAAACCCAGTAGGCTATGAAGATATCGATGATGAAGCACCTTTGACTAGCAGTCAAAAGTTCACTTTTATGGTTGGGAATTCTGCAGACCCACAAAATAATCACCTTGAAATGTTACAGTCATTGGCCCATTTGCAAGGGAATATCAAAATTTATTGTGTATTATCCTATGCAATTGTTGATCGCGATTATGTGAACAGAGTTCAAGCGCTAGGGAATGAAATTTTTGGAAACGATTTTATTCCCTTAACTGAGTTCATGAATACAAGTGAGTATAAGCGTTTAATTGAAAGAGTGGATTTTTCTTGTTATTACCATAATAGGCAACAGGCACTAGGGAATATATTTCAGTTTTTGTATTTAGGTAAAGCTGTCTTTATTCGTCGAGATATATTATCGTTTGATTTTCTACAGAGCCTAGGTTTTGATATTCATGATAGTAACTCTTTATCTATTTTAACTTTAGAGGAGTTAACGGAGATCAAACGTAATTGTTTAAAGGATAGAGAAAAAAATAAAATGTTAATGAATGATAATTTTTCTGATTTGGCTGCGTCCGAAAAATGGACTTCGGTATTAAGAAGAGTTTTTGCATTACTTAAAAAGTCGAGCTAAAGCTACTTTTAACTACTTTTGACTTCCTTGAAGTGCTTTTGTCGTGTGTGTTAATATAATGAACCTTTCATCAATGAATTAATGCAGTGAAATATCCTATAGTTAAACCTTACCTCCCCAAACTAAGCTCCTATCAAGATCAGGTTGAAGAAATTTTTGAAAGAAATTGGCTAACTAATAATGGACCACTGGTGCAACTGCTAGAAAATAAGTTAGCAAATTACCTCGATGTAAATCATATTTTACTCGTTGCGAATGGAACCTTAGCACTGCAAGTTGCATATAAAGCACTCAATATTTCCGGAAACGTTTTAACTACACCTTTTTCCTTTGCCGCTACTGCTACTTCTCTTCTCTGGGAGGGAATAACGCCCTTATTTGTTGACATAGAGCCAAACTCCCTTAATCTTGATGTTAATAAAGTCTCAGATTTTAAAGGTGAAGAGGCGTCAGCTATATTAGCAGTGCATGTTTTTGGTAACCCTTGTGAGGTTGTTGCTATTGATGAAGTTGCAAAAGATAATGATTTGAAAGTTGTATATGACGCAGCTCACGCATTCTCGAGTAACTTTGAGGATAGATCTGTACTCAATTATGGTGATGCTTCTATATTAAGTCTACATGCAACTAAGCTATTTCATAGTGTTGAAGGTGGCGCTATTATTTTTAAAGATAAGGCTGTGTATGAGCGAGCAAAACAATTGATCAATTTTGGTTTTGATAAGCAAAACAGCCCTCAATATGTTGGTATAAATGCAAAAATGAGCGAGTTTCATGCTGCAATGGGATTAGCTGTCTTTGATGATATTAAACATATTACTTCTCAACGACAGAAACTAGCTAATAGGTACCATCAGAACCTCGCAAATAATAAATTTATTCAACTACAAGAATGGAATAAATTTGGTAAGTGTAACGGGGCATATATGCCCATAATACTACCAACGGAAAAGAAGTTATTGTTGTTGATGGAAGAGCTCGCTTTAGTTGACATACAAACCAGACGATATTTCTATCCTAGTTTATCCCAAGTTGCCGCTTATAATTCTGTTGGAGAAACCCCTATAGGAAATGATATAGCATCACGTATATTATGCCTACCAATGTACACAGACCTAAAATTATCAGGTGTTGATTTTATTTGTGAGAATATCGTGAATATATTAGATTTGAGTAACAATGATTCTTAAACTATTGAGTAAAAAATTATTAGGGGCAGGGCTATGAGTATATACACTCGTGATGAATTAGTAGCGTTCGGTTTTGCTGATTTGGGCTCTAATGTGAACATATCACGTAAAGCCTCACTATATGGCGTTGAGCGTATTTCAATAGGAAATAATGTTAGGATTGATGATTTTTGTGTAATTTCAGCTGGTAAAGGGGGGATAAAAATAGGTAATTATATTCATATTGCTGTGTATAGCTCTATTATTGGAGCAGGAAATATAACACTGGAAGATTATTGCAACATCTCATCTCGTGTCGCAATTTATAGCAGTAATGATGATTACTCTGGTGAATATATGACTAATCCGATGGTACCTAATGAATATACACGTGTAGAAAATGCCCCCGTGAAAATAAGTAAACATGTCATCATAGGGTCTGGAAGTGTAGTTCTTCCTGGAGTTACTATCGGTAGAGGAAGTGCTGTTGGTGCATTATCCTTGGTTCGAAACTCACTTGACTCATGGGGGGTATTTGTAGGTCAACCTGTTAAGTTCATTAAAACTCGCAAGAAAAACCTTGAAAATAAAGAAAGAGAACTTAATTTAAAGGAAAAATAGCACCTGTTTTTTATTTTATAACTCCCCCCTTAAAGGGGGAGTTATTGACATTAGCGATGAGTAAAAGTATTACTTACCACTTTCAATCAAGCTCAATAGATATTGTCCATATCCGCTCTTCGTTAAAGGTTTAGCTATTTTTATTATATCAACATCAGACAACCAGTCATTACGCCAAGATATCTCTTCTAAACAAGCTATTTTGAACCCTTGTCTGTGCTCAATGATCTGAACAAACTGCCCAGCCTCAAGTAAAGAATCATGTGTACCAGTATCTAACCAAGCAAACCCTCGACCTAACAATTGAACATTCAGCTTGCCTTGCTCTAAATACATTTGATTGATGGTGGTGATTTCTAATTCACCGCGTGCAGACGGTTTTACCTGTTTTGCTATTTCTACAACGCTATTATCATAAAAATATAAACCAGTAACAGCCCAATTTGATTTTGGTTTTAATGGCTTTTCTTCAATAGAAAGCGCTGTATAATTTTCATCAAAGTCAACCACACCAAAACGTTCAGGATCTTTTACTTGGTAGCCAAATACCGTTGCACCACTGGGCTGATTTACTGCAGACTTTAGTTTTTCGACAAAACCTTGACCATAAAAAATATTATCACCTAAAACTAAACAAACACTATCGTCACCAATGAAGTCTTCACCGATAATAAAGGCCTGCGCCAAACCATCTGGGCTTGGTTGTACAGCATAAGATATCTTTATGCCCAGTTGCGTTCCATCTCTCAATAAGCGTTTATAGCCGTCAATATCTTCGGGCGTTGAAATGATCAAAATATCATTGATGCCCGCTAACATTAATACTGATAATGGATAATAAATCATAGGTTTGTCATAAACAGGTAATAACTGTTTAGACATACCTTGAGTGATTGGGTAAAGTCGAGTACCAGAGCCGCCAGCTAATATAATGCCTTTCATATTATTTATTTTGTAATCCTAGTCGTTGAGTTTGATAGCTGCCATCTAAAATAGCTTGCCACCACTCTTTATTGCTTAAGTACCACTGTACTGTTTTTAGTAAGCCAGTCTCAAAGGTTTCTTTTGGTGTCCAATCAAGGTCATTTTGTATTTTACTGGCATCAATTGCGTATCTAAGATCGTGCCCTGGTCTATCAGCAACAAAAGTAATTAATGACTTAAAATCAGTGATGTTGTTTGGTTTATCAGTGATTAATGTATTCAAAACGTCACAAATGCTTTGTACCACATCAAGGTTGGTCTTTTCATTATGACCACCAATATTATAAGTGTCGCCAACTTTACCTTTTTTCATTACTGTTACTAAAGCATTGGCATGATCTTCTACATATAACCAGTCTCTAATCTGTTGACCAGTACCATAAATAGGCAGTTCTTTACCGTGTAAAGCATTGATGATTACTAAAGGTATTAATTTTTCAGGAAAGTGATATGGGCCATAATTATTTGAACAATTAGTAATAACTGTAGGTAAACCGTAAGTGCGTTGCCATGCTCTAACTAAGTGATCTGACGACGCCTTTGAAGCTGAGTAAGGGCTACTTGGTTGATAGCTAGTTTGTTCGGTAAATAAATCCTCAGGACCTTCTAAATCGCCATAAACTTCATCAGTAGATATATGATGGAATCTAAAGGCAGACTTTTGCTCTTCTGTTAAGGTTAACCAATAACTTTTACTTGCTTCAAGTAAATTATAAGTGCCAATAATGTTCGTTTGCATAAAAGCAGCGGGACCATCGATAGATCGATCAACATGGCTTTCTGCGGCGAGATGCATAATAGCGTCGGGTTTAAATGATGCTATTACTTTCGTTAGTGAGTCACTGTCGCAAATATCAATTTGCTGGAATTGGTAACGTTCGTTTTGCTGATAATCACCCAAGGAAGCTAAATTACCCGCGTAAGTTAGCTTGTCTATATTGAGCACTACATCCTGAGTAGTATCTAATAAATGTCGAATAACTGCAGAGCCGATAAAACCAGCCCCACCTGTAACAATTATTTTCATTAAAATTTCCTTGAAGAACAGTGAGCTTTATTGATGAGAAAATACCGAATAAATTTTAATAATATTTTACTTGAACTGAGGTTAAAGCTCAATTACCTATGAGTAATAATATCAATCATTAAATTTGATTGGTATAATCCAAAATTATTTTATTTAGACTGTAATGCACTCAAGCCGCAGGCCGAATATTGGTAGCAATAACATAACTTTGATAGGAAATTACCTTTGAATAGTGCTTTGAAAAACGGCTCATCTTCAGACCAATACGTATTGATTACCAGTAATATGTATCGCCCCAGTGTTGGTGGAATTGAAAACTCATTGTTTCACTTAGCGCACGAATATAAAGCATTAGGGTACAAAGTCATTATTGTCACCAGTGATATTAATGATTTAGGGGTGACGTTACCCATTCATGAAGTTGAGGAAGGGGTAGATATTTTCCGTTACCGAGCTTGTACAAAGCAAGGTGGTTTAGGTTTCGCTAAACATATTAAGAATGCTTTGGCGCTTTATAAAAAAATATTAGCGCAATATCAACCGACAGTGGTCGTTTGTCGTTATCATTTCAACCTAATGTTGTTGAAATGGGCTGGTTGTAATGAGTCACTTTATTTAGTACCAAGTATTGTTAAAAATGAAACAAAAATAAGTATGCAGCAAGGCTTAACTGGCTTAGCAGAATTACGTTCTAAATTATCATTCTTTTTTCATCGGTGGTTACAAGCTAAAGCATTAAAACAAGCTAAAACCTTGTTTGTGTTTAGTGAAAATATGCGCAAGCAAGTCGCTGAAGTGACTCCTCGCCAAGATGTTTATTTAACTAAACCCGGTGTATCGTTAACACGTTTTTATCCTTTATCGATAAATGAAAAAATTACCGCGCGTACAGAGTTAAACTTAACTACGGAACGAACAGTATTTTTGTGTGTAGGCCGTTTAGTCAAGGTGAAAGGTTTTGAAACGGCTATTCGCGCAATTGCTGTAGCGAAACAGAAAAACATAGAACTGTGGGTATTAGGTGATGGTCCGTTAATGACTCAATTTACCGAGTTAGTTGCTCTCTTGAACTGCAAAGAACAGGTCAAGTTTTTAGGGCGACAATCTAGCCCTGAGCTTTATTATCGTGCAGCTGATGTTTTTGTTATGTCGTCGATTCATGAAGCTTTAGGACAAACCATCTTAGAAGCAATGTCTTGTGGACTACCTATTATTGCTGCACCAAATTCTGCTGATGTTGTTACGGCGAGTAATGAGATTATTGATGATGATAAAAACTACTTTACCCAAACTCATTCAGCGGAAGCTTTTGCTGATGTTTATGATGTAACAGCTCAATTGTCAGTAAATTCATACCAAGATATTAGTCAATATAATAGGCAACAAGCAGAAGAACGCTTTAGCTGGGCTGCTTTGGCAAAAGATTTAGTACAAGAGCCGTCTGTTTCTTTCAAAGAAAGTGAGAAACAATAATGTTGTGGTTAAAGTTAAGGTTTTATGGCGCCAGAATATTACAGATATTATTACTTAATCGCTTTTTAAAAAATACGGTTGCGACTTTTTATGCTGAGCTGAGTATCGCCAAGTATCGTGCTCAAGGGGCAGAAATTGGTGAGGGTAGTGTACTTATAGAATGTAAATTATCTGGCTCTAGCAAAGGTGACCGCTTTTATATTGGTAGTAATTGTACATTAACAGGCGTAACGCTTTTAGCCCATGACGCATCACCAACAATTTTCTTACCAGAGTTAGTGAACTTTGAACCATCTTATTTACCGGGGGCGCGTCGATCTTATCGTGATCCTATCCATATTGGTGATAATGTCTTCATTGGCTGGGGTTGCATTGTGCTACCAGGAGTTATTATAGGCTCTAATGTGGTCATAGGTGCAGGCAGCGTCGTTAGTAAAAATATTCCAGATAATAGTGTTGCGGTAGGAAATCCAGCAAGAGTTATTAAAGATATAGGCTCTTATAAAAAAGCTTATTATAAATGCTTAAATGATTTTCCGGAGCGTTTTTAATGACTGTGGAACAAGCTTTGAACAGTCCTTTATCTCGGCAGGATATACATGATAAACGCGTGGTGTTTTGTCACCATGTTATTGTATGGATGCTAAGTTTTTACTTGTTAGCTGATATTGTTTCTGGCTTTTTTATTATGCAGATAGGTATTGATATAAAGTTTTCTTTACTCTATAAAATGGTACTTTTTGTTTGTCTATTATTAATGATTGCACGTTATCAATTTAATGTGTTAGTTGTCCTACTTTCAATAATATCGCTATTATTGGTGAGCCCAGTAGCTGAATTATTCAGGTTGACTGTGGCTGAGTTCTTCGTTGCAGATTTTGCTGCTGTAATTAAATTATTAATGCCATTAATTGTTTTTTTATATTTTTCTAGCGTTTATCAGGTTAATCCAAAATTTGTAGAAAAGTGGCTTAAATTTGGATTATGGTCAAACTTTACTATTTTACTTATTAATTTAGCTTTTGGGGCTTTGGGCTTTGGCAGACCTTCTTATATTTTAGCTAATGACGAAACGGCTGGTTCTAATGGCTATATTTATGCTGCTAATGAGCTCGGCGCAGTAATGATTGTACTATTGGGCTTTGCTCTGCACATGTTTTGGAACCATTATCGAAAATATTATATTGCAATGGCCCTTTTAACATTACTTTGTGGTGTATTAGTCGCTACAAAAACAGCAATGTTAGCTGCTTTCTTATTAGTATTTCTCGTACCGCTTTTTAATGAAAGAGAAGTGTTTTTTCGGTTAACGTGGCTGAAAATGAAATTATTGGTACCTGCAGTTATTTTGATTATCACATTAGTTATTTTTATTGTGGATTTTTTAACAGGTTTAGGCTTGTACGATAAATTTGTTTGGGTATTATCTCAAAAAGGAGTTATAGGCATTCTTTGGTCTGGGCGTGATGTTTATTCATTGGACTTACTTAATGTTTATGTTGATCAAAGTACCTTATTTCAACAAATCTTTGGTCAAGGTACGGGAGGTGTTGCTGAACACTTACGTGTTAAATATGCGGCTGAAGTCGATTCCGTGGATACCTTAGTTTGGTTTGGTTTTTTCGGTTTATTCATTTGTTTAGCTATGCCACTCTATTTCATTGGTCGAGCAGCTAAAACTTTTCTCAACCAAAAGAGTCTTTATGCTCCTTGTGTCTTACTTGTTAACTTAATATTATTATTTTTATCGCAACTCAGTGGTCATGTCTGGATATCAGGAACATTAGGGATTAGTTTAGGTTTGTTAAATGCATTATTATTGCTTGAAAATAAAAAAACAATTAAATGTGAGGAGCGTTTAAGTGTCTAAATCTCCTTTGGTTACTGTTTGGATTCCAACATTAAATAGACGAGATATGCTAAAGCGTGCCTTGGATTCAGTATTGACACAAAGTTATAGTAATATAGAAATTTATATTGTTGATAATGGTTCTAGTGATGACACAGAGGATGTTGTTGCTGAGTATATGGCTAAGTATGGGAATATTAGATATCACAAGTTTGATGAAAACAAAGGGGCCTGTGCAGCGAGAAATTTCGCAATAACCCATGCTAAAGGCTCTTTAGTTACAGGGCTTGATGATGATGATGAATTTTTACCTGAACGCATAAAAGATCTTGTTAATGCATATGATGAGCGCTTTTCTTTTGTCTGCACTGGCTATTTTTGGGATTATGGAGCTTACCGTAAAGCAAGGACTAGTCATGGTTTAGAAGTGAATCTGCATGAACAACTTAACTTTAACCAAGCATCCAATCAGGCTTTAGTAAGCAAACAGCGCATCATTGATGCTGGCTTATTTGATGAAGGGCTTACCTCATGCCAAGATTGGGATATGTGGACACGATTAATCATAAAATATGGCCCAGCACTTCGCATTGCGGGCGCTTCTTATATCGTCCACACTGCGCATGATAAACCGAGAATAACGGGAAGTATCAGTAATAGGCTTAAAGGGCTTGAACAGTTTTATTCCAAGCACCAGCATTTAATGTCAGAACAAAACAAAAAGTGTTTTAAGTTTTTACGATTTTATAATACCGAAAAACGTTTAGGTTTAATTGATTTTGGACGGTTATTTTGTTGGCCTATTAAAGATAAGGTAATTCGTTACTTTATTTCTTCTCACTTCCCTAAACTGGCCGAAAAACGTTTGGCGCGACTGCGTAATAAATAATAATTATGAAAAAAATATGCTTCATTTCAAATTTATTTCCATCTAAGGACGACCCTACATTTGGCAGTTTTGTTGGTTTAAACTATCAACAACTTAAGAATATGGGGTATGAGTTAGCAGAGCCTATCGTCATTAATGCTAGAGTAGGCGCCTTTAAAAAAATATTGGCTTATATTAAGTTTTTTTTCACTGGCCTTAAGGCGATACTGAGTAATAAGTATGATTTTTTCTATATTCATTATTTAACTTATTCAACCTTATGCTTATTGCCTATTTTACCATTTAAGAAAGTTAAGTATTTAGTTAATATACACGGCGATGACTTAGTCGGTACGCGATTAATTCACAAAGTAATGGGCTTACCTTCCGCGTTTATATTAAAACGCGCTACAGCTGTTGTTGTGCCTTCGCTTTATTTTAAACGACAGCTATTGGCTAGACATGCTTTCGTTGATGAAGATAAAGTTATTATTTCTGAATCGGCAGGTTTTCGAGAGGATTTTTTCTATCCACCGAAAACACAAGTAAATGAGTTAATCGCTCATAACGATAACTTACATTTTGGTTATATATCTCGGGTTGATGAAGGTAAGGGCTGGGAGTTAATGCTTGCAGCCTTTGCTCTATTGAAAGAAAAAAATCCAACTGAATATGCTAATTCTAGATTATCTGTTTATGGTGCTGGAGCCCAAGTACCAGCGTTTAATGCAATGGTTTTACAGTTAGGGCTAAGCGATGTAGTAACTTATTATGGCCCTTTAGCACAATATAAATTAGGGGATGTATATCGTAGTTTTGACTACTTTTTATTTCCTACTAGAAGAGAAAGTTTTGGTTTGGTTGCGGTAGAAGCTCTTGCTTGTGGTACGCCTGTTATATGCAGTGCAATCGAACCTTTAACTGATGTTGTTAAAGATAGTTATAACGGCTATCTATTTAATGATGGCTCTGAGAAGTCTTTATATCAAAAGCTTGAATATTGTTTTTCAATTGCAACATCGGACTATTCAAGCTTAACAAAATCTTCTGTATTATCTGTTAAGCATTTAGGCGCTAAAGAGGTTTGTAAAGAGCTCTATAAAGAATTAACTAAACGGTTTTCTAGCTAAGGTATTTAACTATTTCATTAGCCATAAAAAACTTTTCTTTTTGGTATCTTTTAGGCTTATGTTTTTGACAAAACTCTAACTGACTTAAAAGTTGTTTTAAGTCAGTACAAATTACCCCATAGTCATTCATATCGATGAAATTACTTAAATCCATTTGATGTTTATCTATTCTTTCTAAGTTTGGTACTACGAGTAGTTTCTTTCCTCTCTCTAATAGGTTGAATATCGTACCGGCTCCTCCATGCGTAATAATAATATCAACAGAGTCGATTAAGTCTTCAAACTTGTCACTAAAACTAAGGTAGTTATGTTTTTTTGGTTTGTATGAACCATCTGCTATTTGGCAGATAACTTGATAGTCTGTAGGTTTTAATTGCTCGTCAACAGCTTCTATTAAGCTATTAAATGCAGAAGTGCCGACGGTAACTAGTATTTTCATAATCGACCACAGTACTCAGCTTTAGGGTACAGGCTAAGTAATTCCTTATTTTGTACTAGAAAACGGCTAGCAATTTTATACATTATTCGCCCTGTAACTGAGCGCGAATGAAAACGGCAAAACGTCTCAATAAATATTGTTTTTACACCAAATATATTTAATATTAGGAAGGGCACTAAGGCAATACCAGGCCCCGTTGAAACGACACCCTGCAGTTTATATTTTCTTAATAGCTTTATGGATATGGCTGTAGAGTTTATTATGGATGCAATGGCTTTTACTAATGATTGAAATCTATTATGCTTATCTCGGGCATCTTGGCTGACATAATGAGCGATGGTTTCTTTTGATAAGTGACTTGGCCCCATAGAAATAAATTCAAGGGAATGGTCATCAGGTAATGAGGATAAAAACAGCTCCATCTCCTTTTTATGACCACCTTCACCGTAAATTAATAAAACAGCCTTACTTTTTCCCATCGACAGCTCTTAGTTAACTAATAATAGTGCTTATTTTACCTAGATATATAGTTGCCGTCTATGCTTGTAAACTCGCTTGCATTAGAGTTTTTGTTAATGAAACACAGCTTCAGAAAGTTATTGTATTTTAACTCATGAGCTTTGATGGGCAAAAGGTTCGGCACTTGCTGTTTGAGGTGCTGAATCAAGTTCAGCATGACACTTCTTGCTTACTGAGCTTTTAACGTTTGACCATTCACTTCTAAACTATCGTCACTCATCAAATAAACATATAACGGCATAATGTCTTCTGGGCTAGCAAGCAGACCTTTATCTTCTGCTGGGAAAGCACAAGAACGCATGTTGGTATTGGTAGCGCCAGGATTTATTGCGTTAGTACGTAAATTAGTTCCTTCATATTCATCAGCAATTACTTGCATCATACCTTCGGTGGCAAATTTAGAAATACTATAGGCGCCCCAATAAGCTCTACCTTCATTACCTACACCCGATGAAGTGAAAATCAAAGAAGCATTAGGTGCTAATAACAATGTTGGTATTAATGTTTGAGCTAATAAACATTGCGCTGTTACATTAACATTCATCACATCATTAAAAATCTGCTCATGAATTTGTGTGAAAGGGGTTAGTTCGCCTAACATTGAGGCGTTTAGTAAAACGCCGTCTAATTTTCCAAACTGACCGGCAATTGTCGCAGACATATCAATATAGTTCTGTTTAGTTGCGCCTTTTAAATTAAGAGGGATTATAGCGGGCTCGGCTAAACCTAAAGCAACTATTTCATCATATACCGCTTCAAGTTTGCTAACTGTTTTTCCCAGTAAAATAACAGTAGCGCCAAGTTGGGCATAGGTTAATGCTGCAGTGCGGCCTATTCCGGCCCCAGCACCTGTAACTAGAATAGTCTTGTTGCTTAAGTCGGCATCTTTTGTGGAATAATTAAACATCTTATGATCTTATTGCTGTGAGTGAGGAAATTACTTGTCTATTCTACGCGTTGGCATTTTCATTGACGAGAAAAAAGTTTATTTTGGTTACTAAATAGAACAAAAAAGTAAAAATCACTGGAACCTTGTGACATCTTCGGGTAACTTTAACTGG